>Ga0256843_1000546_pt1 | contig 32051 bp, 33 predicted proteins | sample AlvinellametaG_FD_191572 | JGI IMG/M metagenome (GOLD analysis project Ga0256843, IMG submission 191572) | Pompeii worm associated microbial communities from hydrothermal vent at the East Pacific Rise, Pacific Ocean - Alvinella | ecosystem: Host-associated > Annelida > Integument > Unclassified ...
GAGGTAAAAGTAGGGCATAAGCTGCTTGATGTCAAACCTGCTCCTTTTGTTGCAAAAGAGTATCCTTTGGAGGACGTTGAGGCTTTTTTATATGATGTGTATGAAAAAGAGCAAAATGCGAAACTGGCCAATCTAAAAAAACAAAAAGTGGCATATCTGCAAAAAAAGCTCAAAAAACTGCAAAAGCTTTATGCAAAACTTGAAAGTCAGGAGGAGCTACAGTCTCAGGCACAAAAGTATCAGCACTATGGAAATCTTGTGCTCTCAAATGCTCAAACCATAAAACCGTATGCCAAAAAGCTTCTGCTCACAGATTATGATGGTACTGCGTTTGAGATAACGCTTGATAAAGAGTATGCGACGCCATATCTCATCAGTGAGATGTTCTTTACAAAGAGTAAAAAAGCAAAACAAAGAGCAAAGAACCTTCACATAGAAGAGGAGTCACTCAGCTCAAAAATAGAGCATCTGAAACTTTTCATTCACACTGTAAACGCAGCGAAGGATGTAGCTAAGATAGAATTGCTCTTTCCCAAGAGAGTGCAGAACAAAAAGATAAAACAAAATGACTCGATAGAAGTATTTTGGATAGAGGGTTATAAAGTTCAGCTAGGAAAGAGTGAAAAGGGCAACATTGAACTGCTTAAAAATGCACGGGCAAAAGATATTTGGCTCCATATGAAGGATAGACCTTCAGCCCATGTTATCATCACGACAGACAAACAAAATCTGCCGCAAAATATCATTTTGGCAGCGGCAAGGCTCTGTGTGGATTTTACAACGACTGCACAAGATAGATTTTTGGTCGATTATACTCCTAGACGAGAAGTAACGATACAAAGTGGTGCAAATGTACTTTACAACAAGTACAAGACAATCGAGGTTGATACTCGAGTTTAAAAAGTGTTTATAATATTTGTGTAGAATAGAAATATAAATTACAACAATAAGGAATATATATGAATAAGTTTGTGTTAAAAACACTTTCGACAGTCGCTCTTGTTGGAGCTCTTAGTACTTCAGCTGTGGCAGATGAGCCGCAATTTGGTTTAGGTGTAGGTGTAGCAGGTCAAGACAGTACAACGATAAGAGGTACTATTACTTTAGATGACGATATGCGTTTAGAGCCATTTTTTGGTTTTGGTTATATCGATGGAGATTCAACTTCTAGTACAAATGTATCTATTGGATCAGCTTTACATATTGTAAAACCTATCAATGCTAAAATCAGCGCTTATTATGGTGGTTTTGCGGGTATTTACAGTACTGATACTGATTATACTGTGGGAACTGTAAAAACAAGTATATCTTCAACAAATTTCCAATTGGGTCCTGTTGCTGGTGTTGAGTATGCATTTGACAAACAATTTACGCTTGGTGCAGAGGTTAGTTTTAATCTTGGTTTTGGTGATGATACCGTAATAGGTACGAATTCAGCGGTTTTATTACGTTACTACTTCAACTAAGGAAGTATAATAATATAATTTAAGAGGAGTCTGTTATGGCGATAAGCCCTTTAGGTAATGTTGTTTTGGTAAATCAGATGACACCTGCTGCTACAGCTCCTCAAAATGCACATACCAACCGCGTTGAGCTGCAAAATTTTATGGCTCAGGCCGCTGTGCAAGAAAGAGATGAAAAGGTTCTTGAAGTTCGTGAGGCTGAGGAGTCACATGAGATCGATCCCGACCGTGAACATCAACAACAAGAAGCGGATGAAGAGATGCAAAATATGTCTCAAAAACGCCGTGTACACTCCAAAGATGAAGAGGACTCTTCAGATACTCCCCCTTTACATAAATTAGATATTAAAGTCTGATAGGCTATAATCATACACATTTGAATTTGTAGGATTTTTTATGGGTATGTTTGAAAATAATAGAGAGCGAATAGTTACAGGTGTGGCACTTTTAGCTGCAGTTTTTGTGATAGGCTGGATCGATAACTTCTTTGTGATGTGGTTTGTCTTTGGTTTTATTTATCTTCTCGCATTTAAAGAAGCAGTACGGCTTTTTGGTGTCGAAAAAGATAATCTTCTCCCTTACGCTGCTCTTCTTTGGCTACTAGCAGGTATCTATCCGTATGGTGATGATCTGTTCGTTCTGGCAGGAGTTGGATATGCAAGTCTTGTCGCTTACAATAAAGATGTGAAGTGGAGAGATTTTTTCCCATTTTTGTATCCTACGGCAGGTATTTTATTTGTATTTACGATGTATCAAGAGTATGGAGTACTCTCTCTCTTATGGCTTCTTGCCGTGGTTGCTCTTACAGATATCGGTGCATATGCGGTCGGTAAAAGTATTGGTAAAACTCCATTTTGTGAAACAAGTCCGAACAAAACGCTTGAAGGCGTTTTTGGCGGTATCGTTGTAGCAACGATAGTAGGCGCATTCTTTGGGCTCTTTGTTGTTGATTTTTGGATAGCTTTCATTATCTCATTTATGGTTTCAGTCACATCAATCTTCGGAGATCTGTTTGAATCTTCACTCAAACGCAGTGCCGGTGTAAAGGACAGTGGTGATCTGCTTCCTGGGCATGGCGGAGTATTAGACAGAATTGACGGTTATCTTTTTGGCGGTATTGTGATGTTGGTACTGCTTCGAGGACTTGTTTAGGTGGTTCTTTTAGGTTCAACAGGCTCCATAGGGGTGAATGCCCTTTTGGTGGCAAAACGATTTGGCATTGATGTTGAGGTACTTGTCTGCGGTAAAAATATCCAACTCTTGAACAAACAGATAGTCGAGCATAACCCAAAAGTTGTCGTTATCGCTGATGCGGCAGATATCGGCGAGGTGAATCATCACTGCGTTTATGCAGGTGAAGAGGCGATACTCAGAGTAATCGAAGATGCCTCAAGTAAGCTGGTCGTGAATGCTCTTGTGGGCTTTTTGGGTCTGCGTCCAACACTCAAAGCCATAGAGTGTGATAAAAAAGTAGCACTTGCAAACAAGGAGTCTCTTGTTGCATGTGGTGCTTTTATCGATACCTCAAAAATCCAACCGATAGACAGTGAACACTTTGGACTTTGGTATCTCTTACAGGATAGACCTATCAAGCGGATGATAATCACTGCAAGTGGTGGAGCATTTCGGGACTGGGATATCAAACGGCTTGAAAATGCAACACTTGAAGATACACAAAAACATCCAAACTGGTCGATGGGGCAAAAAATAACCATAGACAGTGCTACAATGGTAAATAAGATGTTTGAGCTTTTAGAAGCACGCTGGCTCTTTGGAGAGGGTGAATATGATGCTATCATAGAGACACGTTCACTTATCCATGCAATGATAGACTTTAAAGACGGTTCAACCACAGCACACTTTGCAAATGCAAGTATGCAGCTTCCTATTGCCTATGCTCTTGATGAGAAGATGGATGAAAATATTTTACCTCATGTAGATCTCTTAAAGGTCGGTGCTTTGGAGTTTCGTGAGATTACAAGTGAGCGTTATCCTATCTGGCAGATTAAAGAAGAACTTTTAAAAAATCCTTTAGGTGGTGTGGTTATAAACGCAGCCAATGAAGCAGCGATAGAGATGTTTGTCAAAAAAGAGATAGGCTTTATGGATATAAGCAAAATAATCATAAATGCTTATGAAAACTTTGATAAGTTACCCCGTAGTGTCGATGATGTCTTCTTAATGGATACAAAGGTGAGAGAGTTTGTTCAAAAATCTTATAGATAGACTGCTAAATCTTATAGAAAAGTATTCTGCTTTTGAAATTATTGTTATTTTAACTGCAGGTATGATTTTTGCCTCGATCGCTTTTGTCTATCTTATTACATTATCGTTGGGGGAACATTTTTCAAATTTCTTTTTATTACTTTCAGTTCTTCTCCCTCTTATTTTAACTCCTCCGTTGATCTTGTTAGTAATTAAATTGACAAAACATCTGCACGAATATAAAAGTTTTTTGGCCAGAGAGATTAAAACAAGCCAAGAAAAAGATCTTATTATGTACGAACAGGAACGATTTGCTTTTATGGGCGAGATGATGGCAAATGTTTCTCATCAATGGAAGCAACCCTTAAATACAATGAGTTTAAGCATAGTGGATGCAAGGGTCTCCTCATATGATAGAGAAAAAGTAGAGAAATCATTTGATATTATCGAGAAAAATGTTAATTATCTTGCAAATACTATAGATGATTTTTTATCTTTTTTTGATAAAAAACGACATCAAGATTTGAAGAGTCTATCTGAAATATTGGCTGAAGTGCAGAGTATTTATGGTGGAACACTTAATGCAAATAATATTAAACTACAAGTAGAGTTGGCAAATGATGCGAAAAATCTTATAGTCGCAGCATCTGTGATACAGGTCATCTTAAACCTTCTTTCAAATGCAAAAGATGCTTTAGCGGATGTGAAAGAGGAAAAATCGATAGTACTGCGTTTAATAAGACTTGATACTATGTTGAAAATAAGATGTTGTGATAGTGGTAAAGGTGTAAGAGAAGATATTATGAAAAATATTTTTGATCCTTATTTTACAACAAAAGAGAAGAAACAGGGCAGAGGGTTGGGACTTTATATGTCTAAACAGATCGTACATGCGATCTTTGAAGGAGATATCTATGTTGATATGTTCAATCATGCCTGTTTTATAGTGGATCTGCCTTATGGTAAAAATTGTAGCTTGGAGAAAGAATGATACTGAGTATTGAAAGTTCATGTGATGATAGTGCTATAGCGATAACTGAGATTGAGACAAAGAGACTGCTTTTTCATAAAAAAATCTCGCAAGAGCTTGAGCATAGTGTTTATGGTGGTGTGGTTCCAGAACTTGCAGCTCGTCTGCATGCCGAAGCACTGCCGAAGATCCTTGCGGAGTGTGAGCCTTACTTTGACAAGCTCAAAGCTGTAGCGGTTACCTCGTCACCTGGGCTTGCTGTTACACTGATTGAGGGTGTTACTTTGGCAAAGGCGGTTGGAGTTGCTTTGGATCTTCCCATTATCGGAGTAAATCATCTTATAGGGCATATATATTCTCTTTTTATAGAGAAAGAGGCTGATTTTCCTTTAACGGTTCTGCTTGTTTCTGGTGGACATACACAAGTGATGGAAGTAAAAGGGTTCAACGACATTACAACCGTTGCCAAAAGTATGGATGACAGTTTTGGAGAGAGCTTTGACAAAGTGGCTAAAATGATGGGACTTGGTTATCCCGGTGGACCAGCCATACAAAATCTTGCAAAAGATGGTGATAGAAAGAGATATGATTTTACTGTGCCGCTTTTGAGAACTCCAAAGTTTGCTTTTAGTTACTCGGGGTTGAAAAATGCAGTACGTTTAGCTGTAGAGGATGCACAACAAGAAGAGTATAAGGATATTGCAGCATCATTTGAGCATATTGCTACAAAACATTTGACGCATAAGCTTAAAAAATATTTTCAAAACCATCCGCCAAAAACGTTTGCTATTGTAGGGGGTGCGAGTGCAAACCTCTATCTACGTACACAAATTGAGGAGATTCTCAAACCATATAATGCAAGACTTCTTTTGAGTGAATTACACTACTGTTCTGACAATGCAGCGATGATAGGAAGGGTGGCAATTGATATGTATAAAGCTAAAATGTTCTCTTCTCTTGAAGCATTAAATGTTGTTGCAAAAAGTAACTTGTAGCTTAAGAAAAACTTATACAGAAACATTTGTTTGCTAAATAAGACAAAAATTATCCGAATTAAAATATACTTCACTTATCAAAACGTTAAAGAGAAGTTTATGGCTTAAACTCCTCAAAAAAATGCAAAGCATTTTGGGCTTTCCGTCGAGGAAAACCTAGCGTTAGCGTAAACAAAGGAACAAGTTCCTTTGTTGTAATAAAAGGGAAATGAAAAAGGTTCCCTTAAATTTTTTTAAAAAAATTAAAGGAAATTGAATATGGCAACAACTAAATTCAAAGGTCAAGACGTAGAGTTATTAGGTAATGAAGTAAATGTTGGAGATAAAGCTCCTGAGGTAACAGTTGTAAACTCTGATGGTTTAGGTGATGTTAAAGTTGGTGGTGCTCAAGGCGAAAAACAACTTATCATCGTTGTTCCTTCATTAGATACTGGTGTATGTGCTACTGAAACTCGTAACTTCAACGCTAAAGCTGCAGAGCTTGATGGTGTTAAAACTGTAGTTGTATCTATGGACCTTCCATTTGCTGCAGGACGTTTTTGTTCAGCTGAAGGAATCGACAAATTAACTGTTGCTTCTGACTTCAGAAACAAAGATTTCGCAAATGCTTACGGTGTACTTCTTGGTGGATCAGTTTTAGCTGGTGTAACTGCAAGAGCTATCTTCGTAATCGATGAAAACGGTATTGTAACTTACAAAGAGATCGTTCCAGAAATCACTGAAGAACCACAATACGACGCTGCTATCGAAGCTGCAAAAAAATAGTTCTTTGTCACCTTTAGGTGGCAATTAACTTCTTTTCTACTCCCTTTCAATACTCCATATTTTTTAATAAATCACTTTTAGACTTTTTAGGCATATAGAAATTATTTTGATATAATCCTGTTTAAAATATTAAGGGCTTGACTATCTAGCCTAAAAATGGAGCTTTAATGAAAAAAGTACTATCTTCACTTGCACTTGGTGCAACTATTCTCTCAACGACAGCAAGTGCTGATTTTACACGTGTGGAAGCAGGTGTTGGAGCATGGAGTTATAAACCAAGCGGGACTATTTTATATAAAGATCATGATATAGATCTTACACATACTTCTCGTGAAAAATCGCAAACATCAGCATATATATGGATGCTCATTAAACATCCGATTCCTATTTTGCCTAACTTAAGACTTGAATATGCAACAGTACACGATGATGGTACAGGTTCTGGTTCTTATAAAGGTTATCCTGCACCTGTAGATACTCCAACAACATGGGATCTGACACAGTACGACATTATTCCTTATTATAATATTCTTGATAATACATTTTGGACAACTATTGATATAGGTGTTGATATTAAGGTAGTAGAATCAGATTTTACAGCAAAAGATACAAAAGTAGATGTATCACTCAGTAATGGAATAAGTAGATCTGATTACAATGAAAAAGATACTGCAGTAGTACCATTGGCCTATTTACGTGGACGTATTGAAATTCCAATGACAGATATCGGATTGGAAGCGGATGCAAAATATATCTCTTATGATGGTGATACTATCTATGATGTTCGTGCAAAAGTTGATTATACTTTAAGTTTTATACCTGTAGTCCAACCTGCTATAGAAATAGGGTATCGTGCACAAAAGTATGATTTTACAAGTGAAGATAAAAAAACAAAAGTAAATATGGATTTTGGTGGTCTTTACATGGGAATAATGGCTAGATTCTAGCCATTCACTTTGTTGAGATACTCTTGATCTAAGATTATTATTTCACATTCGAGTTTGATTCCAAACTCATTTTCTACCCTTTTTTGTGCCTCTTTTATGAGGTACATTGCATCTTCAAATTTTCCATCTCCATTATTTACTAAAAAGTTCGCATGTTCATCACTAAAAGACATACTTCCTTTTTTCAGCCCTTTAAGTCCAACAGCTTCGATAAGTCTGCCGGCATAATCATTGTCTGGATTTTTAAAGCAGCTTCCTGCACTAGGTGTAGATGGCTGGTTTGCACGCATATTTTTAAACATCTCTACTTTCTTCGTGTCAAAGCCAAAATCGAGTTGAAAACTTGCCTCTAAAATAGCTTCACTGATATCTGTTTTTCTGTATCCATATGATATTTTTTCTTTTACTATTTTAGCTGATGGCGTCCTAATGTCAAGCAGATGATTAAATATTTCAAACTCTTTAAGTCCTGCATTCATATAGACAAGACCTCCAAGTTTCCCAGGAAGATGTGAAAGAAACTCAAAGTTCGCAATATTATGCTTTTTACAAAAAGAGGCAATTTTTCCAGAAGGGGTTGCTCCTCCGATTTTGAGAATATTGTCCTCGATTTTTATATAGTCATATTTTTTTGAGAGCATTGCAAGAGGAGGTGGGTTATTGCCTACAAGGATATTGTTACAAGCGCCTATAAGGTAGTATCTCTCAAACGCAGTGAAGTCATCTTCCAGGATAGCAACATCAAAATTTCCTCCGATTTTAAAGGAGGAGTATTTCGCAAAATTAATAGATTTTGTCTGCATTACTTTATAAAAGTTGGAATCATATTAAACACGTTTAAGGAGAAGTCAGTCATTTCGTTCAACATCCAAGGCATTGTAAGAACGATTACAACAACGACACCAATGATCTTTGGAATAAAAGAGAGGGTCATCTCATTGATCTGTGTTGTAGCCTGAAAGATACTGACGGCAAGACCGATAAGCATACCAGTAAGCAAGCCCGGCAGAGCGAGGTAGAGTGCTATTTGAAAAGTTTGTACCCCTAGTGCTATGAGCTTTGCTTCCATTTATGAGTTCCTCAACTCTTTGTATTCAGTTGGAATGAGATACTCTTCTATTTTTACCGGTGTATCATAAAAACCATGCTCATATCCAATCTCAAAGAGCTTATCGATTGCTTTGTATTGCAGTGGTGAGAGTGTTATGGAATCATCGTTTGCATACAGCTCAAGATATTTATCAAGTGTAGGGGCATCGATTCTGACAAGATCACGTTCTAAAAGCATTTGAGAGAGTTTCTCTTTATGGTCACGTGCAACTTGAACGGCTTTTGTAAGTGTTGCTTCATACTCAATCGCACGATTAAGAGGTAAAGAACGACGAATCGCCATCCCTCCAAGAGGCAGGGGAAGTTCATCGCCAGCAAGCTCTTGCCAAATATCCCACATCTCACGTTCCACTTCCAGCTCGTCCGCATAGGTCAAGATGCTTTCATGGATGAGTACACCGGCATCTACAGTACCATCGATAACTGCTTGTTCTATCTCTAAAAAGTTCATGTAAGTAATACGTGCATCAGGATAAGCGATGCGAAAAAGCATTGCGTTGGTAGTGTGTTTCCCGCTGAGTGCCACTTTGAAGTTGCGTTTGAGCTTTGCACCGCTGCGTTTGATAAGTTTGGGACCATAACCTTCGCCAAAACTTACAGCTGTACGAAGAGGCGCATACTCCTCTTTTATATGTGGATACAGAGCAAAGCTGATCGCTACTATGTCATAAACTCCATTGAGAGCATCTTCATTAAGTGTTTGAATGTCTTTGGCAATATTGTCGAACTTGACATCTTTCATAGATACCCAGCCAAATTTAATGGCGTAGTACATAAAGATATCGTCAGCATCGGGTGAGTGGGCAATTAATGTTTTTTTCATAGGAATGATTTTAGCAAAAATAAGATAAAAGTAACTACAATTAACCTTTATGGATGTATAATTATTCTTAGAACAGCTGTACGATATTTTAAATAAAAGGAAAATACTATGAGTGAAAATGTAATGGTAAAAGTTTATGATAAATACGATGAAGCATCTTCAGATGTGAATAAGTTGATAGATGGCGGTATTTTGAAAAAATATATTTCAGTTATCGGTAGAGCTCAAGAAGAAAAAGCTGGTGAGTTCGAGGAAGATAAATCACTGGATAAACTTGTATTCTGGGGTGAACAAGGCGCATTTTGGGGTGGTCTATGGGGGCTTTTAGCCGGAGGAATGCTTTTGGCCGTGCCAGGCTTTGGTCCATTGGCTGCTACAGGTCAGATAATGAGTGCGATTGCGGGAATGCTAGGTGGAGCTGCTGTCTTTGGAACGACTGGAGCAGTAGCCGCATGGTTCGTAGACAGAGGTATGGAAGACTCACTAGCGCATAAATATGCAAAACATTTAGAAGAGGGAAAAATATTGGTGATTGTTCATGGAGATGAAGATGTTGTTGATATGGCAAATAAGATTCTGAATGAATAAATGAAGTAAATAATGTTAGTGAATACTTTTATGTTATTTAGATACAATTCCAAAATATGACAAATTGACATAAAATGAGTTTTGTTAAAAATATTTGTCTAGAATTTCTTTAAATTTCATAATAAGTGAGTCCGACAATGGATGCAAACAAACAAAAATCATTAGATTTGGCGATGAAGCAAATCGATAAAGCCTTTGGAAAGGGTGCTCTTATGCGCCTTGGTGACAAAGATATTGTGCCTATTCAATCAATAAGCACAGGCTCTTTAGGACTGGATCTGGCATTGGGAATCGGCGGTGTACCTCAAGGACGTGTAGTAGAGATATATGGACCTGAAAGTTCAGGAAAAACAACTTTAGCACTTCAAATCACAGCTGAGTGTCAAAAAAACGGCGGAGTATGTGCTTTTATAGATGCTGAACATGCTCTTGATGTCATCTATGCAAAAAACCTTGGTGTGGATATTGATAATCTTCTTGTTTCTCAACCTGATTACGGTGAACAGGCTTTAGATATTGTTGAGACCATAGCAAGAAGTGGTGCTATTGACCTGATCGTTATTGACTCTGTTGCAGCACTGACCCCTAAAGTAGAACTTGAAGGTGAGATGAACGATCAGCAAGTAGGTGTACAAGCTCGTTTAATGAGTAAAGCACTGAGAAAGTTGACAGGTGTTTTGAGTAAAATGAACTGTACTGTTATTTTCATTAACCAAATTCGTATGAAAATTGGAATGATGGGGTATGGTTCTCCTGAAACAACAACGGGAGGTAACGCTTTAAAATTTTATGCATCAGTACGTATCGATGTACGTCGTATCGCCTCTTTGAAGCAAGGTGAGAGCCAAATTGGTAACAGAGTAAAAGCAAAAGTTATAAAAAATAAAGTGGCACCACCGTTTCGTCAGGCAGAATTTGATATAATGTTCGGAGAAGGAATCTCCAAAGAGGGTGAGCTTGTTGACTATGGTGTTAAGTTAGATATAGTTGATAAAAGTGGAGCTTGGTTCTCTTATGGTGAGACTAAACTTGGTCAAGGTCGTGAAAACGTGAAGGCAAAATTCAAAGATGAGCCGGAACTTGCAGCTGAGATCGAGGAAAAAATCAAAGTAGCAATGGGAATGAGCTCTCTTATGACCATGGATACTTCAGATATATCAGAGGCTGATGTATAGTCTTTGTAAATTAAACTAATCAAAGAGGAAATAATATATGTTTATAGATGATGTAAGTGCAACAGAGGTAATGGACTCTCGCGGTAACCCAACGGTAAAAGCAACAGTAAGATTAAGTGATGGAACAACTGCAAGTGCGATTGTTCCTTCAGGTGCTAGTACTGGTAAACGTGAAGCATTAGAGTTACGTGATGGTGATGATCGTTATATGGGTAAAGGGGTTCAATTAGCAGTAGAAAATGTTAATAGTAAGATTTCTGACGTACTTATTGGAATGAGTCCATTTAATCAAGCAGTAATTGATGCAACAATGAAAGAGCTTGACGGAACTGAAAACTATGGTAACCTAGGTGCAAACGCAGTACTTGGTGTTTCTATGGCAGTAGCACGTGTTGCTGCTAAAAGCTTAGACATTCCACTTTATCGCTATCTTGGCGGTGCAAATGCAATGGTTATGCCTACTCCAATGTTAAATATCATCAACGGTGGAAGTCATGCTGATAATAGTGTAGATTTTCAAGAGTATATGATCATGCCTATTGGTTTTGAGGATTTTACTGAGTCTTTAAGAGCTTCTGCTGAAGTATACCATCATCTAAAAGCTATATTAAAAGCAAAAGGTCACTCTACATCACTTGGTGATGAAGGTGGATTTGCACCAAATCTAAGTTCTAATGAAGAGCCTATTCAAGTAATTATAGAAGCTATTGAAGCAGCTGGATATGTACCAGGTAAAGATGTTGCTATTGCTTTAGATGTAGCTTCAAGCGAACTCGTTGTTGATGGTGGATACAGACTTGAGAGTGAAAACCGTACAGTTACAAGTGCTGAACTCGTCGAGTACTATGCAGAGCTTTGTGATAAATACCCTATCGTTTCAATTGAAGATGGTCTGAGTGAAGATGATTGGGATGGTTGGAAAATACTTACTGATAAATTAAGCTGTAAAATTCAACTTGTTGGTGATGATCTGTTTGTAACAAATGTAAATATCCTTAATGAAGGAATCAACAAAGGTGTTGCAAACTCTATTTTGATTAAACCAAATCAAATCGGTTCTGTAAGTGAAACAATGCTGACAGTACGTTTGGCACAAAGAAATGGTTATAGCTGTGTTATGAGTCACCGTTCAGGTGAGAGTGAGGATGCGTTTATCGCTGACTTTGCTGTGGCACTTAACTGTGGTCAAATTAAAACTGGTTCTACTGCACGTAGTGAGAGAATAGCAAAATATAACCGTCTTTTAGAAATTGAAAATGAAGTAGTTTACAGCGAATATCTAGGTACTGCACTTTTTAACTAAGGTCAATGATGCAAAAAGATGAGCTGTTTGAAGAGATAGATATTTCTGAGAGTTTGACTCAGAAGTATCTAGGCTTATCTTTAGGTAAATTTTTTACTCTCTTCTCTCTCATTGTCTTTTTAGGTATTTACCTTGGAGTTTTACTTTATGGTACAAACTCTGTAGAGGTGCTAATGGGACTTGAAGATTATGAGAACTATCTTCAAGGCGAGATAGTGAGATTAAAGAGTGAAAATGCCGAACTCCAACGTGAGTACTTTGAACTCAAAGAAATTTCTGCACAATAATCAATAATATCTGCTATAATATGGACAAAAAATAGGCTATTTTTTATGATTAAGCTCTGTCTGTTACTCTTATCACTTTCTCTTTTTGCCCGTGAAAATCCATTTTTTCCAATAAATTCTGATTTGGATATTCCTTTGACATTAGAGCAAAATCAAAAAGCTCCTATGCTTAAACGTGCAGCGATTTCACTTCCTTCAACAGCGAGAGAAATTGAAAGCGTTATTATAAAATATAAAAATTTAGATGGCTCGATACAGGAAAAGAGTATTGAACTTAAAAACAGTGTTGACTGGCATTTACCGATCTTTATCTCTCAAAACTATGAACTTGGACATACATCTCAAACGCAGAAAAAAATTTCAAAAGCTCACAAGAAAACTAAAGTAAAAAAATTTAAAAAGTTCACTTCATTAGCATTCATCTCTTTTTATACAAGAGATAAAGTTATGAAAATAGAGACAAATGACAAACTGCTACGCTCTTTTTTACTTGTAAAACCACATAGAATCGTTTGTGATTTTAAACGTGATACTGATTTGAGAAGTTTTGTTAAAAAGGCAGATGGTCGAAGTCTGTTTAAGAAGATAAGTATAGGGACACATAAAGGTTATTATCGTGTTGTTATTGAGCTTGACGGTTTTTATAGATATAGAGTCAAACATACAAAAAGTGGCTATCAAATAATACTAAGATAGTACTATTTGATGATCTTTTCTCCTTCTGGAGTCCATCTTTCAATCCTCCCTGCAGGTTGTCCATTTTTATAATATGCTTTAAATGCTATTTGTCCATTTTTATGCCACATAGTGAACTCTCCGTCTTTTTTTCCATTGTTGAAGTAGGCTTTACTCTTTAACTCTCCATTATTGTACCATGTCCTTGCATCTCCATTTTGAATATCATCTTTGTAGTATGCAGATGATTTTTTTCGACCGCTTTTGTACCATGTGACAACTTCCCCATCTTGTTTTCCATCTCTAAAGTAGGCAACAACAGCTTTTTTCCCATTTATATATTTGGCTATATATTCTCCATCTTGTTTTCCATTACGAAAATATGCAATTGTTTTGACAGATCCATCAGCTCTCCATTCTGTTAATCTTCCGTCAATTTTTCCTTGATAGTAGGGAATAACTTTTTTTGTTTTGCCATTTTTGAAAAAGAAGTAGGCTTTTCCCGTAAATGGTTCAGTGTGATTTTTTTCATAGTTCAGCCCCTCTTTTTGAACAAGAAGGTTAGCCTCTATATTTTTTGCACTTAATGATATATGAGTGATAAGGATTAAAAATACTAAAACGATTATTTTTTTCATGTGTAGCCTTTTTTTGAAGTTTCTTTCTACTCTAAGCATATCAATTTATTTAATATAACAATGTTATAAAACTATAATTTTTTGTTATTTATCTAAGAGTTGTGTATAATTGTAAAGATTCGTCAATATATAAGAATTATAAATAAAATAAACTTTGGCTTTATGGATATTAATATAAAATATTCTTATATGATTTGAAGCGAGCCAATAATGAATGATTTAAAAATAAAAAATGTTGCAGGGTATCTTTCAAAAGCATTTTTAAAAAATCCGCTTACACCGATTTTGGCCATTACTATTTTAGCTTTAGGCTATATCTCTTTGGAGATCATGCCTCGGGAAGAAGATCCTCAGATAGCTGTTAGTGGTGGTTCTATTATTGTACCTATGCCTGGTGCATCTCCAGAAGAGATAGACAATGCCGTATTAAAACCTTTAGAACGTAAAATAAGTGAAATAAAAGGGATAAAGGATGTCTACTCTACTGCTATGCATAATGTAGGAATGTTAAACATTCAGTACAAAATCGGAGAGGACAGAGAGAGTTCCAATTTAAAACTTTATGACAAAGTTATGCAAAATATGGACTCTTTGCCAGGTGGGGCTATGAATCCGATTGTGAAACCATTTGATATAGATATAGATGTGCCAATAGTGACCGTTGCATTTTATAAAAAGAAAGAGTTGGGTATAGATCATATAAAGCTCTATAAGCAGATCAAAGAGATTCAGCAAGATATTAACGCAATCGAAGATATTTCAAAAACAACGCTTAAGGGAGCGAAACGTCCACAGTTCAATGTTCTTATGGATTTGGATAAACTCTCTGCATATCATATATCCATAGGGCAGGTTATTCACTCTATACAGGCAATAGCAAAGAACTCTCCAGATGTAGACTTACCGACTAAAAATAATAAATTAGTAGTTTTTGGGGTGAAAAATGCGATTAACTCGATAGATGATCTTAAAAGTCTTGTTATCGCAAAGTATATGGGTTCTTTGATATATTTGAAGGACATTGCCAAAGTAGAATATTATTATGATATTCAAAACTATAAAGAGGCGCTCATATCCTATAAAGCTGATGGTGAACCTTTTAGTGACAATATAGATCAAGTTACAATGACAATATCAAAGCTCAAAGGAAGTAATGCTGTTCATTTGGCAGAAAAAACATTAGAGACTTTAGAGGGGTATGAAAAAGAGTTGGAGGAGTATGGACTTGGTTATATTGTAACTCGTAACTATGGTGAGCGTGCCAATGAAGCCGTAAATGAACTAGTTCACCATCTTGTCTTGACTATCGGGATCATTTCATTGATTCTAATTCCTTTTTTGGGATGGAGAGAATCTTTGGTTGTAACGATTGCCGTACCTATGATACTTGCAGCAACGCTCTTCATTGCGTTTATGACCGACCAGACAATTAACAGAATTACACTATTTGCTTTTTTGCTTTCGCTGGGATTGATTGTTGATGATGCGATTATTGTTATTGAAAACATTCACAGGCGAATGCACCTCAAAGAGACGAAAGATCAGAGTTTCGATCAGATCATCATAGAAGCCACAGACGAGATAGGTCCTTCGACGAATATAGCGACTATAGCAATAATGCTTACGATGATACCAATGGCATTCGTTGGAGGAATGATGGGTCAGTTTATGCTGCCCATACCTTTAAATGTACCAGTCGCCTTAGCTGTATCTCTATTTGTTGCTTATGTATTTGCCCCATATTTGGCGAAAAAATTTATTAAACGCAGTAAAGGGGAACATTAATTATGGAAGAGTTAGTATATAAAATAGTCAGTTCCAAAAAAAATCAAAGAAAAGTCGGTTTTATAGTTCTCTTTTTATTGATAGCTGCCATTGCAATGATACCGGCAAAAATCGTTCTAGCCAAGATGCTTCCAGGTAAGAGCGCAAATACCTTTAGCATCTATGTAGACACGGCAACAAACTCTACGGTTAAGCAGACGGAAGATGTAGTTAACTGCGTTTCAAATGTATTGAAAAAAGAACAAAATATTAAGAATATGGAGATGTTTATAGGGCAGGGTGCTCCTTTGGATTATGCAGGACTCGTGAAAGGAAGTGAGTTCAAGTCACTCAAAAATCAAGCAGAAATAGTCATAAATCTAACAGATAAACATGAGCGAGATGAACCATCTTATCTTATGGTGCATAGACTGCGTCCAATTGTACAGGGACAATGTGAAAAACTATATGATCATACAACGATAAAATTTGTAGAGATGCCATCAGGTCCACCTACTTATGCAACAGTACAGGTAAATTTATTTGGAAAAGACACTGAACTCTTAAGAACTACATCACAAGTTGTTGCGCAGTCGTTTAAAGAGACAAAAGGTTTGGTTGATATTGACGTCTTGCAGGATGATCTTTTTGTGCGTTATGAGATACTGCCCAATGTTGAGAAGATAATAAACTCACATCTTTCAGTTGATCAGGTAAGTAATATTTTATATATGGCATTTAAAGGAAATGTAGTCGCTACAAAAAACTCTGTACAGCAACAGGGACAGATTCCTATTTTTGTTTCATTGGATAAAAAGACAAGAACGCTCGATCATCTTGATGAAGGAGATCTGAAATTAAAACTCTCACGACTGAAACTGCTCAATACTCAGGGAATGATGATTCCCATGATAGAGGTTGTACGGATAGTTCCAAAGCTTTCAGAACCGACAATATACAAAAAGAATATGCGCTATGTTGCATCTGTAACAGCAGAGTGTGATCTGGTTTCTCAGGTTTACCCTTTAATGGATGCACGAGAGTTGATGATACAAAAATTGTCAAAAGATTTTAATGTTACACGTCTTACCGGTTTTAGTACCTATATGTTCGATTTGGCGTTGACGCATAAAAAAACGGGGAAAAAAGTATTGGCACGTTGGGATGGAGAGATGAAGGTCTCATTAGATACTTTTAGAGATCTAGGCGGTGCATTTATCGCTGCACTAATCTTAATGTTCTTGCTGATGGTCGTTTACTATAAATCCTTTGCTTTGAGCGGTATCGTTCTGATGGGAAGTTTTTTATCTATTATCGGGGTGATTATGGGACACTCTATTACAGATATGATAACGATGACCTTTGCAGATATGCATTTTTATCTTACAGCAACATCCTTGATCGGGTTTATCTCTCTTATGGGAATCAGCGCAAGAAGTTCTCTACTGCTTATAGATTTTACAAAATCATTGATAGAAAAAGGTGTAGAGAAGAACAGAGCCATAGCCATTTCGACAGCTACAAGAGCAAAACCTATCCTTTTAACAGCAGTCGCCATTATCTTGGGTTCTCTTCTTTTGGCAACAGATCCTATTTTTGGTGGATTGGGTATTGCTTTGATCTTTGGTAGTATCGCTTCTACTTTGGTATCGCTTTTTTATATCCCTGTTTTGATGGCAAAAACAGTTGCAATATGTCCACAAAATGGGGAGATAGAGTGTAAAGAGGGTGAAGGGCTTGACGGGAGCGAGATAGATTTAAATGAGGTAGCACCATAAAAATGGTATGATTGCAAAAAAAATAGACAAGGATGTTGATGAAGTATATTGGTATTTTACTTTTGAGTATGGTCAATCTGTATGCGGTTGTTACTATTGCTCCTGTAGATATAGGTGCACATCCTGGTGTTAGCGGAACGCTCAAAGGTTCTTTTGAGACAAAACGGGGCAATAGCGACATAGACAGTTACTCTGCAGGGGCACGGGTAGCTTATGATAATAACACTACTTATGTGATTTGGAGTGACGCCTCTTTTAATTACGGTGAGTCTTCAGGTGCGGTCAATACGAATAATACATTTTTACATACAAGATATATCCATACAATGTATACTAAAAATCTTAACTGGGAAACTTTTATACAATCACAAACAAATGAGTTTACCAATGTACAAGAGCGCTATCTTGCAGGAGGTGGTTTACGTTATATGTTGCACAATACGGTATATGGAAAATTATATGTTGGATTGGGCGCATTTTATGAGTATATCAGTTACACGACGCAGGTAGATCCCATTGAACATAATAAAAGAATAAGTGGATATATCTCTTACAGTAAAGAGTTTACACAAGATTCCAAACTCTCATATCTGCTTTACACAGAGCCTAATATTGATAAGTTCTCGGATTATATTGTGATTAATGCATTTGAATTACAAGTACATATCTATGAGAAGTTCTACCTTAGTTTTAGTGCCTTTTTTAATCTTGACAGTGCACCTGCAATAGGTATTAAAAAGCGAGATATATCACAAAAGACAGCATTTATATATAATTTTTAAAGAAGCAGAAGATGCTTCTTTAAGGGGAAAAACTAAAGTTTTTTACCTTCAAATTTTGCTTTGAGCTTTAAATACTGTTTGTAGTCATCATCAGCGACTTTTTTAGTAGTATCGTTCACATTATTTGAAATTGTCTTTGTTGAATCATTAGCATTTGTTGTTGCCGTATTTGAAGAGTCTTTCAAATCATTTGAAATGGTTTTCGTAGAGTCATTCGCATTGTTAGTTGCCGTATTTGAAGAGTCTCTTAAATCATTAGATACAGTTTTTGTAGAATCGTTTGCATTGTTAGATACAGTTTTAGTTGCATCATTGACATCATGTGAAACTGCAACCGCTGAGTCTTTAAAGTCTCTAGTAGCCATTGCTGAAGAGTCTTTAAAGTCTCGTGTAGTATTAGACATTGTATCTTTAGAATCTTCTGCAACCTCTACAGTAGAGTCTCTGAGATCTTTACTGATACCTGTTGTAGTATCTGAACCGCTCTTCACTGTAGCAACTTCACTTGTTTTAAGATCATCACTTGCTTTAACAGCAGTGTCTTTGGCATCGTGACTTACGTTTGTCACTGTTCTTTCCCCACTTTTTGAAACTTCTACACCGCCATCTACACCAGATTTAAATGAATCTTTTGCATCATGACTCATAGAGGTCATTCCATCTTTCATATCTTTAAACATATCTCCAAAGCTAAAATCAGCAGATAAACTTGTAGTTAGTGCAAGAGCAGCAACCGTACTCACTAGTAATTTTTTCGTCATTTTTTCCCCTTTTATTGTTTGCCTTAAGAAAACTATAACTCTTTACAGCTAAAGAAAAACTGAATGTAAGATAATTTTTTCTAATATTAGTCAACTCTGTTTTAATCTATCACACTTCTTGGAAACAAAGAGTCAATTATTAAAAAAAATTATCTTAAAAAATATTTTTATATAATTTTTTGCTATAATACTTGCAAACACACAAGAAGGGGAAAAAATGAAAAAAGTGATTGTTGGTATGTTAATGTTGGGAGCTTTACTACAAGCAGGAGTTTATACGAAAGAGGATCGTATTAAAGATATGCAGACTATGGCAAAAGCTATGAATACGATTGAGAGTGGATTCTTTTATAATAATTATGAAACGGTTGCGGCGGGAGTCGCACAACTCTCAGACACGATCGTAAATGTCAAGCCACCTTTGGAAGAGCAAGAAGAAAAGAATCCTATGATGCGATATATGAATCAAAAAGTGAAAATGACAAATAAGATGGTCAAAAAAATAAATCAAAAAGCACTTACTATTTTACAGCGTTTCAAAGCAGGGGATTCTACTCAAGCAACACAGGCATATACAAAAATTTTAGGTCAATGTATGAAGTGTCATAGAGAAATCCGTCACTGGTAAATGATAATGAAATATCTATTACTACTGTTTGTTACACTGAGCTCTCTCTTTGGGGGAGAACTCGTTTTGACAGGAACTGTTATCTCTAATAATAAGAAGATGATACCTGCAAGATATATGGGGTATGTGAAAAAGATCCATTTTGAAGTGGGGGACAGTGTGGAGAGAGAAGATACTCTCTTTGAACTGGAATCTGCAGAATTTGACATATTGGAATCACAAGCTAATCTGGCACTAGAACAGGCAAATCTAATGCTTGATGTTTATAAAACAAGATTGAATGTCTTTAAAAAGAACAAACGTAGATTAAAAAGAAAGAAAAAGCTTATGCCGGCTATGGATTTTCGTGCGAACATGGAAGATCTAAATGAGAACATAGATGATATCAGCGGTTCTATTGAAGCGATGAAAGTGTTGGTAACACAGGCAAGTGAAAAGACAAAACAGTTTGCAACGATAGCTGGTTACTTAAAGGTAAAAGCACCAAATGACGGGGTGATTGTCGAGAAAAGAATTCAAGTAGGAGATATGGTCGCTCCAGGAATGTTGACAATGGTTATTGTTGATATGAAGCACTTGGAGATAGAAGCTGAAGTAGCAGAGTCTGATTTAAAATACTTACGAAGAAATAAAGTTGTAAAAATCGCTATTCCTTCTTTAGGCTATAAAGCATCTGGATATATTAAAGCAATAGTGCCCAGTGCGAACCCAATGGCACATACTTTTCGAATAAGAGTGCACTTTGAAAAAACAAATGAGATGATTTTTCCGGGAATGTATGCAAAAATTTATGTAGATTTGACGGATGAGCTTGCAAATAAGATATAATTGCGTCAATGAAACATTTTAAAGATTATATTGATACACATAACGAAAGCGAGATGCACCCTGCAGAGCTCGCTAAACTACTAAAAAACCTTAATGACCATGACTTTAGCGAAGCTATTAAACGGGTACCTAAAGACCTTGTTGGAGACGTTGCGCTAGCACTTCCAGATAGATATTTTGATGATGTTGTTGAAAACCTCAGTGTAGATGACTTGTCTCATGCGGTCAGTGAGCTTGAATCAGATGACCAACTTGAATTTATGCAAGAACTTGAGGATGTTGACAAAAATGTGGCATCAAAAGTTTTTCACTCACTTGATGCTGAAGACAAACAGGAGATATCTGAACTTAAGAAGTATGATGAAGACCAAGCAGGTGCATATATGCAGCTCGAGGTCTTTACTGCAAATGAAGATGAGGTCGTTCAAGATGTCATTAAAAGATTTGCAAAGTTAAGAAAAGAGAACGAACTTGAAAATGTACAAAATCTTTTTATAGTAGATAAGAACAACAAGCTTTTATATACAATTGGTTTGGATGATCTTCTTATCTTTGATTTTGCAAAGACCATCCGTGAAAATATAGAGAAAAGTGATGAGTCCTTTGAATCTAAAGTGGCAGTTGATACTGAAGATATCAAAGAGGTCGTGAACTACTTTAAAGAGTATGATCTCTCTGTTATTCCTGTTGTAAATAAAGATGGCATCCTAGTTGGTCGTATCACCTCTGATGACATCTATGATATTATTAATGAACATGCAACCGAACAAATGTATAACTTGGCCGGTGTTGATGATGAAGCCGAAGAAGATGAAGATATTTTAAAAGCAGGACGTAAGCGTGCTTATTGGCTTGGTATAAACCTTATAACCGCAATAGCGGCTTCTTTGGTCATCGGTCTTTTTGAGAGTACGATCAACTCGATGGTCGCACTTGCTGTTTTAATGCCTATTGTCGCTTCCATGGGTGGAAATGCAGGAACGCAGACATTGACGGTCATCGTTCGTCAGCTGGCTCTAGGAGAGATCACAAAAGGGGATGCTTTTAGAAGTATTAAAAAAGAGGTTACTATCTCTTTGATGAATGGCTTTTTATTTGCATTGGTGATCGGCGTTATAGCCTGGTTATGGTTTCAGATACCACTGCTTGGTGTTGTTATCGGTTTAAGTATGATAATCAATCTGCTTATGGCCGGTTTTTTTGGTGCAATTATACCACTGGCTTTAAAGTGGCTCAATATTGACCCTGCTATAGGCAGTACTGTTATTTTAACTACTGTGACCGATGTTGTGGGCTTTTTTAGCTTTTTGGGTCTAGCAAAAATTATACTTTTATAAAGGAATATATGAGATGGAATTACTAATACTCTTTTTTGTACTATCGGTTGGAATATCATTTTTATGCTCTGTTTTAGAGTCGGTACTACTTTCGATAAATATGTCATATGTCGCAGTTCTTGAAAAAGAGAGACCAAAGGTCGGTGCGCTGCTTAGACACCATAAAGAGAATATAAACAAATCAATAGCTTCAGTACTGATTTTAAATACTATAGCAAATACTTTGGGTGCAGCAGCAGTAGGGGCTCAAGCTTCAAAGATATTTGGAAATGATGCTGTTGTTTATGTATCAGTGATCTTAACATTCGCTATTTTGTTTATTTCTGAAATCATTCCAAAAACGATAGGGGCTATCTACTGGAAGCAGTTGGCTCCTTTATCTGCTTATATAATTAAGATATTTATTTGGATTACCTATCCTATTATTTTAACGACACTAGCCGTTACAAATAAGATCTCTAATGGAAAAACAGACTCTCATTCTCTTACAAAAGAGGAGTTGCTTGAGAGTATGTATATGAGTGAAGATGAGGGTATCATTGATGAGCAGGAGTCTGATGTTATTGAAAATATCTTAAATCTTGACAATATTAAGGTCAGTGAGGTCTTAACTCCAAGAAGTGTTGTTTTTGCTTTAGATGAGAGTATGAGCGTTCAAGAAGTTATCAAAACACAGCCCGCTATTTTTAAATTCTCTCGTATACCTGTTTATAAAGAGTCCATAGAAAATGTTACAGGTATAGTCTTGACGAAGAAACTCTTTAAGCAGGCATTAGAAGATGATAGTGTATCTCTTTTATCCATTAAAAAAGATATGTTCAGTATTAATGAAAATATACCTGTGAGTAAAGCGCTTGATCTTTTCATCTCTAAAAAAGAGCATATGTTCTTGGTGACAGATAACTATGACCAAACGGATGGGATCATCACGCTTGAAGATTGTGTTGAGACGATATTAGGTGTTGAGATCATGGATGAGAGCGATACTACTGAAGATATGCGTGAACTTGCCAAACGCAAGATGAAACTCAAACGTAAATTGCAGGAGAAGTCAAAGCTTTAAGCTATGACCTCTGCCATATCAATATTGTAACCAACTTCATCTGCAAGTTGGTCCATCAACTTGAACATTTCAGCTGAGTGGTACTCAGCCTCTTTAAAACTATTGACAATAGCCTCTTTTGATTCACTTTTTGCCATACATCCGCCTTTGAGCGCACAGTCAAGATTTTTATTAATAAGTTCATGAAACTGTTCGTGGTGGCCTTGCATCTGTTTAAATGTTTTATTTTTCCCAAATATTTTAATTCCCTGAGCGTAATACCATTGTCCAAATCCACAATGGTGAGCATCTTTTTTTAACTCTTCTGTTACTGTCCCATTGACCACTGAAGAGTAAGCATTTGATTTAAAGATAATATGGTGAATTTTGTAGTTTGCCAAAAAGAGAGAAAAAGCACTTTTATTAGAGCCTTTTGAGGTATGGTCCATATCGTTATTTAACTGGCGCATAGTATCTGAAAACTTATCCATTGTTTCATTCGCATTTGTAGCGATAGAGCTCATATTGGTTGCGTTTTGAGAAATATCACTGGATTGTTGTTGCAGATTTTGAATGGTGATACTGATCTCTCCTGTTGCTTTTGCTGTTCTCTCCGCAAGTTTACGTACTTCATCAGCAACAACGGCGAATCCACGTCCGTGTTCACCTGCACGTGCTGCTTCTATGGCTGCGTTTAGTGCAAGAAGGTTTGTCTGGTCTGCAATATCTTTAATCAGATTGACAACATTTGTGATCTCACTGACATTTTCATCCATTCTCTCAATAGCCTCTGTTGTGTCCACTACAAGATTATTAAGATCTGAGATCTCTTGTGTTGTAGCTGAGACCGCATCATAACTGGTTTTTGTAGACTCCGTAGCATTAGAGGTCAGCTCTGTTACTTTAATAAAAGCATCTTTTGTCTTATCAATGTCTGCCATGATAATATCGAGGTTACCCTTCATTCCATTATTGAGTTGATTGAACTCTGTAGATAGAATTCCCATAAGTTTGTAACGTTCGTTCGCTTTCATAGATGCTATGGCTTTTTGAATCTCTTTTGCAGTCTCTGAAAATTCACCGTGGAGACCTTGAGGAAACATATGTCTATACATTTTACCATCTGTTACGGCTTCGATCGTGTAGCGAGTTTCACGAAGAATGACTTCCATTTGATCAAGTGAATTATTGATATTCCAAGCTATCTTCTCAAGTTCTGTATCTTTGTTCTCCAAGATAATTCTTGAGGAGAGTTTACCGTTTTCTACATCTTTTAAAACAGAAGCTATCTGAAGCATAAGCTCTTTATCATGGTTTGAAGTACTTTTTAGTGAAAATAGACTCATAATGCAGCTCCCAGTTGTAAGTTAATAATAAATTCTCTATAGCCTAAATTATGTTTTTCTAGGAGTTCATTTAATATTTGTTGTGATGCTTGAACACCACCGCTGCGTTCAGCATCAAGGAGTTGTTTATAGATCGGAGTGATGATATCTATGGCAGATTGTGGCATCTTTCTTCTTACGGAAGTGTAACTTGTAATGTTGCCATTATTATCTACGTCAGCCGTAATGTAAGCAAAAACCCAGTAGTAGCTACCATCGGCACAGAGATTTTTTACAAAACCAAAAAATTCATCTTTATTTTGAATAAGGTCCCATACGAGTTTAAAAGCAAGCTTTGGCATATCTGGATGGCGAATAAGATTGTGGTTCGCACCTATAATATCGGCAGGAGGATAGCCTGCTATATTTGCAAATATTTCATTACAGTAGATGATCTTCCCTTTTGTATCTGTTTTAGAGACAATGAAATCATTTACATTTAAAACTTTTTCGTTATTGGTGATATTTTTTGGAGCATCAAGCTTAGAGAGACTTTTGTGCGACATAAGTAACTCCTCCTTTGGTGTAGTATTTACTAAATGATACAGAAGATAGTAGAGAAAGCATTTGAATTACTTTCTCTTTGTATAGAAGGAGGTGTAAGAGTTACTTATAGTGACAATTAAAGAAAATTATAATCTACTTTATTACATTCCAGGAATTCTCGGGATTTTTCCGAGTTTAGAATTACGACAATACCATCCCCATCCTTTTTTGAGCCAGTGTCCGATAACAGGCATAGGGATCATTTTTCCACCTTTATTATCGCGGTAGACAAATGCAGCGCCATCACCACTATCCATGACACAAAGAATGTTCAGGTGTGCCTGATACCCTTTTCTCTCTTGTGAACCTTTGTTCATCATATCTATGTTAAACGCAGTGTTCTTTGCCATAACTTCTGCGATATGTCCCTGCTTAGCTCTCCAGTCAGGTCCTTCAAGGGCTGAACTGTCACCTATTGCAAAGACATTGTAGATACCCTCTTGTGTATCTTCTGATTCATCGAAGTTATGAACTACTTCACAGTAATCGTTGATCTTGATAAGTCCTGCTTCGTTAAGCGGAAGGTCACTGTTGGCAAAAACATCATGACCATTTCCTGCAGGAATGAACATTGTAAAATCAGAGATCAGTTTTGAGTCATCTTCAAAGACAATACCATCCTCTTCAAATTTAGTTATTTTCTTTCCAAAATGAGTTTTAATATCTAGTTTTTCAAAAAAGACACCCATCATTTTAAGAGCTTGTTTACCCATTCTTGCACCTGGTTCTGCCATAGGTGCGAAGAAAGTAAGTTCAAAATTATCTCTGATACCAAGTTTTTTCAACTGGTTATGAACATTGAAGAGAACTTCAAACGCAGGACCTCCACGAACATTGGAAGGATCTTTTGGATTTCCCCCAAAGCCCATAGCGATCTTACCACTTCCTTTAGCTATAAGTGCATCAATACGTTCTTTGATCTTTATTGAATCTTCTGGAACACCACAGATAGATAAAAAGTGTTCGCTTCCACTGTGTTTCATTTTTCCTGATCCCATAGCTACTATGAGGTATTCATATTCAAATGTATTGTTTTTACAGTAGACCTTTGACTCTTTTGATTTGATGGATACTACATCATCAATTACGAGTTCAAATCCATGTGCTTTTTGAAGATCTTCCAAAGGTACACACATATCTTCAAATTTACTCTCCCCCGTTGGAATCCAAATAGAAGTAGGATAGATATAGAAGTAGTCTCTATTGCTTACTAAAGTCACTTGATAGTTCATCTTTCTAAGATGAATAGCAGCATCGACACCAGCGAATCCACCACCCAAGATAAGTATTTTTTTCATAAATTATTCCTCGTATAACTTAAATTAATGAGAAATATTACAGTAACTGATGTTAAAAATACATTAAAGCAGCTATTTTTATCGTCAAAATTATTTTTTGTTAATAAAAAACACCGCTGTCATACTAAGAAGTCCACCTACGATGATATGCAGTTGTATCGGCTCATCCAATACAATCCAAGCACTCAGCAGTGCAAAGAAAGGGACAAGGAACATAAAAGAGCTTGTTCTTTGGCTTCCCAGTTTACCGCTGGCTATAAAAAAGATAGTGGTTGCTACCGCCTGACCCAAAACAGCAAGATAGATAAGCGCTATCCAAAAAGCATAGCCTTGTGAAAATACGCTCATAAGATCGGAGTGATAGGCATAAATAAAGCTGACAAACGTTGCGATAAGTGAGATAAAAAAGCTGTAGTGTACGGGATGGATATGTTTTTGTGAGTGTTGTGAGAGTAGGGTGACACCTGCCCATATAAGAGCACAAAGCAAAAAGTAGATATTTGAGCCGTTAAAAAAGAGGCTAATGTCATTGAGCTCTAAGAGAATATATCCGCCGATAAGTCCTATGAGTAGTCCTGTGTACTGTCTAGTTGTAAGTTGTTTACGAAACAAAATCGCAACAAGCAAAAAGGTCATAATTGGACTGAAGGTCGTGATAATGACACTTCCAGCACCTGCAAGACCATACTTAACCCCTAAAAAAGAGGAGATCATAAAGGCAATGTTTAAGACCGTACTTCCTGCAATGTACTTGAGTGCACCTGCGTTTAGGGTGATGGGGGTCTTAAAAAAGTACAAAATAGGTAAAAAAGCTAGCGTCATAAGAAAAAAACGCCAAAATATGATGACATCCATAGGCGTATCATAGGTAAGGATCTTGAGTGCACTCCATCCTCCACCCCAAAGCAGCATCGCAAAAACGAGAAGGTACTGGTAGGTTCTATCTTCGTTTTTCAAACTCATCCACTACTTTTGTAACGATCAGGTCGGATGTGACATTGAGCGAGGTACGACACATATCCAAGATCCTGTCCACTGCAACGATCAGAGCCATATACTCAACAGGAAGTCCCAGCTGGTTTAGGATGACGACCATCATAACAAGTGAAGCACTCGGCAGTGCGGCTACACCGACACTCAGTGCAACTACGGTGATACCAAGCAGAAGCTGATCGCCAAATGTAAGTGCAACACCTGCCAAATTTGCTATGTAGAGGACCGCTACGCTCAGATATGCCGCTGTACCGTCCATAGAGACCGTAGCGCCCAAAGGCAGAACAAAAGAGGCAGTTTTCTTGTCCACTCCTCCAACCTCTTCAACGATACGCATAGAGACGGGAAGGGTCGCTGCAGATGATGCAGTTGAGAAAGCCATAATAGGAGCTTCTCGTACATCTTTGAGATAGGTGTATGGATTTACTTTTGTGAACAAACGCAGCACGGCAGGAAGTGTGATAAGTCCATGAAAAACAATAACACCGACTACAAGAAGAATGTACTTGTAGAGTCCGAGAACGACCTCTATACCCTGCTGGGCTATCACATAGGATATAAGTGAAAAGACACCGATAGGAGTGAGCTTGATGATCCACTCCGCCATAACTAGCATCGCCTCACTTACAGAGTTAAAGAAGTTCTTGAGCGGTTCTTGCTGCGCAGGCTTGAGATACAGAGATGCGACACCAAACATAATGGCGAAGATGATGATCTGCATCATTTTTCCCTCTGCAAGTGCATGAAAGATGTTTGTGGGAATGAAACTGAGTATCATGTTCTCAAAAGAAAACGGAGCTATGCAACTGGCCTTTGCATACGCCAATCCACTGCTGCTGACATGCTCTCCGATATGAAATATATTCATCGCAGCAATAGCCGCTACTACGGCAAGAGCAGTTGTAAGGATATAAAGCCCTATGGTCTTGAGCCCCATTCGTTTGAGATGCTCAATTGAGCCAAGTCCTAAAATGGCAACATAGATACTTGCAAAGACAAGTGGAACTACGAGCATCTTTAAGAAGTAGACAAACGCAGTTCCTATCACTTTTTGTTTGAGTGCAAGTTCAGGAAATAAAATCCCAAATGCAAGTCCCAATGCGATTCCCAGAACAACAAGGGTATTTGTCGTGGCGTATTTTTTTATCTTTCGTATCATCTTCTATCTTTAGAGTAAATTTTCTTTTATCCACCAAGATAGTACATAAAGTCCCCATACATGCTGCTTAAAACTTCCCCGTGAAGCCGTTTGTATATATTCATCTAACTTATCGGCACGAAACATTCCCGTCTCTTTATTGACCTCTTGGATAAGAGAGATCTTTTTGGAGTCGATGAGGTACTCCATGTAGGGATTTGAGAAACCCTTTTTCTTTCTTGTTAGTATGGTGTTATCGAGTTTGTTAGCCATTATGTTTTTGAGCAGTGATTTAGTTTTGCCTTCTTCATAACGCAGTTTAGGGTCTATGTTAAAGATCGTCTGCGCTAACTTGTGATCCAAAAACGGTGTGCGTGATTCGATGGAGTGAGCCATACTGACACGGTCGAGTTTTGTCAAAAAATGCTCTGCTTGAAAGATGTTGAGGTCAATATAGCTGTACCAGATAGACTCGTCTGTGTGTTTTGAGTGCTCAAATCTGCTGCGATACTCTTGAAGGTATTTGAGACTTTCATTATCACGTACATTGCGTTTGAGCAGGGCATTCTTTTGCAGGTCGGTAAACTTCTCTCCGCTTGTGCGAAAGAGGAGGGTCTCATCAAAGATGCGTTTATACCACTCCCACTCTCTGTTCATAGAGAAGTTGGCACGGAAGTATTTTTTGAGCCAGTTCTTATGGGCAAGTGATGCAGCACTCTCTATGTCAAGATACTCAAAATATTGTCTGTAGCCTAAAAAGAGCTCATCACTTCCCTCTCCACTGAGCACGACCTTGTAGCCGTCTTTTTTTATCTCCTCAAAAAGAAGATACAAAGGTGTGGCAGCAGGGTCGTTGAGCGGTTCATCAAGTGTTTGAAATACCGCTTGGGTTGCGTTTATAAATGAGTCTTGATTAATGACTATCTGTTTGTTTCTTACGCCAAGAGAGGCTGCACTCTGCGCTGCGTTTAGACGTTCGTCATACTTCTTAAATCCCTCATATCCTATGGTATATGTCTGCAGGTCACGTCCCTGTTGTTTTGCGTAGTAGTTGATGGTGGCACTGTCGATACCTCCCGAGAGCAGAGCGGCCATGGGAACATCCGCATCCAAACGCAGTGCAATGGACTCCTCTAAAAGTGCTTCGAGTTTGTGCACTGCCTCTGTTTTGTCACTGATAAGATTTGTTTGTGTATCGAGAAGGTCAAAATATTGCTCTACTTTTACGGTGCCGTTTTTGAGTGTGAGAAACTCTCCTGCTGCAAGTTTTTTGATGCCTTTGTAAAAAGTATGTGGCGGTGTCGGTGCCAAAAAGGAGAGATAGCCAAGGAGTGCGTCATTGTCCATCTTCTTTGAGCTCAAGAATGGAGTGAGCGCTTTTATCTCCGAAGCAAAAACAAAACTTTTGCCTTCCATATAAAAAAGAGGCTTTTTCCCCAGTCTGTCACGAAAGAGATAGAGCGTGTCGCCATCAAGCAGAGCGATGGCAAACATCCCGCGAAGATGTTTTACAAACTCCACTCCCCATTTGAGATAGGCTGCGATGATAACTTCAGAGTCGCTCTGCGTTTGAAAATCAAAATCAAGCTCCTCTTTGAGGGCTTTGAAGTTGTATATCTCTCCATTGAACGAGAGCAGGATCTTGTTATGTTGTATGGGTTGTCGGCTTCTGTGATGTGTATCTTGGATGCTAAGACGCTGGTGTGCAAAGAAGAGATGCTTACGTTGTTCAATACCGCAGTAGTCCGGTCCTCTGTGGGTAAGTTTTGCAAGAGCATTTTTTGCCTGCCTTTCATCATACTCTCCGATGATGCCAAAAATCGCACACATTACTTGAAAAAGCCCATAGTGATGTCATTCTCTATGTAATCATCTCGTAAACGCAGCTCTTTGACTCCAAGCTCTTTTGCAATTTCATACAGAGCATTTTTGTTGAGATAGTTATAGAATTTACTCTCATGGTTCCCATAAAGAACATTAAAGATAAATCCTTTGTGTGAAGCTTCGTAGCATTTACGAATGAAGCAGAGGGTCTCTTTTCTTGTTAAAATATTCATAGCCCCACTGCATACATAGTAGTCGGATGTGGGAATCTCATGTCGTAAAATATTTGCATGGATGACACTTTGAGATGTCTGTTTTGCAGTAATATGACACATCTCCTCTACCGCATCAATACCGATATATTTTTTAGGAAGTTTATTTTTCTTGGCAAGAAAATGGTAAAAGTCACCGAAGCCACAGCCCGCATCAACGATGCTCACAGCAGAGAGCTCTTGTGGTAAAAGTGATTCGAGCACCTCAAAACGCAGTTGTTGTCGTGAACCATCGATCCAGCAGAGCCCTTTTGGAGTGATACCGTGTTTTTTGAGTGCATTTTTATAAAACCGCTCGCTGTTGATGCGTGACATGACGCGCTCCCTTTTTTTATCTACCATATTATATAATAACTTTTCAAAGGATATAAAATGAGAATAGCTGTTGTTGGTTTGGGTGGAGTAGGTGGATACTTGGCTGCAATGTTTGCAAAGAGCGGTTTGGATGTCGTGGGCTTTGCCAGAGGGGAGCATTTAAGAGCGATCAGGGAAAACGGCATTACGGTCGTAGAGGATGAAACGCAGTGGAGCGTACCTCTAAACGCAATGGAGTTAAACGCAGCAGAGGGGCATTTTGATGTTGTGATGTTCTGTGTCAAGAGCTATGATCTTGAAGATGCTTACAAGCAGATGGCAAAGCATCTTGATAATAGTTCGATTTTACTCTCTTTTTCCAACGGTGTGAACAATGGAGAAACCCTGCGAAAACTCTCAAACGCAGTGGTACTCGATAGCTGCGTTTACATACTCTCACATGTTGAAAAAGCGGGTGTTATCCGTAAAAAAGGGAAGGTCTTTGCCGCTGTATTTGGAGGGGATGATACAGATGCAGTACAAAAGGTGGCAGCTCTCTTTGAAGAAGCAGGGCTGCGTTACAAAACGCCGAGTGACATAAGAACGGCTTTGTGGAAGAAGTACATCTTTATCGCTGCGTTTGCTACACTTACTTCATACTACGACAAAAGTATCGGTTACATCTATGAGCATCATTATGAAGAGGCAAAAACACTCTTGGAGGAGATAGCTGCGTTTGCCAAAGAGAGTGAAGGAGTAGAGATAGGTGATGAGGTGCAAAAAGCACTTGATACGGCTGCAAAAGTTCCCTATGACTCCTCAACATCCATGCATCTTGATTTTCAAAACAGTAAAAAGGTCGAGCTTGAGAGCTTGAGCGGCTATGTGAAAAAACCGCTGATGCAAAAATACTATGAGGCACTTAAGAAACGGCTTGATGCTTAAAGTTTATGATTAATGGCACAACACTTTTTATCTGCAAGGAAAATGTGTAATAATTAGCCAAAAAATAGGAAGAATGATGAATGAGAAGAGAATAGTTTTAGGCGGGGGATGTTTTTGGTGTATCGAGGCTGTTTACCGTAATGTAAAAGGGGTGATCTCTGCAGTGAGCGGATACGCAGGTGGTGCACGTGCAAATCCGACATATGAGAACATCTGTTCAGGTGCAACAGGACACGCCGAGGTCGTTGATATTCGCTATGACGAGGATGTCATTTCGTTGGATGATATTTTGGATATCTTTTTTGAGGTACACAATCCTACAACACTCAATCAGCAGGGAGCAGATAAAGGAACACAGTACCGTTCTGTGATCTACTACTCGGATGAAGCAGAAAAAGAGAAAATTGAAGCATCCATCGCAAAACATCAAAAGGATTTCAGTGATAAAATAGTGACAGAAGTATCACCACTGCCAACGGTCTATCCTGCTGA
>Ga0256843_1000547_pt1 | contig 32035 bp, 20 predicted proteins | sample AlvinellametaG_FD_191572 | JGI IMG/M metagenome (GOLD analysis project Ga0256843, IMG submission 191572) | Pompeii worm associated microbial communities from hydrothermal vent at the East Pacific Rise, Pacific Ocean - Alvinella | ecosystem: Host-associated > Annelida > Integument > Unclassified ...
TGTAAAATTACAACTTTACACCTACCACAACACCTCCACTCGCAGTTTATGCTCGCATAAGTTCGTTTGTCCACACTACCTCCAAAGTCGGTAGTTACTGCACTCAAGCTCAAGGCTGTTTTACCTTCCTCACGCACTTGGGTTAACTTGGTTTTAGAACTTAGGTTTTGTAAAATTTTACCGCTTTAGCGGTTGTGTTTTGGCTCGGCATTTCCGTTTTATCATTCAAAAGCTTTTTTCATTTGTTTAATACGTAAGCCCCCGCTCATTTGTGGCTTATGTCGCTACGCGCACATCTCCGATTACGCTTACCGTTTTGGCACGTATTTCTGCTTTCGAACTTTAATACGTTTATTGGTTTTTAAGCGACCAGCCCTGCGAAAAAACTAATGAAACAAAAAATCTATACATTTTTTTTAAAACTTTTTTAGTCGTTACACTCCACGCATTCCGCAATAAAACCTTCTCAATGTTGAGAAAGTATTGTAATACCTAGGTTTTGAGCCTTTTTAGTTGTTTTTTAATTTTATATAATAAAAACTTGCTTTACACTCTTTTTGGAATAGTATTCCTTACTATTTTTCCATATTTTAAAATTAAATTAATTTAGACCGCAGGGATTACCTGTTGAGCTCCGTCGAAACCAAGTTGGGTTTTGTAATACAAAACCCCTACTTGCTTTTGAAATATAAAACATTGTTTTACTTAACCTATATTTCATCACTTCGTAAGTTCGATTGAATAAAAAAACATAAAATAGCATAATTGTATAACTAACATTATATTAATTTGTCTATCTGTTTATTTACTTATTACCGCCTCTTTTAACGGAGCAAAATACCCACAAGAAGCACCCTCGGAAAGAAAGAGTAACAGAAGGCTTGATAGATGGTTATTTTTAGTGCTAGTATAAGAGATTTTAAGAACTTTTTTTATGGCTTATGCTTGGGAATAGACAAGTGAAATTATTACATATAAAAACATAAAACAACATTATTAAACTTTTTAAACTTTACTTTTGTATATTTGCTACAAAAAACAAGGTTAAAATGGTTTTAGAAATTAAATTAAAAAATTTTTACTCTATAAAAGACGAAGTTATCTTAGACTTAAGAGCAGGTAACCTACGTTCAAAAAGAAGCAAAGATTTAGCAGAAAATGTTTTTACATGGGAAAAAAGCACCATTCTTAAAACAGTAGCTATATACGGAGCTAACGCTTCTGGAAAATCAAACATTATAAAAGCAATTAGATTCTGCTGTAGCATGGTTTTTAATTCACATACACATAACGAAGACGTTACTTTTAATTTTAAACCCTTTGCTTTTAATAAAACCCCTGAACCAAGCGAGTTTTCGATAAAGTTTGTATCCAATAATATAGAATACGATTATTCGTACACCCTTACCCCTACAGAAATATTAACCGAATCGCTTTACCATTATCCAAACGGTAGGAAAGCAAAAATTTTTGTTAGAAACGAAAGAGTTAATGGTAAAAAATCAGACAAATATTCATTTGGTAATGTAATTAAAAGACCTTTAGACGTAGCTGTTAACACCTCCAAAAAAACACTATACATATCAAGAGCAAGCCAAATGGATAGAGAAATTGGCAAAATAATTTATAACTATTTTAATCATCAATTTATTTTAGGTTACCACAATGCAACAAACAATTTATCGGTAGATTTTTTATTTAATAAAAATAAAGGCTTTTTACTAAAAGCCTTACAAATTGCAGACAGCGATATTGTAAATATTACAATGGAAAAAGAAAAAGTAATGTCTAAATCATTAGGTGTTACTTTTGACACAGAAGGAAAAGAAACAATAGATATAAGAGATAAAGAAATTGAACAAATTAGATTTAAAACATACCATAGAGCCAACCCCAATATTGCTTTTGATTTTGACACACAAGAATCAGATGGTACAAAAAAATTATTCTATATTCTTTTAAACATAATAGACATTATTAAAAACAATAAAATTCTATTAATAGACGAAATAGAAGATAGTTTACATACAAAAATTGTAGAATTTATTGTTGATCTATTTCACAAAAGTAAAGCAAGTCAATTAATCTTTTCTACTCATAATACTAATCTTATCGATTTAGAGAGAATGAGAAAAGATCAGATTTACTTTGTAAACAAAAATGAAGAAGCATCTTCCGAATTATATTCTTTATACGACTACAAAGATTTTAGAGAAAACATGGATGCCGAAAAAGGATATTTACAAGGACGATTCGATGCTATTCCATTTATTGACTATACTAACAATTTAATAAATTCTATTGTAAATGAGTAAAAGAAAAAAATCGCTAGGAAAACGCATAAACCCTACTTATTATGTTTTTTGCGAAGGAGATACAGAAGAAGAATACATTAAACATTTAAAGCAACATTATAGAATTCCAATTGAAATAAAAACAAAAGTAGAAGGCAATAGTATTTCGGAGCGAAAAATAAAAGCTTTTTTGAAAAACAAACCAAGTAGCCCAAAGGATAAAACTTTTTTACTTTACGATATTGATGTTTCTAATATGCTGAACAAATTAAAAAAGATAAAAAATGTAACTCTCTTAGTTTCAAACCCCTGTATTGAATTGTGGTTTTTACTTCATTTTGAAGAGCAAACAGCCAATATAAACTCTATTAACTGTATAAAAAAAATATATAACAACTTAGATGGCTACAAAAAAGGTATTTTAAGCTTAAAAGCAAAATCCAAATTAATAGAAAATCAAAAACAAGCACTAGAAAGAGCAAAAAAACTAATCCCATACAAAAATCCTTCGACCACAATTCCCGAATTAATTGTCGTGTTAGAAGAACATCGCAAAAATAAAAGATGATTTTTTTCTCTTTCCTATCGCCTAAATAAAATAAAATCTATTTCTTTCAGCTCTTTTTCGATATAGAATTGGTATAATTAATAGATTTGTACAAAATAAACAAACGATATAGGGCAGTGAGTATAAATTTAAACCAATATAAAAAAACAATAAACAAAACCAGTAGCAAACCGCTAAACAATAACTTTATTGCATTTTTAAACCAAGATATTTCTTTTGGCAACAATCGTTTAAACAACAAAAAAAAAGAACAATTTTATACCGACCTGTCCACACTTTTAAACGCTGGTTTAGATCTAAACACCTCATTAAAACTATTAGCAGAAGAGCAACAAAAAGAAGACAATGTTTTTTCAAAAATAAATAAAAGCATCCTCGTAGGAAAACCACTTTCTATTGCAATGCAACAAACCAATTTATTTACAAAATATGAATATCAAAGTATAAAAATAGGAGAAGAAACAGGTCAATTGCCTCAGATAATGCTTGAATTAAAAAAATACTATGAAAATAAAAATGCTCTTCGAAGTCAATTTATTAGCCTAGTTACATATCCCATTATTGTTATTCTTATCGCTTTTGGTGTTCTATTTTTTTTAATGAACTTTGTAGTCCCTATGTTTATTGGTTTTTTAAAACAAGTAAATGCAGAGCTACCAGCCGTTACGCAGTTTGTATTAACTTTATCCAAAACATTTTCAGAATGGTATAAAATTGTTTTAGGAGCATTATTTATAATCTTTAGTTTTTTTTATTTTCAACGAAACACAGAATGGTTTTTAAAATACAGCGGAGCTATAATACTCCGAATACCTTTATTTGGTAAAATGATGCAACGAATTTATTTAACCCGTTTCTGCCAATCGATGAGCCTACTAATAAACGCAAGAGTGCCTTTAGTTCAGGCATTAGATATGACAGCCGAAATGGTTGCTTTTTATCCAATAGAACAAAGCTTAAAACGAATAAAAAAAAACATACTAAAAGGAAATACTCTACACCAAAGTATGCAAAAAGAAAAAATATTTGAAAAAAGAATGGTTTCGATGATAAGAGTTGGAGAGGAAGTGAATAAATTAGATGAAATTTTTAAGAAACTTACTCTCCAATATGCCGATTCAGTAGAACACCAATCTAAAGTACTAAAAAGCATTATAGAACCTATTTTGATAATAATAGTAGGAGGAGTAGTAGCTTTGGTAGCTATGGCAATGATACTACCTATTTTTAAAATGAGCTCATCTATGGAGTTTTAACTTAATAAAAAGCATATATTTACACAAAATATGAACACAAAAAAGATTTTAAAACAGATAAGCAAAGCAAAAACAAGCGGTTTATCTTTGCTAGAAGTATTAACAGTACTAATTATTATAGGTTTAACCTCATTGGTTGTTGTCAAAAATCTATCGCCTACAGTAAACAAAGTAAAGAAAAAAGAAGCAGCTATTCAGCTCAAACACATTCATAGTTTACAGCAAGTTTATTTTATGGAATTTAATAAATATGCCGATAATTTTGAAGAATTAGGATACGCCCAACTACCTTTATCTACCAATGGGGGAGAGGCTAATTATAAAATAGAACTATTAAATGCTAATACAACAGGCTACAAAGCAAGAGCTACATCTGTTGTCGATTTTAATCAAAATGGAGTAATGGACGTATGGGAACTAGATCAAACAGGAAAAATAATAAACACCATAAAAGATTAAAAAGTGTTGCTTACTATAAACATATTAAGAGGTTTAGTTTTGCTAGCGATTGCTTATCAAGACATTAGAGACAGATTAATTAACGTACTGTTATTAATCGGCCTTTTTGTTTTTAACTATATCTACTGTTCTGTACAAACAAATTGGTACAATGCAACCATTCAAGCTATAGAAAACACAATACTCATCTCTCTTATATTTGGACTAACCCTGTTTTATTTTAAAAAAATAAGACAAATAGAGCACCCCCTTTCTTCCCATTTAGGATTAGGAGATATTCTATTCTTTTGGGCAATAACCCCTCTTTTTACCCCCATCGAATATATTGTTCTATTTTTAATAATGACCTTTGTTTCTACACTTTTGGGAATATACTTTGTTTTAACCAGCAAGGCAAATACCATTCCTCTTGCTGGTATTTCTGCATTAATATTTTTATTTTACTTGCTTGTTTCATTGTTTCTCCCAATAAATTTAAATGCATTGTACATATGAACTCCGTAACAAAAATAACGCTTTTAACCGATTTGCAACAAGTAATATCAGCGGAGCAAGCTTGGCATTATAAGATTATCCCCTTTAAGAAAACAGAAAACGAACTATTTTTTTTCACCTTACCAAATACCAACAAAGACGATTTAAAAATGGAGTTGGAGATGATTATGGGTAAGACTATTTTACTAGAACAAATAGAAGAGTCTGTTCTAAATAGGGCGTTAAACAAATACTACCGAAAAGCAGGAGAAGGAAAAGTAACGCTAACTGTAGATGATGATTACGACGAATTATTTGTTACAAGACTAATAACCGAAGCACACGACTTAGGTAGTAGTGATATACACATTGAAATATACGATGAAAAAGCACGAGTTCGCTTGAGAATAGACGGAGCTTTAGTTGAAAAACATAAACTGAACAAAGAAGAGTACAATGGACTAATAAGCGTAATAAAATTAAAAAGCGGATTAGACATTGCCGAAAGAAGAAAACCACAAGACGGTAGATATTCACACCAAACAGAAGAAAACAGTTTTGACTTACGAGTTGCAATTATACCAACATTGCGAGGAGAAAAAGTAGTAATGAGAATACTTTCTAACAATAAAGGCAATTTGCTATTAGACGACTTAGGTTTTTCTAAAAAAGAACTAACCGATTACAGAGCAAATATTAATAAACAAAATGGAATAGTATTAATTAGTGGACCTACAGGCTCTGGAAAAACAACAACATTATACGCTACACTACAAGAACTAAACAGCGAAGAAGTAAACATAATGACTGTTGAAGACCCTGTTGAGTACACATTAGAAGGCATTAATCAAGTACAAGTAAAGGAAGATATAGGACTTACTTTTTCTGCTGTACTAAGATCTTTTTTAAGACACGACCCAAACATTATTATGCTAGGAGAAATAAGAGACGAAACGACAGCAAAGATAGCCGTTAGACTAGCTCTTACAGGGCACATTGTGCTTTCTACTATACACACCAATTCTGCATGGGAAATAACCTCTCGACTTGTAGATATGGGAATACCTTCTTTTTTAGTATCTAGCACTCTAAATTTGGCTGTATCCCAACGCTTAGTTAGAACTTTATGTTCTAAATGTAAAAAAGAAACAAATACACCTGTTGAATTTCCTTCCCTGCTTAAAAACCAAACACACCAAACGCACTACCTCCCCATAGGTTGTAACGAATGCTACCACACAGGTTATAAAGGTCGTAAATCTATTTACGAAGTAATTCCCATTGATAGAGAACTAGCACGACTAATAAAAGAAGACAAAAGTACAGAAGAAGCAGAAGTTATTTTACAAACAAAAGAAATTAGAAGTTTATCTGAGAGTGCCTATCAATTATTTTTAGAAGGAATTACCTCATACGAAGAAGTTTACCCAATAATAGCTTCCAATTTTTAAACATTATGAAAACAATAAAAATTATAATATTTATCTTCTTGTGTTTTAGTTTACACATAAATTATGCTCAAGAAACACCAAGAATACAAGAATTAAAAACCGAATTAATTCGCCTATCTAAAACAACTCCAAACCTAAACAATGAAGTAGAATTATCGGTAAGTAACTCCTCCTTAAAAGAATTTTTGAGAGGTATAGCTTTGGCAAACCAACTTAATATAACCGTCGCTCCTGATATAAACTATACAATTACCAATAATTTTTCGAAAGCCAAAGTAATAGATATATTTACTTACATCTGCCAAGAGTATAATTTAAAAATAGATATTGTAGGCAATATAATATCCTTTAAAAAATATAAAGAACCTACCCCTATCACAAAAAAGAAACCGAAAACAGATCCCGACATAACGTACAATAAAATCAATCAATTTTTGAGTTTAAATTTAAAAAAAGACACAATAGATGATGTTGTTCGATACATTACAAATATTTCGGATAAAAACGTAATATTATCTCCCAAGGTAAAAGGAAAAGTAATTAGTGTTTTTATAAAAAACAGACCTTTTGAAGATGTTTTGGAAAAAATGGCTCTAGCCAACGGTTTAAAAATCACCAAAACAACAGATGGTTTTTATTTTGTCGAATTAGAAGAAACCAAACAAACAAATAACACCTCTCGAAAAACAATTGCCAGAAAGAACGCTAATACAAAAACAAACAATCAATTAGAATTAAAAATTATTGACTCCTTAATTACAATAAAAGCCCACGAAGAAGCCATAAAAACGATAATAGGAACAGTATCAAAAGAACTACAACAAAATTACTTTCTATATGATGTTCCTTCCGAAAAAGTAAATTTATTCCTTACAGGCGTTACCTATCAAGAATTTTTATCTTATTTATTACGAGATTCTGAATTTGCTTTTAGAAAAGAAAAAGAAGTATATTTAATTGGCAAAAGAAACTCAGAATCATTGAGAACTACTAAATTAGTAGAGTTAGAAAATAGGAGGTTAGAAAACGTACTAGAAGCTATTCCCGAAAAATTAAAAGAAGGTGTCACCATTTCAGAATTTAAAGAACTAAATGGGCTTATCTTATCTGGTTCTTCGATAAACATTAGAGAACTAGAAGAGTTTATTAAAATTATAGATGTTGTTGTCCCTTTAATTACCATTGATGTAATTATTGCCGACGTAACCGACTCTAAAACATTATCAGCAGGAATTAAAGCTGGGTTAGGAGAAAACCCAACAGGACCAACAACAGGAAGTATTTCTCCTGGTGTTGATTTGAATTTAAGCACCGATGCTATTAACAACACTATACAATCTATAAATGGACTTGGAATCATCAATTTAGGAAACATTGCTCCTAATTTTTATTTAAACATCAAAGCACTAGAAGAAGATGGAGTTTTAAAAGTAAAATCAACCCCCACAGTTGTAACCCTAAATAGCCACGAAGTCTCAATGATAATAGGGGAGGAGCAATATTATTTAGTTGTAAACAACCAAATTGTAAATAATCAATTAAACCCCAATGTATATCAAAGTCAGCAATGGAAATCCGTTACGGCAGACTTATCTATTATTATAACACCTAGCGTATCTAAAGACGAACAAATAACCCTTGATATAAAAGTAGAGCAATCTACATTTACATCTAAAGTTGCCGAAACGGCTCCACCTGGAAAAACAAAAAGGACTTTTGAGTCTGTAGTACGAGTAAAAAACAACGAAATGGTTTTACTAGGAGGATTAGAAGAGAATCAAAAATCCTCTACAACATCTGGACTACCTTTTTTATCTAGAGTTCCTGTTATACGATGGATTTTTGGAACTCGCTCAAAGACAAAAAAAGAAAAGAAATTAACTATTTTTATAAAACCAACTGTAAGCTACGAATAACCCCAAAATGATTTCATTCTTAAAACATAGTAATTTATTATCTAGTCGCGTTATTACGGGGGTAGAAGTTGTTTTAGGCAAAAATAATCAATTCAATTACTGTCAAATAAAAAATTATTATGGTAAATTATCGATAAAAAAGAGGGGGGATTTAATTAGCTCAATAGATATTTTACATCAGAAAATAGGAAAAAACAAAAATATTCCTTTTAGTTCTAATCCTCCTATAGCCTTAACCATTACAGGAAAGCAAGTAATACTAAAACAAATAGAAGCTTTAGAAGATGAAGACGATACTATTTTATTACAAAAAGTATTACCTGGAGCAAAAATGGATAGTTTTTATATTCAAAAATATCGCAATGGAAACAAATGGTTTTTGGCTATTCTAAAAAAAGAAATATTAGACCAATTATTACAAGAATTTAAAACAAAAACTTTTGATGTTATTAGTATATTTCTTGGTCCTTTTTGTATAATTCCATTTATAGAAAATACTAAAGAATTAATATTACCACAATACACTCTTCAATTAAATAACGACACTCTATTTATAACACAAACAAATTCTCTTGTTGGTTCTGATCTACATATAAGCAACGAGGTTATCCCTTTTTACCAAATTATACCCTTTTCTTCTGCTTTTTACATTTTTAGTAATAGTAACTTTTTATATCAAATAGAACCCAAAAACGTTTTAACAAATAAAGAAGAAGTTAAATTTTATATTTACCTAATAGCTTTACTTCGTTTTTTCCTCGTTATTGTCCTCTTTATGGCATTAACCAATTACTTTCTAAATAAAGCATATCAAAACGCATTAAGCGACCTACAAACAACTACTTCCGAACAACAAAGAAAATACCTCTTATACGAAAAACAACAACAAGAACTTAACCAGCAAATTAGCATATTACAAACAACAGGTGTATCTTCTGTAAAAACATACACCTATTATGCCGATAAAATTGCCGAACTATTACCTCAATCTATTTCTTTGCTTAATTTACACATTGGTGTAATATCTAACAAAATGAAAACAGATACAAAACTTAATATTATTAAAAATAAAATAATAATAAGAGGGATAGCAAATAATACTCTAGATTTAAACGAATTTTTGCTTAAACTAGAACAAGAAAAATGGGTTAAGAGAAGTATTATAAAAAACTATAATCAAACCGACAGAGAAAACCCAGGTATTTTTGAAATTAATATTACTATAAATGAATAATCAAATTTCAAATAAAATATCTTTTGTTCTAGTACTTATATTAGTTCTATTTTTTGGGAACTATATATTTGAAAACACAATAGGAAAAACATTAGAATTAAAAAAAGAATATGAAGAATTATTAGAATTATCTACTTCAGAAATAGACTATTCTAGCCTTTTAGTTCGCACCAATAAACAATTAGAAGAGTTAGACAAACTAATCATAGACGAGAATAAACACGCGGGACAAATTCAACAAGTAATAATGGAACAAATAGAAGATTTAAAATTACAATATAATGTTTCCATAACCAAAATGCCAGCTCCACATCAATATCAATTGGGCAACTATATTGTTTTAACAGAAGTTTTTGAGTTAGAAGGCACGTATAAAAATTTACTCCGTTTAATTAATGAATTAGAATTAAAATTTGAACAAGCAAACCTATCTTCCTTAAATTTTGAATTAAAAAGAGACTTTACAACCAATAAAAACAAATTATATGCAACCATTTATTTTCAAAACATTAAAAAAAATGAATAAAGTAATACTACTATCAATCCTTAGTATTTATTTATTTTCGTGTAAAGATTTTTTTGAAGAAGATTTACAAAAGCAAGAAATAAAAATTATAGTCCCAACAAACAACACTATCTCTACCAACACAAATATAACTTTTGATTGGGAAGATATAAAAGGAGCTATAGAATACAGAATACAAGTTGCCAGTCCTTCTTTTAATAATTCTAGTTTATTCTATATGGATTCTACTGTAGATGTTTCAACGCTTGTACTTACTCTTTTACCAAATGAATACCAATGGAGAGTTAGAGCCGAAAACAACTCCTCTCAAACAAACTATAGCGACATTATGAATCTTAAAATAGATTCTTCCTACAACCTTAATTCACAAAGTATATTACTCTATACCCCCGAAGACAATTTATACAGTAATCAATCTACATTTAATTTTACTTGGCAAAACTTATACTCTGCAGATTATTACCAATTTGTATTAAAAAATGGAACGAACTGGAATACCGCTTCAATTATTATCGACACATTAATTACACAAGCTAATTTCTTAAACGATTCTACATTATCGGAAGGTCATTATGTTTGGTCTATAAAAGCTCATAACAATTTACCTTCTTATACAAATTTTGCGTCGGAAAATACAATACATATAGACTTAACACCACCCAATACTCCAAACCTTAATTTACCTAATGCAACAACAACTAATTTATTTACCGATAGCACCTATTTATTCGATTGGTCTAGAGCTTCTAATATCGGAACAGTTCAAAGTGAATTAATAGATAGTTTATATATATACTCTGACACCATACAAACACCTATTTTTAAATATCTCTCTATACAGGAAGATACTTTAATAAAATTACCACACACCGCTGGCACTTACTATTGGAATATAAAAACATTTGACAAAGCTGGCAACGAATCAAACATGCCATATTTTAAATCTTTTATTGTATTGTAAATGAACAAAAAAACAAAAACAATATTATTATTAATTATAGCCATTTTAATATGGGGCTACTCTGCTTTAGAATGGATTCGATATTATAAAACAGAAAATTATAATAAAAACGAGCTCCTACCTCCTGTTATTCAACCTAATAATTTGACACCAATAAAAAGAAAAAATAATTTAACTCTTTCTTTAAATTACAACGACCCTTTTTTAAAGACAAACAAACACAATAAAGCTATTTCTAATCCCCCCCCCTTACCTGCCTCTATTAAAATAGTCCCCCCTCAAAAAGTATCTAACCCAACATCACTTATTATAAAATGGCCTAAAATAAAATATTCGGGGATTATTAATAACTTTGGACTATTAAATATAGACGGACAAAACGTTATTGTAAAAAACAAAGATGTAATAAAAGATATAACAATAAAAGATATAACAAACCAATATATTGTACTAATTTACAATAACGAAGAAAAAACATTTAACAAATAAATACACCTCTATTACGTTATTCAATCATTACTATTAATATAACTCTCATTAAGCTCAAGTTTGCCCACAGGAATAAAAATCAACAATATTGATAAAATTATAGAAGAAAAATATTTTTTTTTCGTGTTTTTTACTTTCTTTGTAAGAGATAAATTTATTTTACACTAATTACTCAACACCAATGAACAAATCACTCATAATTTTGTTACTATTGACTAGCTTCTCTTTTTCTATCATTAGTCAATCTCCCCCTCTATCTGTTTCTTACCAAATTACAGAACTTCCAAACGACATCACCTTTGTCCCGAATGAATTAGAACCAAACCATTATGCTATATTAAATGACTCAGCAGAATTAGTAGACCCTATTATGTTAGAAGATTCTTCTCTTATTCAAATGAAAACAGAGCAATTAATAAACAAAAATAAATTAAACGGAAGTTTATCTATTTCTATTTTATTAGCCGATACTATTAATATAAAAAAAATACATTATAAAATCGGACGTTCAAATGGAAATTATGATCTTGCTGACGGAGAAATAGAATATGATAATTTTCAAATGAATAATCATGTTGTTTATAGTAGAACTCTTAATCAAGTTACTTTACATTTAGGTATATATAACAACTTAGATAATTTATTTGGTGTTTTCTTTTTAGAAAACAAAAACGGTGAGCTTTCTCCTTTATTCCCTGCAGAATACCATAAATAAAACCATGAAAAATATAATTTCGCTACTTATACTATTTCTTTTTTGGGGGATTAACCTACAAGCCCAATACCAAGTGAGGTGGAAAAATAAAATTGATATTGATGTTCAGGACACAAAAATAATAAAAACAAAAGGTTGGAGTTGGTATAATGGAGCGGCCCTTTCAATTAATAAACTAAGAAAAAACACAGACGGAAAAATGTCCTATATTATTAGAGGTACAGAAACTTTGATGATGGTTGGTCTTTCCGAATCTAATAACATAGGGCACTATAATAGTATACAATACGCTATTTATTATCGTTATGGAACTTTAGAAATATGGGAGTCTGGGGTCCCAAAGGGTAGTTTTGGAGCTTTATCAACAGGAGACACTTTGATGATAGAACGCTTTGGAGACAGTATTAGATATAAAAAACATGGAATAAATGGAGTAAACTCGATATTAAGAGTAACCCAAACAAACGCTTCAAAAGAATTATTTGTCGATTTATCTATTTATTACCCTCTACTAGCCATAAACCACGTAAACTGTGATTTTGATGAAGAATTAACAATTTGGGACAGCACACTCTACTATCAAAATACCACAACTGGAGCTTTAGGTAGTATCAGTGTAAATATAACAGGGCACCCCCCCTTTAATTATAACTGGTCTAATGGCGATACTACTAAAAACATTTCTGGATTAACAGCAGGAACATATACTCTTACTGTAACAGATGCTATGTCTGATACCGCTATTAAAGAGTATTTAATTTTATCTGAAAAAACTTACCAAGTAAAATGGAAAAACTTAATTAACCTTGAACTCGATACTATTACAAATAAACTTATAAAAACAAATTATTATGGTTGGAACAACACAAGTGCTTTATCTATTAATAAATTAAGTAGTTATACTGATGGTAGGCTTCAGTATGTTTACACAGGAGAAGAAAAAAATTTCTTCTTTATTGGACTTACTGAAAAAAATAACTCTACTAAATACTCTGACATTCAACATAGACTATACATACATTACAATACCTCTGTTTCAAATAATATATCCATAGGAGACACAATTATCATAGAAAGATTAAGTAATCTAATCTATTTTAGACTTCATAAGATAGATGGAACTCAAAAAATAATCAAAACAGAGCCCACAGACCCTATAAAAAACCTATACATAGATGTTTCTTGTGTAAATACAAATCAAAAAGTCAATTCCCTAACTTGTAGTTTTCCCTACGAATTATCTATAAGTAAAAAAACTATCTATCATCAGAATTTAACAAAAAACAGCTTAGGTAGTATTACAACAAACACAATTGGCTCCCCTCCTTTTACCTACAATTGGTCTAACGGAGCTACATCTCAGAACATATACAACCTAACAGCTGGAGAATACACTCTAACCGTAACAGATAGCTTAGGGGATACAACTTCAAAAACATTTAAGATACTAGCGGAAAAAACTTACCCTGTTGAATGGCACAATATCAGGAATTATTCTTATATTGATAGCACCAACAAACTTAAATCGACAGCTGGATATGGATGGAGTACAGGAGCCTTATCCGTAAATATACTACCGCCTTATACTAATGGAAAAATCTACTATGTCTATCAAGGTAATGAAAAAAGATTTGTAATAGGTTTTGCAGAATACAACGAAACCCCTAGTTATGGAAACACTATATTGTATGGTTTATATTTTTATAACAGTATAATAGGTGGTATTAGTAGAACACAAGGAGACACTATTATATTAGAAAGAAGAGATAGCACACTATATTACCACATTCATAGAATCAATGGTTCTCAGACCACATTTGGATCTAAATATTGCGACCCTTCCAAAAAGTTACACATAGGTGTTACAGGATATGATAGAGGGCATATAGTTAATAATATGACTTGCACATTTAAAAAAGGACTTACTATAGACAAGGTAAAAGTTATCCACCACAATACCACAAACAATACCTTAGGTAGTATAAGCTTAAATGTTACAGGCCCCCCCCCTTTAACTTACAGCTGGTCTAATGGAGCTACTACAAAAAACATATCAAATTTAACAGCAGGCACTTATACACTTACTGTCGTTGACGGAGAGCAACAATCATTTTCTCGCTCTTTCTTGATTAATACCGAAGAAATATATAATATTAATTGGACTAACATAGAAAACTACCATCTAGACACGAATACAAATGAACTAACCAAAGTATCTAGTTCTAGCTGGAACGCAGGAGCTTTATCGGCAAATAAATTACCTGCCAATACAAACGGTAAAATCACGCAAACATTTCACATTAATCATTTAAATAGAATGATTGGTTTTTCGGAATATAACGAAATTGCTAACTATAACAGTATAAACTATGCTATATTTTTATATAGTAATCAACTTTGGATTAGAGAAAGTGGAATAAACAGGTGGCGTTATCGTGACCTCGTGGAGGGGGATCAAATAATTATAGAGCGACTTAATGACAAAATAATATATAGCATAAATGGAGTTGACGGAAAACAATATACCATTCGAACTGTAACAACTGATCCAACCAAAGAACTATATATAGATGTATCTGGTATGCAAGCAAATGGAAAAATTAGAGACGTTACCTGTAGCTTTAACAACCAAAATTTAGCCATAAACTTATGTAAGCTACAACATCAAAACACCACACAAAATACTTTAGGTAGTATAAATATAAATATTACAGGTAAAGCACCTTTTACCTATGCTTGGTCTAACGGAGAAACCTCTAAAAACATCTCTGGATTAACAGCTGGTAGCTACACGCTAACCGTTACTGACGCAAACAACAACTCCATTAGTAAAACTTTTGATATTATTGCAGAAACTTATTTTCAAGTTAACTGGCAGAATATTCAAAATTTCAGTATTGATACCACTACAAATATTTTAACATCTGATGCCTATGGTTTGCCTCAATGGTCTTCAGGAGCTTTATCTAGAAATATGCTTCCTGCCAACACTGATGGAAAAGTAAGGTATACAGTTAATGGGAATGAATACCATCTAATGATTGGTCTTTCTGACGATAACAATATTGCCACTCACACAAGTATTTTACATAAATTATATATATATAATAATACTCTTCAAGGGTACAATGGAAGTTTAAATATTGGAGATGTACTAGAAATAGAAAGAAGAAATGATAAAATTATATTTCGCAAATTTAATGCAAATAATACTTTGCAATTTATAAAAACAGAATCAACAGACCCTACTAAAGAATTGTTTGTTGATATTGCATCCAGAATCTCCAATCACGAAGTTAGCAACATGGTATGTACATTTGGAATCCCCAACCCAAAATGTGATGTATATATCTCTACGAACGACACAGCATCCATTTGCCCCGGAGAATTTGTAGAACTTATTCTATATACAGGTACTAATAATCAATATGACCACTATGATTTTACTTGGACACCAAACAATACAATTTCTTCGGCTCCAGTTTCTTCCACAACAAACACTTTAACTTTTTTGGCAAGTCCAACTACACTTACCGATTATGTATTACAATATACTTTTTACACTGCCGAAAACTTAATAGTTTGTTCTAATAAGATTCATCACAAGATAACGATTAATCCTAATTGCAATTCAGAAAAACCTACACAAGAAATTGTCGGTTGTTGTTTTGGTAATTTCGGAACAGGGGTTTACATCGGCACACAAACAAACTTAAATATTTACTGTAATTTACTAAACGACTTAGGTAGCAATAATGAAAATATAACAAAAGGGGAATTTTTGAATAAAGGAAATGTAAATGTAGAACTAGATTGGATACATAATGCTAAAAACAATCTTTATGTAACTGCAGAAGGAGGGACAAATTTAATTGGAGCAGAACAACAAATGAGAGGAATATCTAGTACTCACTACTATAATTTAAATTTAAAGGGAAATAATAAAACGAAAGAAATTTTAGTCGATGAATATATAGAGAATAAATTACAATTAAATAATAATGAACTAGCTACAATTGACAATGCTCTTTTTATAGAAAACACATCTGTAAATGCCATTTCAAGGATAAATGGTTACATTAGCACGGATGGAACAGGCAACATTACTAGAAACATTTCGAATAGCTCAACAACTTATATTTATCCTATAGGTAGCCAATCAGGAGTGTATAGATATAGACCGTTGGAAGTTACTACAGGAAACAATCCTTTAGGTACATTTTCTGTTAACTTTCAAAACAAGCAAATACCAGCTTTATTAGACCCAACAAGTAAAGCGCCTAATGTACAGAGCTTAAATACAGAATATTACTATAAATTTAATACAACCTCTTTAGCTACAGATTTAAAAATAGAAACATATTACCCCATTTCAGAAGGTCCCTACCAGAGTCTATCTCAATGGAAATCGTCTTCGTCTAGATGGGAAATGAGTCCAGTAGCAAATGTTAATTATATACCTTCAACAAGTTCAAACACACTAGGATTATTATCATCTAGTTCCATAGGTATACAAAGCTATAACTCTGAAAACTTTACCTTATCTAGAGCAGGTTTTTACATCAATACAGGAGCTATAAATGGAGGGAATGATGGATCTATTGTTATTACTGTTAATAATGCTAACGATACTAATGGAAATGGAATAAATGATTCTGATGAAACAGGAGTAACTATAGATTCCGATAGTGATGGAATTCCCGATAATGTAGATGTAGATAATACAGGTGGGGCAGATACCGATGGTGATGGAATAGATGATAATTTTGACACAACACCTACAGGAGGCTCAACAAACAATGGAGGATTAAACAGTCCAAACACATCAGATAACGACAATGATATTTTTACACCATCTCCAATTGCGGGAACTTATAATATAAGTATTCTTTCTTCCAATAACTGTACTGAACCAGGGATTGTTCAATTTACGGTAGATAGTAGTGGACAGATAGTAAATAACTCTATTACAAATGATATTACTCAGAATGTAAAATTTATTTCAGAAAACAACATAGAAGGATATTTATCTTCTGACTTATTTGAAATTGATACTATGTCCTCTGGGTTATTATTAAAATCTAAACCAAAAAACTTACTTCTTTCATGTATCAATGAGATTAATATTTTAATGGGAACAAACGAGCCTTTTATTTTATCAATGCAAGAAATGGTCAACTCTCAAAATATAATAACAGAAAATATAGAAATTACATTACCAAACTTGCCAAGCTTAGATAATTCTACATTCAAGATATACTCTATTAACAATACAAACGTATTCTCTTCAAATATTTATACAGGCAACAACTCTATAACCATACCTCCTTCAACGTGGATTGAAGAAGGTGTATATCATTTCGAATTAATATTAAACGGAACATCAGAAATTGTTAAAGGGCAATTTATAATAAGGTAATATGTTTAAAATATCAATAAAAATATTTAGTGTAATAGTAGTAGCTGTTATTTTCTTTTCTCAATGTAAAAACAATTCATACAAAATAGGCGTTATTGAAATGGACAAACTTGTATATGAATTTGACGGAATGAAAGAAGCTACCAAAGATTACACACAAAAAATGAATAAATGGCAAGCTAATTCGGACACCTTAAAAAACAAATTAAATCAATTAATTTATAATATAAAATTGGATTCTATAAATAACGACTTAAAAAAATCTCAAATAGATAAGCAAAAATTTATATTGTTACGTCAACAGTTTTACACTCTTCAGCAAACTATTGAAGAAAAAGCAAAAGAAGAAGACAAAAAAATGACTTCGGCTGTTATGGCTCAAATAAATGAATATATAGAAAAATATGGAAAAGATAAAAATTATGATTTAATCATTACAAATACTCAATTAAAAAACGTCGGCTATGTAAAAGAATCTTTAGATATAACCAATGAAGTTCTACTATATGCAAACATGCACTACAATGGTAAATAATTTTTTAAAACATATTATTTTATTTTTCACCCTAATTCTAGGAATAGAATCTTGTAGTTCCTCTACATCTGATTATAAAGAATATATGCAATATATAGCACAATCCGAAAATGGACTTACGAAAACAAAAACAACGATGGGGTTAAAAATTAGTATTAAATACCTACCCATAGATTATTTAGTATATAACGAGATACAAAGTACAGACAAAACTAAGAAGGTAAAAGAAGATTTATACAAAAGATATGAAAATTCATTAACATTTATGCTCACTTTCTCTCCTGAAAAAGATAAAAATTTTGATGTTACTAAAGTTGGTATATCAAATTATGAAGAGTTTTCTGAACGAATTGAAACCATGAATTTTAACTTTTCTAACTTTATAACCCTAGAAACAGAACAAAAGAAAATAATACCAGAATTAACTCAAATGGAAAGTGTTTATGGACTAGTAAACAAACGTAACATACTTTTAGTATTTAATAAAAAGAAGATAATTGACGATATAAGAATTATCTATAAAGATGAAATATTTGGAACAGGAACACATAAATTCTTGTTTAAAAAAAAAGATTTATTAGCAGTACCACAATTTGTATTTTAAAATAATGAAAGAGCAACTAAACATAAATAAATCGATTGACTATTTAGAAATAAAAAACCAGTCGTTTTTAAATAAAATAAGACAAAGCAAATACACCAAAACATTTATGGCTTTTGTAGGTATAAATATGCTTTCTCAAATTGTATTTCCAACTACTGTTATGGCTTTAACCGCAGGAGCTTCATCCCCAGAGTTTTCAAGTTTCGAACCTGTTGCAACAACCAATATGGTAAACGATTTCACAGGTGATTTCACCTATAATTTACCTATTTTGAATATACCTGGTCCTGATGGAGGAGGATACTCTATGTCTTTATCTTACCATTCAGGAGCTTCTCCTGAAGAAGAAGCCTCATGGGTTGGTTTTGGTTGGACATTAAATCCCGGTGCTATAAACCGTAATAAACGGGGGTACGCTGATGATTTTAACGCCGTAGACATTATTAAATACAACAAAGTCAAACCTAATTGGACATCTGGTTCTACATTTGATTTTACTTTTGAAGTTAGTTCAAACGACCAAGAAACCGATAGAAAAGAAAGAGAAAAAGCAGCTAAAGCTGGAGGCTCTAAATTTAACTTTAATGGATTTCAACTAGGAGGAATAGTTACTGAAGATGCAACAAACGAAGGCTCAGAATATAATGCCAGCGTTTCTCTTAGCAATGCTATTCGATATAATAATTATTCTGGTTTTTCTCAGGTAAAAGGTTTTGGAGCTGGAGCTATGGGGATTGCAAGTTTGAACATGAATCGTTCTGGAGGGGAAAGCACCTTTGGATTTTCCATACGTCCTATGGCTTTTCTAGGTAAAAAGTTAAATAAAAAAGCAAAAAAGTTAAAAGAAGAATCTATAAAATTAATGTGCCCTCAAAAATACAAAAGGAAACTACTGAATAAATCTAAATTAAATGATCCTAAAAATATTTTAAGATCTTCTTATTCTTCTTGGTCTTTCAGCGCTCCTGCAGTTCCATACAGCGTTGCAAAAAACACAGGAATAGCTTACAATGTTTCATACTCTGTCACACTTAATCCTGTAGGTCCAGTAGGTTTTCAATTTGGTATAAAAGGAAGTATGAACGCTCAAGCTAATGAAGCAAAAGAAACGAAAAAAGCTTATGGTTATTTACATAACCCTTCAAAAACACAATATTTAGAAAACGACAATATTGAAGCAGATTATCAAATTGAAAAGCCAAGCACTTTTGACAAACACGATAAAAACTTAGGTATCCCATTCAATAACGCCGATATGTTTTCTGCAACAGGAAATGGTGTAATAGGAGGGTTTCAAATCCATCATGATAAAATTGGTCAATATTACCCTTCTTTTATTACAAATAAACAACAGATAAAACAATTAGGAGTAGAATTAGGCATTGGAGGGACGCTACAAATAGGACTAGACGTAGGGGTCGGGTTTCAAAAAACAAAAGTTAGAGATTGGACATTAAAACTAATCAATAATGCCACATTAAGAGATTTAATAGAAGCTGGATTTACTATTGAAGATATTAATGAAATATTTGGAACTCAGATTTCTATATCTACTGGAAATAATGTACTAGACACACTACTTAAAAACATACCTGAGTTTGCGTCTATACTTACTGATGCTTTTGACTTATCACCTATCTCACCTAATCTTATAGAAGAAGGGGGATATTCTAAATTCATGCAAAAAATAGATAACTACTTTAGTTTTGGAGAACCATCAAATGCTCACATGCGTTTTAACGGAGATATGGGAAGTGAACTATCTTACTCTAATAACGATGAACTTTCTTTTGCAAAAATAGGAGGAACAGTTCTAGCTCCATATCTAAATATGGAAGATTTTACAAGCGGAAAATTAAAACTAAATAATAATGAAAAAAGAACATCATATATAGAATACTCATCATACGATTCAAATGGAAATTTAATAGAACCGTTAGATATTTTATATGTAGAAAATAAAGATAGTAGTTACTCTGACTTAATAGGACAAATTGCAATCACGGATAAGTCTGGGAATAAAAGCACTTATGGATTACCTGTATTTACTAAGGAAGAAACACAACTAACAATAGGCGTAATAAGCAATGAAAAAAAATACACCATAAAAGAAGAGTTGGAATTTAAAACCCCATTAAAGAATAAGACTGTTTCTGGAGTTAGAATAAAAAAACCATATGCCAACACCTATTTATTAACCAAAACTACAACTTTCGATTATGTGGATATACTCAATGACGGGCCTACTTCCGATGATTTTGGCGGTTGGACAAAATTTAACTATAGACAAGCTCATTCAGATTATCGCTTTAGAGCTCCTTACACGGGATTATTTTACAATAGAGGTAGATTAACAGATCCTACGGACGACACAGGAAGTATGTCTTCAGGGATAAAAGAAGTTAAATACCTAGAATCAATAGAAACAAAAACACATATAGCTTATTTTATAACCAATAAAACAGATGGTAGTCAGTTTAGTAATTTGAGCACAGAAGTACAAAATATATTAACAGGAAAACCTTTTAGTACACGAAGAGATGGATTAGGAGCAGCTTCAATCGGAGGAGGCGACTTAGACCCTGCTGCAACGGGAGGAACACCTTCTCAATCGGAAATGAAAGAACTAGAAAAATTGGAGAAAATAGTACTGTATGCAAAAAACGATTATAGCCATCCTATTAGTATTACTTATTTTGAGTATGACCAATCTTTATGTAAAGGTATTCCAAATACTAGCTCATTTGGGACAGGAAAACTAACTCTTAAAAAAGTGTGGACAGAAGGAGGAGGTGTAGCAAAAACAAGAATAGCCCCCTATCAATTTAAGTATAAGTATTTTAGAGACTACTCTTCAAAAATTAAATCTAAATACCCAAAAATAGATGCTGTATTTAAGCATATAAATACAGCGGCAGAAAATCCATACTATAGAGAGGGGCTTTTGGATATGTGGGGGAATTATCAAATTAACTCAGAAGAAAGATTTAAGAATATGCAACCATGGTTAGACCAAACAATAGAAGGAGGAACAAATGGATATGATCCAGCAGCATGGCAACTCAAGCAAATTATACTCCCCTCTGGAGGTTCTATACACATACAGTACGAACAAAAAGATTATCTATATGTTCAAGATAAAAAAGCTATGATTATGACGCCTTTGCTGTCATACGGGCTAAAAAACACTTATATAAGTAAAAAAGATGACCCTGAACAAAATCGATATTATATTGATGCAGAAAAATTAAATATTACAAACGGCATAGATTTAGAAAAATACAAAAACGAGTTAATAAACACCTATATAACCAACCATAAAAAATTATATTTTAAAATACTGTTTGGATTAAACGAGCATAATGCTAACCTGAATTCGTATGGTTCTGATTACATATCTGGCTACACCACAGTATCTCATATAGGAATAGATAATGGCAAAATATATTTTCAACTAGGGGATAATGATATAAAAAAAGATAAAACGTTACCTCGATTTTTAGCTTATAAAAGACTTATGGTAAATGGCTATTTAAATTTAACCAATAATTACAACGTGGCAAATAAAGTTACAGATGATGACAAAAACATATTAGCTGCTGCATATAGTAATGATGGAAATCAAACAAATTTAGACAATGACAACTCTGATAATAGCATTACAGATATACGAGTTGATAAACAAAACTTTAAAAAAGCTGTAAGAAAAATAGCATCTCAAAATACATTTAACTTTTTCTCTGCTTGGACAAATCAAGGCTTTAAAACTCGTAAGCAAGACGTTTGTAAGAAAATATCTCCACAGTTATCTTATTTTAAACTTCCTACATATCATTCTAAAAAAGGGGGGGGAATTCGAGTTAAATATTTATTATCGTATGACCCTGGTATTGAAACAGGAGACGATATGGTATATGGTTCTGAATATATTTATCAACTACCTAATGGTCTTAGCAGTGGAGTCGCAACAAACGAACCATCATTAGGAAGAGAAGAAAACGCTTTAGTTGACTTTTTAGAACGAAAACCTCAAAAAAAATTAAATAAAGTAACTAAAGGTAGAGATAGTAAAATATTTGAAGGTCCAATTGGAGAATCTTTATTACCAGGAGCTTCTATTGGATATAGTAGAGTTATCGTAAAAAATATTCATTCAGGAAAAACAACAACAGGATATGCTATAAATGAATATCATACCGTAAAAGATTTCCCCATGCTTGTTGAATATTCTGACATAAACAAAGAGAATCAAACATATAAAAAATTTAATCTCAGCCTCCCATTAGGTTTGATAAATTTTGACATCCATAAAGCTTGGGTAACACAAGGCTATTTATTTAAAATAAATGATATGCACGGTAAACCTAAATCAATGTCTACTTATGCAAAAAAATATGATTTACATACACATAATGATGTAACCTACACTGCAAGAACAACTTACAATTATACTAATTTAGGGGAAGGAATCAAATCTTTAGTTTATAACCCCACTACTTCCGAATTTGAAATTGGCTATATGCGTCCTGGATATGAAGAAGATTTAACATTGTTTAAATCAAGGGTTAAAGATAGAATAAATGATTTTTCTTTAGAATTAGATTTAAATATAACATTGGTAACTCCACCTCCTATAACCGCTAGTGCGGGGTTAAGTTATACTTATTCAGAAAATCAATTTAGTCAACATGTTACATCAAAAGTTTTAAGACAAAAAACCTATCTACTATCTACAACTTCTACCGTTGATGGGGTTACTCAAACAACAGAAAATTTAGCTTTTAACAAACACACAGGAGATCCTGTACTAACAAGAACGTTTGATGGATACCAAGGAAAAACAGAGCTAATAAATACGACAAAAGACAATGGAGAACACAACGCTCATTATTACGCATTAAATATTCCTGCTTCATGGATTTATAACGATTTAGCTCACAAATCAAAAAACAACACAAATTCAAACCAATTAACAGCTAATATAGGCAGTATTATCACCTATGGTTCTAACCCTATTGAATCTCAATATAACAGTATAGAAAACTCTATTAACAATTTTAAAACAGGTAGCATAACTGCTTCAGAACTTACTACAGAAATATCTAATCTAAATCCTTTCTCTGCTAACTTCAACAATGTAATAAGTGCTTCCGCTGTAGTTTTAACTAAAGATTGGTTTAACCCAACATACACTCAAGGTATTGAAGATATTATAACAGAATATGATATACCTGCTGGTAGCGTAAATAATAAATTGAATAACCACTACTATCCTTTAAGGAGCTACGTCTTTAGAGACAATTTAGGTGTAAATCATGCTATAGACTTTAATAACCCCACAATGAATAAAAATATTTATGGAGGAGGAACAGCTATAACTAGTCTTCAAATGTTTCCTTGGACGAATACAAACTTTAAACAAAATAATGAAGTTGGTAATGGCTGGTTTTCTGCAAGTCAGGTTAATAAATATTCTCCAAACGGTGTTCCTTTGGAGGAAGAAGATGCTCTAAATATATCTAGCACAGCACACTTTAGCTATCAAAAAACATTGCCCTCGTTAGTTGCTCAAAATGCAAAATACAAAGAAGTGTTTTTTAATGATTATGAAAGTAAAAACCTAGAGCCTGGATCTTCAGGACAAATTGTATCAAACACAGCCCATTCAGGTAGTCGCTCTTTAAAAATAACAAACTCATACACACAGGGAATTATCCAAAACTACAATATATCTTCTGATATTATAGAACGAGGTATTACAATAAAACTATGGCTAAAAAGTAAACAACCAAATGGATTAAAAAACCCAAACCCAAACCTAAATATAGTTATAAATGGCAACAATTATTCCTGCGTTAAAATTGCTCAAACAGGAGAATGGACCTTGTACGAATCTAGAATTAACAGTATTAATTTAGGAGCTTTATCAATAGGAATTTACGACATTAACTTAAGCTATAACTATACTCCGGGAACTCAAGAAGAGGTTTATATTGATGATGTAAGAATACAACCTTTAGACGCTGTTATGAACTGTACTGTATATACTAAAGACAACAAAGTAGCAGCTCAATTTGACGACCAACATTTTGGTGTTTTTTACGAATACAATAGAGAGGGACAATTGGTAAGAAAAAGTATAGAAACGGAAAGAGGGCGAAAAACAATACAGGAACAACAGCACAATGTGCCTTTAAAATTAAAATAATGAATTATACTATTTTTATACTTTTTTTTATTCTTTCTATAAGAATATTTGCACAACAAGATTCTAGCTCTTGTATTCGTGAAGTATTATCGTACGAAGATAAATTATATGAAAAATTAGATAACGAACAAACAATCTATCTTAATTATAAAACAACTGCCATAGATTGGGAAAACAACGTAGCAAGTTCTGAAGTAAAAACATATAAAAACTCAAACAATATACATTTTTTTTCTAACGAAGGATTGATTTATCAAGACGAAAACGATGTTTTTTTAATACTACCTAAACAACGGTTAATCATAATTGATAAAGTAACAGAAGAAATCAAAGAAAGAAGAAAAAACGATAATTTTACCCAACTTCGAAAACAATTTTTATTAAATAGTTCTCTAGTTTTCTGTAAAATCATCGATTCAATACAAGGAATAAAAGAAGTAAGATTACGTGTTCAAGAAGAACTAGAGGGTATTATAGAAATCGAAGAAATATCATATATATATAACACAAAAACAGAGAATATTATCACTACTACCGTTTGGTATAGTAATAATTACAAAATAAAAAAAATGATAACAACTTATATTAATTTCGATAAAAACTCTCCATATAAGTTTAAAAAAGCTAATCGTTACGTATTAGCAAATAATAAAAAACTATTAAACAAATATCAATCGTTTAAACTAATAGATAATAGAAGTAATTAAAATTTAATTTTTGATGAATAATATAAAAACATATAGCCTTATTATAACTTTACTAATTATTAGTAAGTTTTACTCCCAAATAGAAGGTATTACGACTGGGAATCCTAACTTTGATGTTATTAACGAACAAAAAGAAGGTATTAACATAGCTCCAAACTCTACGTTAACCATACCAAACATCCTCCCATCTACCAACTTATTAAAAAATAAAATTACTAGTGAAAAACTATACTTAAAATTAGATTTAGGAGAAGACCTAGTTACAAATATAAACTTTGATTATGAAGTAGACTTAATCTTAACTTACCAATTGATAGGAGGAACTAGTTCTTTTCTTCCAATCTCAAAAAATATACAAATTAGTAGTACCTTTCCTGAAAAACTAGAAATAATAGACTTAACAAATCAACTCGAAGATTATACAGATATCCTAATTACAATTATTTCTAAAACAACAAACCCAAATCCATTAACCCCTTTATTACTTAAAAACATAATAGACAACAAACTACGTTTAAAAACTACATTTGTACGAGAATTTAAAACCGATGTACGTTTAGATTCAAACAATGAATTAGCTCCTCCAATAACATTGGGAGTTGTTACCCCTAATAATAAACGACATACATTTAATTGGCTAACAAATGGATATAACTATCCAAATTATGAAATACAAATATTAAAAGTTATCAATGAAAACCCAGACAACACCAATCCTCTCATTGTAAGCAACGCAACTATAGACTGGAATAAAGCTCTAAAAATCGAAACACAATCTTTTCATACAGATTTAAGTTTAATTATTTCTGAAGGAACAGGTTGGTATACTTGGCGAGTTAGACCTATTGGGAACTATTATGAGGGAGGAATAGGAAATTCTAATAATCACGGTAGGTGGTCTCTATCATATTTACAAGGAACTACAAAATCTTTTTCAGGAACAACAGCCTACTCTTTTTATTACACAGACCCAGATGATCAAAAAAACTGGAATTATACACGTGTTTTCACAGAAGGAGACCAATCAGGAGAAAGAGGAGTTAGAACAAGTGAAGCAATAACATATGCAGATGGTTTGCTAAGAACAAGACAATCTCAACAATATAATAGCGACAATCAAACAACTATTGTATCACAAACAATAAGCGACTATTCTGGACGTCCAGCTTTAACCACTATACCTGTCCCTGTTGTTGGAGATTTGAATGGTTATAAAGAAAATTTTGTCCAAAACTCTACAGGTACAATATATACAGCTAAAGATTATGATACTGATACAAACTTTAAATCGCCTTCTAAAATAAAAGATACAGGAACAAGTTTTACTTATTATAATGGTACAAATACAGATGGTGTTGCTTCTGCAGAAGGCTTTGCTTTTTCTAGAACCTTGTTTAAAACAGATGGAACTGGTAGAACTACAGAAAGTTCGGGTATTGGAAAGAAACACTCAATAGGAGATAGAGCATTAGGTAGGGGAAGAACAACCAAAATTTTATATTCTAGCCCTTCAGATGCTGAATTGATTAGGATTTTTGGAGATGAAGCCCCATTAGCAGAATCCGTGATAAAGACAATTACTATAGATCCTAATGATGTAATATCTCTAGCTTACACATCTAAAGAAGGAAAAACCATAGCGACAGCTTTAATTTCCGATAGCACAAACAATTTATTAGAATTAAACGGAGGTAATAACAATTTTACAATTACAAATACAACAAATCAAAACATCTTAAGTTTTAATAAGTTTGTTAGCTCAAAACGTATAGCTATAATAGCAGATCAAACAGAGGTTACATTAGGCTATAAACTAACAGAATTAAACACACCTTGTGGTTTTGGATGTCAATATGGTGTTCGTTTTTATCTTTCGAATTTAACAAATAATGAAACTTTCAAGAGCGAGACTTACCCTATAAGCAATGTAGGAGATCTAATCTTTAGCGCTAGTAACCCTTTGATTTTCACTGGTATTAACACCCAAAACGACATAATAAGTACAACAGGAAAATTTAACTTAAACATAGGTGAATACCTAATTACAAAAGAAGTTTTTTCTATGAACAGCACCTCTAATATTGAAGAAATATTGATGACTAGAGCAGATAAAATAGAGAGCATACTATTAGCAATAACAGATAAAATGGACTCTATAAATAATGGTAACGATTTAATTGATTTTGAAGTTATAATGGCAGATATACAAACTCATTTTGAAAACTTATGGAACAATCCTTCTTCTACAAGCGACCAAACAGCAATACAAACAATACTAAATTTACCACAAGATTTTGAATTTCCTCCATTTTTTAAAGTTGCTTATTCAAGTTCTAACGGTTTAGAAATTATTGATTACGGAATAAATAATATTCCGCCAAATTCAGCAGGAGTTTCAGGTTGTGAAGGATGTGGATCTAATTCTATACCGATTCCAAAACCCGAAATTTGTAAAGTATGTGAAGGTGATAATATTACAGACCAAAATGGAACTCCTCTAAGATCAATAGAAACAATAAGATCAACAGCAACATCACCTATAATATATACAGCAAATAACTCTAATCAAGACTGGGAAGATATAAAAGTTCTAGTTGATCAATATTTTATACAGTACTTATTAGACAAATTAAACGAACAAACATTAGTCGAGCTAAGCCCTTCGCAAATACAAGATAAACTAACTAAAATAGCTCCTGGTTTTACTACAGAAAGTCTGAGTTATATGCTAACAAACATGCTTGCATCTAAATATTATACAGGCAAACGAAAAGAAGACTCAATAACTCCAGGTATTTGGTATAGAGCCGAAGAAAACAATAATATGGAACTAGAGTTTATTGATTTAAACGGCAACTTATCTTCTAGCCTCAACTACTCTGGCCAACCTCTGCTTACCTCTTATACTTCAGATTTAGAGTACAATTATGAATGCAAAGCTTTGTTTAATTGTTGGACACAAGCAGTAGATATGATAGGAGCATTTGAATTTGAAGACAGTTCTGTAGACATAATGGATAGCTTTGATAAAAATCAAGGTCACGACACTGGAGATAACGGAGATAGCCCATCAAACCAACATGTAGATAATGATGAAAGTAAAGAAGGAGGACAAGGAGGAAACATATTACTAGATTGGATTATATCAAGAAAAATGAGAAAATTTGATGGAAAAAATTTTTCTAAACCAGAATTAGAAACATTTGTTAGTTTACCTAACTTATTCTTAGAGTGTGCTGGTCATAGTTTCTTAGCTATTATCGATGACCAATCAATCATAAACAACGATATACCTTCCGATTATATTACAATCACCCCACAAACAGCAAATGTAACAATTCAAAACACCATTACAGATAGTGTTTTTACATCTTTAGGAGGGAGTCCTCCAAAAATGATGAACTTTGATTCAAACACACCTGAATTAGAAATATTTTGCGAGGGGTTAGATAATCAAGGTAGCCATGAAAAATTAAACTACCCATACATCGTTAAACCCGAATGGATGTTTAAATATTTTGTTTACAATATCGATAATAATCTAAATCAACTTTCTAGTTCTTTAAAAATTCCAGATAACAATCAACTAATAGTAACTCAACAAGCTATAGAAATTTCAAGCAACTATAACAATTTTGCTGACTGTGGCTCTCCATGTTTCGAAAAACCAGACTATAATCATAAAAACTGGAGCAAAGGACAATTACTAAACTTTTACCAAAAAATTAGAGGAGGTAAACAGTCGGCTACAGAATGTACTTACCCAAATGAACCAACTCCACCAACCCCACCTAGTTTGCATTTAGCAGAATCTGACTTACTAGTTTTAGTTAAAAAAGATTTAAACGAAGCAATAGAAATTTGTAATAATAGTAGAGGAGAAATAAGGGAAAAGCTAATAACAGCTTTAGAAGGAGCTTGCTACGAAATAGTTGATTGCTCTCCAACAGGGATAAATACAGTTACCGAGCAAGGACTAGAGCGAATGGTAGATCAAGTTGTAGATCAGTGTATTTCCAAAGTAAATACTGTAATAGCCAAAATATTTGATGTTTCAAACGGAGATTATTCAATGAATACAACACCTACTTATTCTGGTACAGAATATGGAGCAAATCCATATACAGATTATATAAACAAAGACGGAACTGTAACCCCCTACTCTTTAACAAAGATAACTGGAGAGAGTAGCAAACCTAATGGATACCCCAACCATTCTGTAAGAACTTGTTGCTATTTAAATGAATATGGAGTAAGTTCTACATCCCAGAAACGAGAAATTACATTATTTGCAAGTTGCGATCAAGCTGTTTTAGATCAAATAAAATATTGGTATTTTATACCTTATATACCTCCTGTTGCTGGTTGCTCAAATACAACAATTCCTAGTTGGGCAGATACCTCTGCCGACAATCCTAACGGGCCAAACGTAGAAAGCTACCCTTGCGGTTCTGAGGGGGGGTGTAGCGATGGAACAGGAGCTCCAACTCAAAATTGTACTTCAAATAGTACCACAAAAAAATATTCTGTAACCACCAAAATAGAAGCATCTATCAACCCTTAACTATTATAAATTTAAATATTATGATTTTTTTAAAACTTATACTATTATCTACAATCCTATTCTTTTTTCACTTTGCAACAATAGCTCAAAACACAGAAGGAGTAAAAATAGGAAGTGTAATATCTCCTCCAAATCCTTCGGCTATGTTTGAAGTTCAGTCTTCGAATAAAGGTGTGTTATTTCCAAAAATACAATTACAAAATATATCTACATATACGCCCATAGCAGGAGTAGAAACGGAAGGTATAATTGTATATAATACGAATGATACCATAATAGGAGGCTGTGGAAAAGGATATTATGTATGGAACGGAACAATTTGGGAAAGATTAGGAAAAAAATGTATTGTAAAAATGACTTTTCAAGAAATGATTGATTTTACCACTAACCTTGACCCTACATACGATATCGGATACCAAGTTTATGTTACAGATACAAGTATATTATATAGTGAAGTATCTATCTGTTTGAGTCAATGTACACCAACTACTGTTAACCCTAGTGGTATATGGACTTATACTGCCACAAAGCTAATCACCTGTAACTGTTTTAGTGTACTATGGTCTAAGAATATTCCTTTACCAGCAGTATTGACGTGTCCAACATCCACTTCTTGTTAAAAACAATATAGCCATTATGAAAAAAACAAAAAAAATATTTCTTATTCTGAGTTTAATTTTTAGCCTAAATTCTTTAGCTCAAAACACAGAAGGAGTAAAAATAGGAAGTGTAATATCTCCTCCAAATCCTTCGGCTATGTTTGAAGTTCAGTCCTCGAATAAAGGTGTGTTATTTCCAAAAATACAATTACAAAATATATCTACATATACGCCCATAGCAGGAGTAGAAACGGAAGGTATAATTGTTTATAACACTAATGATACAATAGTTGGAGGGTGTGGAAAAGGGTACTATACATGGAACGGAACAATTTGGGAAAGATTAGGAAGGGAATGTGTTGTAAAAATGTCTTTTCAAGAAATGATTAATTTTACCACTAATCTTGACCCTATATACGATATCGGATACCAAGTTTATGTTACAGATACTAATATATTATACTCTTCTCTATCTTATTGTATAGCTCATTCTACCTCTTGTTCTCCATCAACAGTAAACCCTAGTGGTATTTGGACTTATACCGCAACAGAATTAATTCCCTGTGGATGTGACGATGGTGTACAATGGTCAAAAGACATACCTTTACCAAGTTATACTTGTTTTATTAAATTTTTATGTGCCCCTTAAAATTAAAAATATGAAAATCAATTTATTATTATTTTCCTTAATAGCGATAAACCTAATCGTACAAGCTCAAAGTAGCGAAGGAGTTAAAGTTTCTAACGATATTAGTTCTCCTAATCCTTCAGCCATGTTTGAGGTTACATCGGACAATAAAGGTGTTTTGTTTCCTCGTGTTTCTTTAACCGACATTTTTGTTTATCAACCAATATTGGGAGCTGAAACAAATGGAATTTTGGTCTATAACACTAATCCAAATATCTTAGGTGGCTGCGGAAAAGGTTATTATTATTGGAATATCATGATGTGGGAAAAGATAGACGAGACCTGTATTCCTAGGATGAGTTTTTCCGAAATGATAGCATTAACATCTCAGTTATCTGATAATGATATAGGTTTTAAAGTTTACGTAA
>Ga0256843_1000549_pt1 | contig 31883 bp, 36 predicted proteins | sample AlvinellametaG_FD_191572 | JGI IMG/M metagenome (GOLD analysis project Ga0256843, IMG submission 191572) | Pompeii worm associated microbial communities from hydrothermal vent at the East Pacific Rise, Pacific Ocean - Alvinella | ecosystem: Host-associated > Annelida > Integument > Unclassified ...
TAAAACTTCTAAAAAAGATAATTTTTTTGACTTAATAAAAACAGCTAAAAAAGAAAAAAATAACTTATATTTAAAAAAATATGATAATAAAAACATATATTTTGAAGTAAATAATAAATTAGTAAAAAAAATATACTATAAAGACAAAATAGATAATTTAGTTACTTTAAATTTTTATAATATAAAGCCAAAAGAGTTTAATATCTCTTTTTTTAAACCTAAATATCCAGAGTATGTAGATATTATTTATGCTAAATAATTAACAATTTAAAGCATTCATTCTATCTTTTTTACTTCCAATAGATGTTATTTGGATACCAAAGTTACCATCTACAATAACAACTTCTCCCTCTGCTATTTTTTTATCATCTATTAACACTTCCAAAGGTTCATTTGCTAGTTGATTCAATTCAACTATACTACCAATATCCATATTTAATACATCTTTTAAAAGCATTTTTTTACTACCTATTCTAACTCTTAGATTAAGTTTTACATCAAGTAAAAGTTTTAAATTTTGTAATTCTTCATTATCTATTGCAGCTGCTACATTAGAACCATCAGATGATGCACCATTTTCTACATTAGAAGAGTTTTCTTTTCCTGATAATTTAGCATAAATACTTTTATCAAATAAAATAACCCAATTATAAGTTTTATCATTAATATTAAAATCCAAATCTACTCTATACCCATAATCACTCCAAGAAGAATCCGCATCAGTTTTAAAAGTAGCTTCACTAACACTAAAATTTAATTTTGGAATATCATTTTGAGCTGAAAGACCTGTAGATAAACTTCCTACAATATTAGATACTATTTCTTTAATTGCATCTAAATCCTCATCATTCATTTCACTTTTTTCTTCACCTTCACCTGCAAGCATCATATCACCTAATGCTGTAGCACTTTCAGCTGGAATTAAAAACCTTATTTTTCCTTCACCTTCACCACTAACATCTACAACAATATCTGATGTAGGTGTAGGAATATCTCCTATTGATTCATTTGAAGATTTTATATCTACACTTGGTGCTACACCAATCAAACCTTCAATAGTAGAAGAAATATCTTTTTTTAATAACTCTAAAAATTCATTTATCATTCTTTATTCTCCTCGCTTTCTTCTAGCATATATATTTTATTTTTTCTAGCTTCTTCAATTTTTTCAAGCACTTCTTTTACTTCATCATGTTCAGTTTTTAGAATTTCTATAACTTTTACACTTTTTCTATATCTATGAACTCCAACTTCTGCTATAAACTTCTCTTTTCCATCTACACTTAAAATCACAGTATCATTAGCACTTCTATCTAATCTAATAATATCTCCAACCTCTATTTCTAAGATTTCATTCATAGTTAAATTAGCATGTCCTAATATAGCTTCCACATCAACTTTAGCACCACCAAGTAATGCTTTTAATTCTTTATTTCTACTTTTTCTACCACTTGTCTCAGTAAGCATTAAATCTCTATTTGCTAATTTTGGAAGAATTGATTCTATTGTAATTACAGGATAGCAAATATTAATCATACCACTAGTATGCCCAATAATCAGCTCCATTACAACCATTACAACAATTTCATTTTGAGCAACAATTTGTACAACATTTGAAGATGACTCTTTAGCTTCAACTACTGGATAAAAATCAATTACAGGAGCCCATGCTTCTTTTAAATTTGATGAAATTACTTTTAATACAGAATCAAGTAAATTTAACTCAATATCACTAAAATCTCTATTTCCATCATATGCTTCTCCAGTACCACCTAATAATCTCTCTATCATAGGAAATACAATACTAGGATTAATCTCCACTACTGCTTTACCATCTAATGGTTTAAATGAAAATACATTAAATGATGTAGGTGATGGTAATGACATTAAAAACTCTCCATATGTCATCTGATCCACTGAATGAAGTTGAATCTCAACAATACTTCTCATAAGAGATGAGATCTGAGAAGCTAAATTTCTAGCCATCTTATCATGAATACTTCTAAAAGCTCTTAATTGCTCTTTTGATACCCTATTTGGTCTTTTAAAATCATATAAAGTAATTTGTCTTTGATCTAGTATATCAGGACTTTTTTCTAATTCATCTGGAGATATATTATCCTCATCAACAACTTCAAGTAGTGCATCAATCTCTTCTTGTGATAAAATATCAGCCATTTAAATTTTCCCTTATTTTTCTTATTATATCTTTATGTATTTGAGAAATTCTACTTTCTGTAATATCTAAAATTTCTGAAATTTCTTTTAATGATAATTCTTCAAAATAGTAAAGTTGTATCACCATTTGCTCTCTTTTTGTCATTTTCGAAAGCTCTTTTTTTATTATATCTAACAACTCTTCTTGTTCTACTTTTTTTTGTACATCATCAAAATAATTTAATTGCTCTTCAATAGGCATTACATTATATATCTCACCTGCTAAACGAGCTTTTTTTATTTTTTCTATAGGTAAATTAAGCTTTTTTGCTAAATATTCATTGTCTGGTTCTTTTTGATGTTTATTATAATAAGCAGTTATCTCTTTTTCTATATCTTTGATTATTTTTCTATCCCCTCTACTTACAACATCTAAACTTCTTAAATAATCTAGCATACTTCCTTGAACTCTTTGTTTTACATATCCCCAAAAGTTATCATTTTTTTTAGGGTCATATCTTCTTGCTACTTTTATAAGTTCTTCCGTAGCTACCCCTATTAAATCCTCTACATCTACACTCGCTGGAAGTCTCATTTTCATTTTATATGCAATATTTTTAACAGCTGGTAAATATTCTACTGCTAATGCATCTTGATAACTTCTTAGAGTTTCTTCATAAGGATTCATTTTTTACCTTTATTTTTATGATATAAGTCTAATTCTTCTTCTTCAATTTTTCTAATAAAGTAATAAGCCTCTCTAATCATATCTTCTTTTCTATCTAATTCATTTATTTGATAATCAATAGTTCTTTCTAATCCATCTTTATCAAGATAAAAAATATTTTTAATAGATAAGTATTTGATAAAAAAACTTATACTTGCAATTGCTAATATATAAAATAAAGAAAATATTACTAATACTGCAAATATAAATTCAAATGGTTCAAATCCTTGCACTATTGCAAATATTATCCCCATAAAAAAGCCTGTTACTGATAAAAAATAGATAAAGTTTTCACTTCTAAACATTGAGACTCCTAAAAACGAAGAATTTTTCTAAAAAACCTACTTAGACCCGTTTCTTCCTCTACAAGCACTTTTCGTTCCAAAATTTGTGCTACTTTTTTTGCTATAGAAAAAATCTGTTCACTTGGAGCTGAAAGTGGATTTTCTTTTGTAAAAAGCATCCTTTTTACAGATGCTTTTGAAATAATATTGTCTTTTTTTAAATACCCAATCATCTGAAGTTTTATATCTTTTTCTATGTTTGCTTTAGCTACATTTGCTATCTTTTGATAAATACCATTTGCTTCTTTTTGATTGTCTACTTGATTTAAAAGTAAAAATATTCTATCTCTTTTTTCACTTAATACCTTTATCATCGCATAAGCATCGGTAATAGATGCTGGCTCTGGTGCAGTAACTACAAGTACTTCATCTACTGCATTTAAAAATGTTTGAACTTCTTTACCTATCCCAGCACCCGTATCTATAACTAAAAAGTCTAAATCATCTAATGCTTCTAATCCATCTGCAAATCTATCAAACATAAATTCATCACTATATTTTAAAATCTCATCACCACTATCACCTGGTATTAAATATAAATCTTTTTCAACTTCGACTATAATATCTTTAAATTCCACTTCACCTTTTAAAACATGTAAAATATTTTTATTTGTATTTACTTTTAATAATACATCTAAATTAGCAAGTCCAATATCAGCATCAAATAAACCTACTTTAAATCCTAATTCATGTAAAGCATATGCTAAATTTGCTGAAATTGTAGACTTACCTACACCACCTTTACCACTAGTAATAGCGATAAACTTAGTAAACCTCTTTTTGGGTTCAACTTTTTCTTTTACAAGTTGCTGAAGCTTATCTGCTTGTGTTTTTTTCATTTAATATCCTTTAGCATATTATCAACTAAATATTCACTACTTGCTACTATTAAATCATCAGGAACCTCTTGTCCTATTGAAAAATAACTAATTGGTTTTTTTACATCATAAACAAGAGAAAAAATATTTCCAATTCTTTTTGTTTCATCAAGTTTTGTAAATACTAACGTATCTAATGGTAAAATTGAGAAATTTTCATATATATCTTTTAAATCTTCAAATTTTGTAGTAGCTGAAAGTACTAAATTTACATCAATACTTGCAAAAGTATTTACACTTAAAAAAGAATTGATTTTATCCACTTTTTCTTTATCATGTTGACTACTTCCAACTGTATCAATTAATATAATATCATTATTTCTAAGTCTATTTAATGCTTCTACAAAATCACCTGGGTCTACTACAGCTTCAATTGAAAGCTTCATCATCCTAGCATATGTCATAAGTTGCTCAACTGCACCTATTCTATATGTATCTAAAGTTATTATTCCTACTTTATATTTTTTATGTTTTTGAAATGCATATCTGGCTGCAAGTTTAGCAATAGTTGTAGTTTTTCCTACCCCAGTAGGTCCTACAAACATCATTATTTTTTTTACACCTGCACTAAGTTCTCTTTCTTGACGAACAGGTATAATTCTTCTAAGAAGAGTATTAAAATATCTTTTTATTGTAATGGGATTATTTCTCATTTTAAGTGGCATATGCTTTAAAGTCAATGTCATAATCTCATCTAAATGAGCTTTATGCATTCCACTATTTTTTGCAATAGCATAAATTTCACTAAATTCAGGTGGTATTACAAGATTGTCTCTTTGACAACTATTTAAATCCCAAATAGTACTTTGTAGTAATTTCATTGTATTTGCAATCTCTTGCATCTCTTTTTGTACTTCTTTAATTTCTACAATATTTGCACTATTTGATTTTTTATCTGTATTTAAATTATTATTTTTAGATAAAGTATTTATTTTTTTAGCTGCTTCTGAAATTTTTAACAATACTTCATCTTTTTTGCTACTATCAAGTTCATCAATAACTCTTCTTTGAGGTTTTTTCATACTTTCTTCAACTTCTACGACTACTTCATAAAGACCTGGAGATGTTAAAGTTCTTTTTTTTATTTCTCTATTTGAAACTATTAAAGCTTCATCTCCCACCTCAGCTTTTACTTTTGCCATCGCTTCTTGCATAGTTTCACCCGTAAATGTTTTTAATGCCATTTCATCCCTTTTTTATAATACATTTAACCAATAATTTTTTATATTTTGTTGTGCCTGTCTAATAGTTGTTGTATTTCCATGTCCTGGATATATAATTTTATCATAATTTATTTCTAAAAATTTATACAAACTTTTTTTCATATCATTTGGATTTGAATAAGGAAAATCAACTCTTCCAATACTTCCATCAAAAATAAAATCCCCACTAAACATATATTTATCTATTTCAATAGTCATACATCCTGGTGTATGCCCTGGAAAATGACGAAAAAATATCTCTGTATTATCTATAACAACTGATATATCTTTATCTATAGTAATATCAGCTGAACATTTAGGCACACCCATACCAAAAACATCTTCGCTAAGCATAAATTCATCATCTTTATGTATATATACAGGAATATTTAATTTATTTTTTAATTCAGCCACACTCCATACATGATCAAAATGAGCATGTGTAAGCAAAATAGCTTTTGGATTTTTAGCATTTTCAACTACCCAAGAAGTTGCATTCACTCCTGGGTCTATTATAAATCTATCATCTACTATATAACAATTTGTCTGATAATCCCCACATGGTTTAAATTTAACTTGCATAACTAACAGCCCTTAATTCTCTAATTACCATCACTTTAATCTCTCCTGGATATGAGATTTTTTCTTCTATTTCTTTAGCTATCTCTTGAGACATAAGTACAGCTTCATCATCATTTACTAAATCAGCTTCTACAATAACCCTTACCTCTCTTCCTGCATTAATAGCATAAGCAAGTCTTACATGTTCATGTGCAGCTGCTATCTCTTCTATTCCTTGTACTCTTTTTAAGAAACTTTCAAGCACTTCTCTTCTAGCGCCTGGTCTTGCCGCACTTAGAGTATCAGCAGTACATACCACAGCAGCTTCAATACTTTTAACTTCCTCTTCTCCATGATGAGCTTTTATTGCATTTAATACTTCAGGTGGTTCATTATATCTTTTTGCTATATCATAACCAAGTGTTACATGACTACCATCATAATCATTTGTAAGAGCTTTTCCTATATCATGCATAATACCTGCTCTTTTTGCTAAAAGTTCATCTGCACCCATTTCTGCTGCCATAATACCAGCAAGATGTGCCACTTCTAAAGAATGTCCTAAAGCATTTTGACCATAACTTGCTCTATATTTTAATTTTCCAATAAGTTTTATAAGTTCTGGATGAATAGCACAATTACCAAGACCTAAATCTAAAATAACTTTTTCACCTTCTTCTAATACTTGTTCTTCATATTCTGCTAATACTTTATTATGAACTTCTTCTATTCTAGCAGGATGAATTCTTCCATCTTCAACTAGCCTATTGATTACTTCTACAGCAACTTGTCTTCTATATATATTAAAGTGACTTACAGTAATTGCATTTGGAGTATCATCTACAATAATATCTACTCCTAATGTAGATTCTAAAGATTTGATGTTTTTACCATCTCTACCAATTATTCTACCTTTTATTTCGTCATTTGGAATATGAACTACATTTATAAGTCTCTCACCAGCAAATTCTCCTGCATATCTAGTAGTAGCTTGAGCTATTACCCAAAAAGCTTCTTTTTTAGCATTTTTTTCAGCTTGCTTAACAGCTTTTCTTACAATATGAGCCATATCAACTCTTACATCTTCTTTTGCTTGAGCTAAAATAATCTCTTTTGCTTCTTCTTTTGTAAGACCAGCACCTCTTTCTATAAGCTTTTCAGCTTCTTTCATCTTATTTTCATAAAGTTCTTTTTGCTTTGCTAATCTTACTTTTTCTTTTTCTAAATTTTTAAATTCTCTACTTAAAGTTCTATCTTTTGTTATTTGTTCTTGAATAAGCTCATTAAGCTCTTTTTCTTTTTGTTCTAAAAGAAGCTCTTTTCTTTCATATTCTCTTTCTATTTTTGCTAATTCTTCATCATACTTTTTCTTAACTTCTAGCTCTTTTTCAGCGATTTCATGTTTTGCATTTTTTAGTAAAATCTCAGCTTCATGTTCAATAACTTTTGCTTTTGCTTGTGCTTGTGCTACTAAAACATCATATTTTGCATCATCTAATTTTTTTGCGAGAAAAAACCCTGCTACCGCCGATACACTTGAGCCTATTAATACTTCTATTATCATTTTTTCTCCTCTCACAAACCAAATTATAAGTTATATAAGAGTTGGCTTTAATATCATACTTGTCAGTAACATTTTCATATGATATACATGGATAAATTTGTGTAAAAATTATTTCAGGTTTATATTTTAATTTATCAAAAAATCTATCATACATTCCTTTACCAAAACCAACCCGTTTAAAATTTTTATCTATACCAATAATAGGTACAACTGCTATATCTATTTTATATTTTGTTTTATTTTTATTTTTTGGTTCATATATATTAAATTTTTTTTTGATTAAAGGCAAAGAGTATTTTACCATTTTAAAGCTTAACTCTTGCATAAATGGCACAAAAATTTGTTTATTTTTAGATTTTAGTTGTTTTATTAACATTTTTGTATCTACTTCATTATCTAATGATATATAAAGTAAAATATTTTTATATTTAGGATTTGATAATTTTTTTATTAAATCTCTTAATATCTTTTTCTTAAAAACATATCTATTTTTCTTTTTTAATTTATCAAAACACCTATATCTAAACTCATTTTTATCCATTTAAGTCCTTTTTTTAGATATAATTATACAAATAAAAAAGGATAAAAATGAAATATTTTATAATATTATTACCATTTATATTTTTAGGGTGTAATAATAGTAAACCTAAAGAAGATAAATTATATATAAAAGATATTGTTGAGGTTAATTCTACAAATTCAACTAATACAACTAAAATTCAAAATTCAATGAAAATTGAAAACTTAGTATTTTATATAAATGATGATAATATAACTTATGATTTTAATAGTTCAAAAATATTATTATTTGTAGATGATTCACAATACTCATCATTACAAATAAAAGCATTAAAAAAACTAAATGTAAAATATTATGTTATTCAAAACGCAAAATTATTAAATTATTTTAAAATACAAGAATACCCAACTATAATAATTACAAAAGATAATAACAATACAAAAAAATATGAAGGATTTATCCCTTCTGAAATTTTAAAATATGAATTAAAGGATTAAAATGTTTGGATGGTTAAAAAATAAAGTAACAAATGTAAAAGAAAAAATATCAAAAGGTCTTGAAAAAACTGGTGAAGCTATAAAAAGTGTAATTCCAGAAAAAAAAGAGAAATATGATAAAGATACTATTGAAGAAATTTTAATTGTAAGCGATATAGAATATGATTTAGTAGAAAAAATTTTAGATAACTTACCTAAAGAAGTAACAAGAGAAAAATTAAAAAAAGAATTAAATAAAATATTTGAAAATTTAAAACCTTATGAAATGCCTGAAGCAAAACCTTTTGTAGAATTAATAATAGGTGTAAATGGTGCAGGAAAAACTACAACTATTGCTAAACTAACTCAAAAATACAAAGAAGCTGGAAATAAAGTAATTTTAGGTGCAGGTGATACATTTAGAGCTGCTGCAATTGAACAACTAAAAAGATGGGCTGAAAAATTAGAAGTACCTATTATTGCTACAAAACAAGGGCATGATTCAAGTGCTGTAGCATATGATACAATCTCTAGTGCTATTGCTAAAGGATATGATAATGTAATAGTAGATACTGCAGGAAGATTACATACTCAAACAAATTTAGCAAATGAACTTAAAAAAATTGTAAGAGTTATGGATAAAGCTATGAATGGTGCACCACATAGAAAGATTTTAATCTTAGATGGTACACAAGGTAATAGTGCAATAGAACAAGCAAAAGCTTTTAATGAAATGGTGGGAATAGATGGAATAATTATTACAAAATTAGATGGAACTGCAAAAGGTGGTGCTTTATTTAGTATTGTTGATGAATTAAAACTACCAATTTTTTATATAGGTGTAGGAGAAAAAGCTGATGATTTAATAGAATTTGATAAAGATAATTTTATTGATTCTATATTAGACGAAATATTTACAAAAGAAAAAGAAAATGGCGAAACAAAAACAGATATTTGAGTGTCAAGCATGTGGATATCAAAGTGGTAAATGGCTAGGTAAATGTCCTAGTTGCAATGAATGGGATAGCTTCGTAGAACTAAATAAATTTCAAACTAATACACAAAAAAGCTCTTCAACCCCTTCTAAAATAATAGCTATAGATGAAATTGAAGAAGATGAAATTGAAAGATTTAGTAGTGGTATAGAAGAATTTGATAGAGTTTTAGGTGGTGGCATAGTACCTGGCAGTTTAGTTTTAATAGGTGGAAGTCCAGGGGTTGGAAAATCTACATTAATGCTCAAATTTGCTTCAAGTTCAAATAAAAAAATATTATATGTAGCAGGAGAAGAATCTCCTGGACAAATAAAACTTCGTGCAAATCGACTAAATGCTCATAATAAAAATTTATTTTTATTTCCAGAAATTATCTTAGAAAATATTATTTCTGAAATTAAAAATTATGAAATAGTTATCATAGATTCTATCCAAACAATATATTCAGAAAAAATCACTTCGGCACCAGGGAGTGTATCTCAAGTAAGAGAAGCTACATTTGAACTTATGAGAGTTGCAAAAGAATTAAAAATACCAATATTTATCATAGGACATATTACAAAAGAAGGCTCAATCGCAGGTCCAAGAATACTTGAACATATGGTAGATACTGTATTATATTTTGAAGGTGATGCATCTCGTGAAATTAGAATACTTAGAGGATTTAAAAACAGATTTGGAAGTACTAGCGAAATTGGTATCTTTGAAATGACAAAACAAGGAATAGAAAGTGCAAAAAATAAAACTTTTTTCTCTAAAAAACCTCAAATAGGAAGTGCTATTACTGTAATAATGGAAGGTACTCGTCCACTTGTAATAGAAGTTCAAGCACTAGTAGCTGAAAGTTATGCAAATCCAAAAAGAAGTACAACTGGATATGAAACTAATAGACTTAATATGATTTTAGCTCTGCTTGAAAAAAAATTGAATTTACCTTTTAATCAATATGATGTATTTATTAATATTACAGGTGGAATTAAAATTACAGAACCAGCTGGTGATTTAGCTGTCATAGCTGCTATTCTTTCCTCTTTTAGAGACAGAGAAATATCTAAAGAAACTATATTTATTGGAGAAGTTAGCTTAGTTGGTGATATCAGAGATGTTACTAGTTTGGATATTAGACTTCAAGAAGCAAAAAATTTAGGTTTTAAAAAAGCAATTGTTCCAAGCAAACCTATAGAAAATCATTTAAAAACATATATTGTAAGTGAAGTAGAAAAATTAGTAGACTGGATGTAAAAAAATAAAAAAAAAGAGAAAAGATTACGCTTCGTAATCAATTCCTTCTTCTTCTTTTAATATATTAATTAATTTTTGTTTATATTCCTCAATATCAATATTAAGTCTTGCAACACCACTTTCCATTGCAGCTTTTGCTACAGCAGTAGACACATCTACAAATACTCTTCTATCAAACGGTTTTGGTAAAATATATTCTTTACCAAATTTTAAATCAGCTCCATTATAAGCATCTTTAACATATTGAGGAACTGGTTTTTTAGCAAGTTCTGCTAATGCATGACAAGCTGCTAATTTCATTTCCATATTTACAGCTTTTGCTCTTACATCAAGTGCACCTCTAAAAATATAAGGGAAACCTAATACATTATTAATTTGGTTTGGATAATCACTTCTTCCTGTACCAATCATTAAATCAGGTCTTACTTCCCAAGCAAGTTCCGGTTTGATTTCTGGATCAGGATTAGCCATTACAAATAACATTGCATCTGGTGCAAGTGTTTTAACCATATCTTGAGTAATACAATTTGCTACTGAGTTACCTACGATTACATCAGCATCTACCATAGCTTCTGCAAGAGTAGAAATATTCATATCTACAGCCCAAGGTTGTTTATATTTATTTAAATCAGTTCTTTTAGTTGTAATAGGTCCTTTTGAATCTGTTACGATAATGTTTTTTGCTCCTAAAGCTACATACATTTCACAAGCTGCAAGACCTGCTGCACCTGCACCAATAACTACGATTTTTAAATCTTCAATTTTTTTACCACTAATTTCACAACCATTTAAAATAGCTGCTGCTGAAATGATAGCAGTTCCGTGTTGATCATCATGGAAAATTGGAATATCACAAATTTCTTGTGCTTTTTTTTCAATATCAAAACATTGTGGTGCTTTAATATCTTCTAAGTTAATTCCACCAAAAGTTGGAGATACTTGCTTTACAAATTTTACAAATTCATCAACATCTGTAATATCTACTTCTAAATCGAAAGAATTTACATGAGCAAATTTTTTAAATAAAACACCTTTACCTTCCATTACTGGTTTACCAGCTAATGCTCCAATATCTCCTAGACCTAATACAGCTGTACCATTAGAAATAACAGATACTAAATTCCCTTTTGCAGTATAATCATATGCTAAGTTAGCATCTTTTTCAATTTCTAAACATGGTTCAGCAACACCTGGTGAGTAAGCAATTGATAAATCTCTTGCATCATTTACTGGTTTTGTTACCTCTACGCTAATTTTACCAGGGATTGGTTTTGCATGATATTCTAAACATTCTTCTTTTGTAATAGGTTTCATCTATTCTCCTTAATTTTTTGATACAATTATATAAAAATTTTAGTAATAGTTACAAATTTAAACAAATTCACTCCTATTTTAATTAGTAGTGTTACAAATTGTAAAAGGGATTAAGAGATGATTATTGATACACATACACATTTAGATAATGAAAAATATTATAACGATATAGATGAAGTAATAAAAAGAGCAAAAGAAAACGGGGTTGAAAAATTTATTATACCTGCAGCATCACCAAAAGATATAAATAGAGCTGTAGAATTATCTGAAAAATATGATGATATATATTTTGCTGTAGGAGTACATCCTATAGATATAGTTCGTTTTGATTATCATTATTTAACTGATTATATTAATCATCCAAAATGTGTGGCTGTAGGGGAAATTGGATTAGATTATCACTATACAAAAGATACAAAAGATTATCAAATAGAACTATTCCAAGAACAGCTAGATATTGCTATAGAACACAATAAACCTGTTATTATACACATAAGAGAAGCTACTCATGATAGTTTTGAGATATTAAATAGATATGTAAAAAAACATCCCGAATTAAGAGGTGTTTTACATTGTTATAATGCAGATGAAGAATTATTAAAATTGAAAGACAACTTTTATTATGGTATTGGTGGAGTTATTACATTTAAAAATGCAAAAAAATTAATCAACGTATTCCCAAAAATACCAAAAGATAGAGTTATCATAGAAACAGATAGTCCATACCTAACACCTCATCCACATAGAGGAGAAAGAAATGAACCTATGTATACTACTTTAGTAAGAGATAAAATAGCTGAACTTTGGCAAACAACTCCAAAAGAAGTAGAAGAAATTACCACTAAAAATGCAAAAGAGTTATTTAAAATATGAAACAATTTATATTTTTAATATTTTTTATAACTACCCTTTTTGGTAGTTATACAATAAATGATATTTCAAACAAAGATTTATCTGTATTAAACTCATTTAACATAGAAGCTAACTTCATAAATGATAAAAAAACACAATTATTATATAAAGATTACCTAAAATATAAAAAAAGATATCTTTTAAATGTATTAGAAAATGGCTATAGCTATATTCCTTTAATTAGAAAAGAGATAAAAAAAGCTAATTTTCCAGAAAACTTAGTATTTGTAGCAATGGCTGAAAGTCATTTTTCTGCTGAAGCTAAAAGTGATAAAAAGGCTATAGGTTTGTGGCAATTTATGCCTCAAACAGCTAAAAGACTTCATTTAAAAATGGATACTTATGTTGATGAAAGAAGAGACCCAATAAAATCTACTATAGCAGCAATAGAATATCTTAACTATTTAAAAAAACAACTAGGAAAATGGTATTTAGCTATTATGGCTTATAATTGTGGTGAAGCTAGAATTATAGAAGCTATTACTAGAGCAAAACTAGATAAATATTGTCTAACACATAATTGCAAAAAAGACAAACAAATACAGAAATATAGACATATAATTGCTTTATATCAAGTAAAAAGAGCAAAATATGCAAAACTATATTATGTATATAAAAAAGTAAATAAGCTATATCCAAAACAATTAACATTAAATGATTTGATAAAAGTTCAAAAAAAAGTAGATAGACAATATTTACCAAAAGAAACAAGAGGTTATATTAGAAAAATTATAGCTATGAGTTTTTTACTTAATTCAAACGATTTTATTAAATATCAAAATCATTATTTACTTAATTCAGGAAACACCTCTAATTTAGTAAAAGTAAATGTACCAGGTGGGACTTCTCTTGGATATGTTTCTAAAATACTACATGTAAGCTATAAATTTTTACGTTTACATAATATGCATTTAAAATATGGTTTTACTCCTCCAAAAGAAGATAGTTATATTTATATTCCATACAATAAATTAGCTAAATTTAGAATGGTATTTAATTCAAAAAATATTTCTAAAAAAATTATTTATAAAGTTCAAAAAGGGGATACTTTAAGAGGAATTGGTAAAAAATTTGGACTTAGCTATAAAATAATAAAAGATTTTAATCATTTACATTCAAATTTACTAAGTATAAACCAAAAACTAATTATTCCTATAAAACATCACCTAAAAATACCTAAAATAGTTAAATATAAAGTAAGAAGTGGCGATAATCTAGCTAAAATAGCAAAAAAATTCCACACAACGACAACAAAGATTAAAAGAAAAAATCATTTAAAAACGGATATAATTTATCAAAAACAAACATTAATTATTCCAACATACACATATATTGACTAAAAGGGATACAATGAAATATATAATATCAATACTTCTTATTTTTTTATTTATAGGATGTTCAAATAGAAATGAATCTATCTATTTACCAAATCAACCAACAAATCATACTAGCTATAAAAACAAACTAAAACCTTATAAAGTTTTAGGTAGATGGTATTACCCAAGATATGTAAATGTTGGAGAAACATTTAGAGGAGTTTCAAGCTGGTATGGTCCAGATTTTCATGGTAAGCGTACAGCAAATGGTGAAATTTATAATATGTATGCCTATACTGCTGCAAATAAAATAATGCCTTTAGGAACTATTGTAAAAGTAACAAATTTAAATAATAATAAAAGTGTAGTAGTTAGAATAAATGATAGAGGCCCTTTTGTAAAAGAAAGGATTTTAGATTTAAGTTATGCTGCTGGTAAAAAAATAGGCATAGACAAAACTGGTACCGCTCCTGTAAAAATAGTAGTACTCTCAACTCCTTATTCTAAAAATTATAAAAAACCTTATAAAAAAGTTGTAAATAAGAAAAAAAATATCCAAAAAAATGGTAAAATAAAAATACAAATTGGTGCATTTAACCATTTAGAAGGTGCACAAATGATAAAAAAAGATTTTTCAGTATTTGGAAAACCCACTTTTATCCAAAAAATAAATGGAAAATACAAAGTATTTATAGGATATTTTAACGATTATAAAGAAGCACAAAATTTTAAATCAAATAATAGTATAAAAGGATTTATTGTAAAATGACTACATTAGATAGAACAACAAAAGAAACAAAGATAGAATTAACTTTAGAAATAAATGGAGAAGGAAAAAGCAATATCTCTACTGGTATTGGTTTTTTTGATCATATGCTAGAAGCATTAGCAAAACATAGCGGAATGAACTTAGAAATATTTTGTGAAGGTGATATTTACGTGGATTATCACCATTCTGTAGAAGATATAGGTATTGTTCTAGGTCAAGCATTACACAAAGAAATTTTTCCTATTACAAATGTTGAGAGATATTCAAATGCTGTTGCTATTTTAGATGAAGCAGCAGTGGAATGTGATATAGACTTAGGAGGAAGACCTTATTTAGTATATGAACTTCCAATAGATGGAGCTATAAAAGATTTTGATATGGAACTATTTGAAGAGTTTTTTAAAAGTGTAGTCTTTAATGCAAAAATAGCATGTCATTTAGTAATGAAAAGAGGAAGAAACAAACATCATATTGCTGAATCAGCATTTAAATCTTTTGCAGTTGCTCTTAGAAGAGCTTTAGCTTATAGAGATAGTGAAGTTCCTTCTACAAAAGGTGTATTATGATAGAATTAATTGTATTAGATGTTGATGGTACATTAACAGATGGAAAAATATATTATACAGACCATGGAGATGAAATAAAAGCATTTAATATAAAAGATGGTTTAATGATAAAAAGTTGGAATATGCTTGGTAAAAAAAGTGCTATTATTACAGGAAGAACTAGTAATATCGTAGAAAAAAGAGCTAAAGAACTTGATATCACTATTGTAAAACAAGGTATTAAAGATAAAAAAACTGAACTTGATAAAATTTTAAAAGAATTAAATTTAACTTATGCTAATGTAGCCTTTATTGGTGATGATATGAACGATTATACTCTACTTAAAAGAGTCAAATATAGTTTTTGTCCATTTGATGCAAATGGTATTATTCAAGATTTAGTAAAATATAGACTTCACAAAAATGGTGGTGAAGGATGTGTTGCTGAAATGATCGAATTTTTACTTAAAAAAGAAAAATTAGAGGATAAATTTTTACAATTATGGACATAAAAAAATATCTATTTGTTATATTTATAATTATCATTATTTTATTTCCCTTTTCTTTTTCAAAAAAAGAAATTGTAATAAAACATAAAATAAATTTACCAAAAATAACATTAAAAGACAGTGATTTCAAAATCTATAACAAACAATTAGAAAAAACAGGTACTTTTAGTTATTTAGAGTTATTTAATGATAAAAAATATATCATATATAATTTAAATACAAAATTTATTGAAGAAAACAATACTTTTATAGCTAAAAGAGTATTATTTAATAAACTTTATAGATTTTGGGATGCAACATATATAACAAAAGATTATACATATATTACAAAAAGTGGTATATATAATCCAAAAAACAAAAAAATAACTGCATATAATTTTAAATTTTTTAATAAAGAAATTGATGGAGAAGGTTCAAAAATGATTTACTTAAATAACCAAATATATGCAGATAATATTAAATATATTTTAAAAGGATTTAAATGAAACTTATTATCATTTTTTTAACATTTATAAGTTTATATGCTACAAATATGCAAATATTAGCAAAACATTTTGAATACAATCAAATCAAACATATCTCTAAATTTATTGGAGATGTAAATGTTACAAAAGAAAAAGACAATATTTTAACAGATACATTAATAATATATACTGATAAGCATAAAAAGTTATCAAAACTTATAGCTATAGGTAATGTAAAATTTAAAATAAATGACAAAAACACTACTTATATAGGAAAAAGTAAAAAATTAACATATATAAAACCAAAAGAGTTATTTATTTTAGAAGGAAATGTACATATAACTCAATTACCAAGTAATCAACAATTATTTGGAGAAAAAGTTATAATAGACAAAAAAAGTGGTACAGCAAATATAGCAGGTGACAAAAATAAACCTCTAAAATTTATAATAAAGGTAAATTAAGTGAAAATAAAAAATGTTAAATTTATAAAATCAGCACAAAGTATTAAAGATTCTATTGAGCCAAACTTTAATGAAGTTGCTTTTATGGGTAGAAGTAATGTGGGAAAAAGTAGTTTTTTAAATGCTTTAACAAATCAAAAAATAGCAAAAACATCATCAACACCAGGAAAAACAAAACTTATTAACTTTTTTGAAGTAATATATGAAAATGATGCAAAAACTATTTTTGTAGATTTACCTGGATTTGGATATGCTAAAGTTAGTAAAAAAGAACAAGCAAATTGGGAAAAAAATTTAAATAATTTTATATCAAATAGATTTAATATTAAACTTTTTGTGCATCTAAGAGATGCTAGACATCCTAAACTTGATATAGATAATCAAGTAGAAGAATATTTAAAGTATATAAAAAAAGCAGATCAACAAATACTTACTATTTTTACAAAAAGTGACAAACTAAAACAAAATGAATTAGCAAAATTAAAAAGAGAATATCCAGATTCTATTTTTATTTCAAACCTAAAAAACAGAGGTATTAAAGAAGCTAATGAAGCTATTTATAAAGCTCTTTTTGGAGATTTTCAGTGATTAAAAAACCAACTCTAAAAGATATATCAGCAATACAAAAGCTTTTATTCCCTTTTATTAATGATGGTATTATTTTAAAAAGAGATGACGATGAAATAGCTACAAATATTCGTTCATATGTCATAGCTATAAATGATGATAAAATTATAGGAGTTGGTGCTTTACATATATATTCTACAAACCTTGCAGAAATAAGAAGTTTAGCTGTAGATAAAAACTACCAAAAAAAAGGGATTGGTAAAAAAATTATCCAAGCCCTAGAAAATGAAGCAAAGCAATTAGGTATTAATCAACTTTTAACTTTAACATATCAAAAAGAGTTTTTTGAAAAAATAGGATTTAATGAAATACCTAAAGAAAGAGTACCTGAACACAAAGTATGGAGTGACTGTATAAAATGTCCACATTTTCCAAATTGCAACGAAATATCACTTATAAAAACTATATAATAGATATATTATTTAGTTTTTTAATAGCATTATTAAGTAGTGAATATATCTTATTTCCTTTATTTATAGGTTTATTCATTACTTTAAATACTAGATTATCTTTTATATTACCTTTTTTATTTTTTACAGAAACATTGCATGGATTTCCATTTTTTAGTTTGATTATATTCTTTTTTATTTATAAATATTATTTTTATCAACTATTATCAATCAAACTAGAACAACCATATACAAATCTTTTATCTATCATATTTGTATATCTATTCTATTTTTTAATATTATTATCTTATTACACAATGCAAGGTATAAATTTTTATTTTCATATAGAATATTTAATATATTACATTCTTATAGAAGAAATTATATTAATATTAGATAAAAGAGTATTATCATGAGACTAAAAATAATTTTAATATTAATATTTTTTGCTTATTTAATTATAGCTTTTAAAGTATATAATTTAAGTATAGCAAACCATAAATATTATACAAATTTAGCAAATAATAATATTCATAAAAAAATATATTTAAAACCTACAAGAGGTATTATATATGATTCAAATCATATTCCTATTGCTTATAATGAGCTTAGGTTTTCTATGCTATTAAAACCTCATCTTAAAGATAAAGAGCTAAATACAACATTAAAATTTATTAAAAATTATTTAGATGTAAATACTACAAAGCTTTATAAATCATATAAAAGACATAATTCTGTATATAATCACAACTATATACCAATATTAGAATATCTAGATTATAATAAAACAATCTCTATAATTCCAAATTTTAATCAAAATGAAAATATAAAAATAGAAAGTGATTATTTAAGAATATACCCTTATAAAGAAAAATTAAGTCATATTTTAGGATATGTAGGAAAAGCAAATAAAAAAGAAACAGAAAAAAATCCAGAATTAAGATATATCAAAATTACAGGTAAAAATGGTATAGAAAAATATTACAATAAAATATTAACTGGAAAATTAGGTTATAAAAATGTAATAGTAAATGCTAGAAATAAAATAATTAAAGAATTAAATATAACAAAACCAAAATCTACAAATATAGAATTAAATATAGATACAAAATTACAAGAATATATTTATAATTTATTAAAAAAAGAAAATAAAAAAGGTAGTATTGTTGTTATGAAAACTACAGGAGAAGTGATAGCTATAGTAAATTATCCATCATATGATGATAATTTATTTGTAAGAGGTATCTCCACAAAAGAATGGAAAAAATTAATTCATAATAACTTTAATCCTTTTTTAAATAAAGCTGTAGCTGGATTATACCCTGCTGGGTCTATTATTAAACCTGCACTTGGATTAATAGCTATTGCAAGTGGAAAATTAAGCCCTTATAAAAAAGTGTTTTGCCCAGGATATATTGAAGTTGGAAAAAGAAAATTTAGAGATTGGAAAAGAGGCGGACATGGAGAAGTAAATATTTTTAAAGCTATCGAACAAAGTGTAGATGTTTACTTCTATAAAGTTGGATTACTTTTAGGAATAGATTATATTTCAGAAAATCTTAAAAAAATGGGATTTGGTGTCAAAACTGGTATAGATTTACCAAATGAAAGAAGTGGTATCATTCCTAATAAAGACTGGAAATGGAAAAAATATCATCAAAACTGGTTTATAGGTGAAACTTTAAATGCCTCTATTGGTCAAGGATATGTTCTAGTAACACCTATTCAAGCAGCTGTAAATACAGCATTAATGGCTACAGGAAAATTACCTACTCCTAGAATAGCAAAAAAACTTGGTAATCAAAAATTAAAACCTATATTAAAAGATGTACTAACAAAAAAAGAAAAAAAACTTTTACCACTTATCAGAAGAGGTATGTGGATGGTATGTAATGCAAAATATGGTACAGCAACAAGACATATTGTTGGACTTCCTTTTGATATTGCAGGAAAAACAGGTACAGCCCAAGTACACTCTATTCCTCAAGATGTAAAAAAAAGAAAAAGAGAAGATGAGTTAGCATATTGGAAAAGATCACATGCATGGCTAACAACATATGGTCCATATAGACACCCTAAATTTGTAGTAACTGCAATGATAGAACATGGAGGGCATGGTGGTAGTGCTGCTGGTGGATTAGTTAGTGAAATTTATAAAAAATTGATACAATTACATTATATAAAAGTTAAAGGACATAAATGAAAAAAGCTGTATGTATTTTAAGTGGTGGAATGGATAGCACTACAACTACCTATATTGCAAAAAATGAGGGATATGAAGTTGTAGCTCTTCATTTTAATTATGGACAAAGAACTCAAAAAAAAGAATTAGAAGCATTTAATGCTATATGTGATGAACTAAATATCTCTTCAAAATATATAATTGATTTAGATTTTTTTACACAAATAGGTGCTAGTGCTTTAACTGACAAAAATATAGATGTACCTACTAATGGATTAGAAGATGGAATACCAGTTACTTATGTACCATTTAGAAATGGTATTTTTCTTTCAATTGCTGGTGCTATAGCTGAAAAAGAAAATTGCGAAGCTATGTTTATAGGTGTTGTTGAAGAAGATAGTAGTGGATATCCTGATTGTAGAGAAAACTTCATTAAAACTATGCAAAATGCTATAAATTTAGGTACAAAAGATGAAACTCATATTGAAATAAAAACTCCTCTAATTCATCTAAAAAAAGAGGATATTGTAAAAAAGGCAATCAAAGAAGGTGTAAAGCTAGAGCTTACTTGGAGTTGCTATCAAAATGAAAATGCAGCTTGTGGAGTTTGTGATAGTTGTAGACTTAGATTAAAAGGATTTGATAAAGCAGGTATTAAAGACCCTATTACTTATAAATAATTTATTTTTTCATATATTCCACTATCATACCATGAAAACGAGCAAAACATAAATTTAAATCGTTTTCATTTTCCTCACTTATTTCATCAAATCTACTTTCAATCCCACTTTGTAAAAAATATTGAATATCATCATATTCAAAAAATTCCATTCCCTTACTATCTAATAATTTTTGAGTATATTTATCTACTACCATCACTTCTTTAAAACATACATAACATAAAATACTATCAGCCGTCTCAGGACCTATCCCTTTTTGGGCTAAAAGCCATTCACGATATACATTTTCTTTAAAATTTTCAAAATCTCCAAATTCATCAATTATATTTTTTGCTAAAAGTTTTAATCTTTTTGCTTTTTGATTTTTAAATCCACTTGGTGCTATAAGCTCAGATAAATATTTTTCATCAATTTCTATAAGTTTTTCTAAACTGACTTCACCTAAATTGTCCATACTTTTTTCTACATTTTGCCATTTTGTATTTTGTGTAAGAATTGTAGTTACTAAACACCACTCACTACCTACATTTGGCCACCAATATTTAGGGGAATTTTTAAGTAGATTTTTATCTCTTAATTCTATATATAAATCAACACTATCCATTATAATTTAATCGCCTTTTGAGAAATAAAATAGTTATCAAAATCATATGCTTTTATTTTATAAGCATTTTTACATTTATTATTTTCTATATCAAAAACTACTCCTTGAAATATTTTCTTACATTTATCTACTACATCAAATTTTTTTGAAAACCCTGTAAGAAATCTTTCAATCGGTTCAACTTCACTCATCCCTATTACATTATCAAAACAACCAGTAAGTCCTATATCTGTAAGATAACCTGCTCTATCTATCAATAAATCATCAGTACCAATATGAGTATGAGTACCTACAAAAGCTGATATTTTATCTTTTAACATCAAAAACATAGCTCTTTTTTCTGCTGTACTTTCAGCATGAAAATCTATAAATATATTATAGCCTTTAAACTTTTTTATCTCTTTTTTAATTACTCTAAATGGATTATCAAAAATTGGCATTCCAAACTGTCCCATAAGAGAAATCACTACTAATTTATGTTTTTCATCTATAAAAAAACCATTTCCTGCATTTTCTTCATACATATTAAAAGGTCTAATTATTGTGTTATCATTTTCAAATATAGACTCTATCTCTTTTTTCTTATCAAAGCTATGATTTCCACCTGTCATAATATCTATTCCAGCATTTTTCAACTCTTTATAATTTTTAGGTGTAAGTCCATAACCATGAGAAGCATTTTCATAATTTGCTATAACTATATCAATATTTTCTTGTTCTTTAATTAATGGTAAATGATGTTTTATCATTACCCTACCCGGTTTACCTACTATATCACCTATAAAAAGTATTTTCAAATTTCTATCCTTCTAATATTTTTGATATAATATTAGCAAAAAAAAGGGAATTTTTTATGGATTATAAAAAAATAGCAAAAGAAGTTCTAAATATAGAAGCTGAAGCTTTATTGAATACAGAAATTACAGATGGATTTTTAAAAGCTCTTGAAATTATTGAAAATACTAAAGGAAAATTAATTATCACTGGTGTAGGAAAATCTGGACTAATTGGTGCTAAAATGGCAGCCACATTTGCTAGTACAGGTACAAGTAGTTTTTTCTTACATCCAACAGAAGCACTTCATGGTGATTTAGGTATGATTTCTAAAGGTGATAGTGTATTAGCTATTTCATATTCTGGTGAAAGCGAAGAACTTGCAAAAATCTTACCACATATTAAAAGATTTGATATTCCTTTAATTGGTATGAGTAGAGATGAAAATTCAACATTAGGTAAATATTCTGATGCATTTATACCTACTATAATCCATAAAGAAGCTTGCCCACTTGGAGTAGCTCCTACTACATCAACTACACTTACACTTGCACTTGGAGATGCTTTAGCTGTATGTATGATGAAAAAAAGAAATTTTACAAAAGAAGATTTTGCTTCATTTCATCCAGGTGGTGCTTTAGGAAAAGCTTTATTTATTAAAATAAAAGATTTAATGAATAAAAATATCCCTATAGCAGATGAAAATATTACATTAAAAGAAGCTATCGTAAAAATAACAGAAGGAAAAATTGGTCATTTACTTTTTGTAAAAGATAATAAAGTAATTGCTATTTTATCAGATGGAGATTTAAGAAGAGCTATTTTAAGAGATGATTTTGATTTAAATGCAAAAGCTATTGACTTTGCTACAAAAAACCCAAAAACTATACAAAGTGATACATTAGCAAGTGATGTTTTAGCTTTTATGGAAAAAAACAAAATACAACTTCTACCTGTAGTAGATAATGATAAATTAGTAGGAGTTATCCATATTCACGATTTAGTAGAAGCTGGAATAAAATAAAGGAATTAAATGAGATTAAACAAATTTATAGCACACCATACAAAATATTCAAGAAGAGATGCTGATAAACTTATTTTTGATGGTGCTGTAAAAGTAAATGGTGCTGTATGCACAAACCCTGCAACTCAAATAGAAGCAGGAGATAAAGTAAGTGTAAAAGGAAATCCTGTTACACAGAAAAAAAATTATACTTTTATAGTTTACAATAAACCAAAGGGTGAACTTGTAACTAAAAAAGATGATAGAGGAAGAAAAACTATATATCATTCATTACCTACTAGATTTAGAGGTATGAGATATGTAGGAAGATTGGATTTTGCAAGTGAAGGATTATTAATCTTAGGAGATGCTGTTGATATCGTAGATATTTTAAGTAATTCAGATTTACCAAGAGTTTATAAAATCAAAATAAAAGGTGATATAACTCAAAATATAATTGATGCTATGAAAAGAGGTGTTGAGCTTAATAATAAAAAAGGAGCTCATGAACAAAGTAAAATGAATCAATTAGAACTTCAACCTTTTATTAATTTTGAAATCATAAAAAACACTCCAACATATTCAACTTTAAAAGTAGCAATAGCCGAAGGTAAAAATAGAGAACTTAGAAGATTTTTTGCTAATTTTGATAGAGAAGTTGTCGATTTAAAAAGAATCTCTTATGGATGGATTAGTTTAAACAATCTAAAGCCAGGTAAATGGAGATATTTTGAACCAGATGAATATAAACTTTTACATGATTATTTAAAAATGTTAAAAAAAGAAGAAAAGAAAAAAATGTATAAAGAACTTGATAAAAAAAGAGAAGAAAAGGCAAACTAATGTGTGGAATTGTAGGATATATTGGTAAAAATAATATAAAAAAACAACTATTAGATGGGCTTAAAGAGCTTGAATATAGAGGGTATGATAGTGCTGGTTTTTCTATTATGAAAGATGGAGAACTTTATTCATATAAAGCTGTAGGAAAAATTGTAAATCTTGAAGAAAAAGCAAAAGATTTTAATATTGATGGCTATGCTTTAGGAATTGCTCACACTAGATGGGCAACTCATGGAAAACCTACAGAAATAAATGCACATCCTCACTTTGCAGAATTTAGTACAGTTGTACATAATGGTATTATAGAAAATTATCAATCAATCAAACAAAAGCTTGAAAAAAAAGGAATTTCTTTTTTATCTCAAACAGATACAGAAAGTATTGTTAAACTTTTTGAATATAATTTAAAAAATGATGCTTTTGAAGCATTTAAAAATACATTAAATGAATTACATGGTGCTTATGCAGTACTTTTACTTACAAAAAAAGAACCTAATACTATGTTTTTTGCAAAAATGGGAAGTCCTTTATTAATAGCAAAAAATAATGATGAAATTTTCTTTGCTAGTAGTGATGCCCCAGTTATTGGTAAAGCTAAAGAAGTTATTTATCTTGAAGATGGAGATTACGGATATGTAAAAGACAATCAAATTCATCTATTTAGAGACAATAAAGAAATAGAACTTTCTTGGACTACTTTACCTGAAAATAAAGAGTTTGCTCAAAAAGAAGGGTTTAGATTTTTTATGGAAAAAGAGATTTATGAACAATCAAATGTATTACATGATACACTAATAGGTAGAGTTAATGAAAATGGTGTAAAATTTGATGAATTTGATAAATCTTTTTTTGATGGAATAAAAGATATTACTATTTGTGCATGTGGAACAAGCTATCATGCAGGAATGGTTGGTAGTTATCTAATTCAAAGAAATGCTAGAATTAAAACTTCTGTAGAGATAGGTAGTGAATTTAGATATAAAGAACCTATCTTAGAAAAAGATACACTTTTTATTGTTATTTCACAAAGTGGAGAAACTGCTGATACATTAGAAGCTCTTAAAATGGCGAAAAATGCAGGACTTAAAACATTGGCTATTTGTAATGTAGATAATTCTTCGATAGTTAGACTTGCTGATAAAACTATCTTAACTCGTGCAGGTATCGAAAAAGGTGTTGCTTCTACAAAAGCATTCGCTACACAAGTAATGGTATTATGGCTACTTTCAAATTATTTAGGTGATAAAAATGAAACTTCTACTATGCTTGAAGCAATAAAAGCTTGTGAAGTAAATGATAAACTACATGAAAAAATAAAAAGATTATCAAAAAGATATCTTCATGGTCACGGATTTTTCTTTATAGGAAGAGATGTGTTTTTCCCACTTGCCTTAGAAGGTGCTCTAAAACTAAAAGAGATTAGCTATCTTCATGCAGAAGGATATCCCGCAGGTGAGATGAAACATGGACCTATTGCTTTAGCTGACCCAGAACTTTATACTATTGCCCTTCTTAGTAAAAATTTACTTTTTGAAAAAACAAAATCAAATATTGAAGAACTTTCAAGTAGAGATAGTACAATCCTTACAATAGCTTCTGAAGAGATAGAAACAACTGATGACTTTATAAAAATAGATGAGTCAAATCATTATATGATAGAATTTTATGAAATGATGATTATTACACAATTATTAGCAATGGAGATTAGTATCAGACTTGGTAATGATGTAGATATGCCAAGAAACTTAGCTAAATCTGTAACTGTTGAATAAAAAGAAAGGACTAATATGGCAGAAAACAAACAAAATGAAGAATTTCAAGATGAAGAACCAATGAAAATTGGAGCAGGATTTGTAATAAGAGTCTTAGCAATTGGATTAGGATTAGTAACTATTATTATAGGTGTTCCTTATTTACTAATGAAATAAAGTTTTCTTTGTTTCATTTTTCTACTTTTTATATTTTATCTACAAAATATTTATTAATCCCTTTAAAAAACTATTTTTTTTAGATATAATTATGCGTCGCATATTATTTGCGCAAAATTCTCATCTGTCAATCCTTTGAATAGGTTGCACGAAAGTGTTAAAGGACAGAGAGGCTAAACCTAAATTAAAAAAACTAAAATGCAAGGAGCAATTATGGCATGTAATGTAACTATGAAAGACTTATTAGAAAGCGGTGTTCACTTTGGTCATCAAAAAAGAAGATGGAATCCAAAAATGAAAAAATATATTTTTGGTGTTAGAAAAAATATTTATATTATTGATTTACAAAAAACTTTAAGATATTTCAAATATACTTATAATATTGTTAGAGATTTCGCAGCAGAAGGAAAAACTATTCTTTTCGTTGGAACAAAAAAACAAGCTGTAAATGTAATCAAAGAAGAAGCAATCAGATGTGGAATGCCTTATGTAAACCATAGATGGCTTGGTGGTATGATGACTAACTTTAATACTGTTAAAAAATCAATCAGAAAATTAGACATCATTGAAAAAATGGAAGAAACTGGACAAATCAACCTTTTAACTAAAAAAGAAAGATTAATTCTTAGCAGAACAAAAGCTAAATTAGAAAAATATATTGGTGGTATTAGACACTTAAAAACTACTCCAGATGTATTATTCGTAATTGATGCTGTAAAAGAAAGAATTGCTATTCAAGAAGCTAGAAGATTAGGAATCCCTGTAGTAGCACCACTTGATACAAACTGTGACCCTGATGTAATCGACTACCCAATTCCAGGAAATGATGATGCAATCAGAAGTGTTCATTTATTTGCAAAAACTATGGCAGATGCTATCATCGAAGGTAAAGAATTAGCAGCACAAGAAAGTGGTGAAGATGTAGATTTACCTGTAAGTGAAGAAGAAGTAAATGAAGTAGTAGCAGAAACAAAAGAAGAAGCTGCAGCTGAAACAAAAACTGAAGAAGAAATCGCTAAAGAAGTAGAAGAAACTAAATAATTAAAATTTTGAATATTGTATAAGGAGCATAAAATGGCAGAAATTACAGCTAAAATGGTAAAAGACTTAAGAGCAAAAACTGGTGCTGGAATGATGGATTGTAAAAAAGCATTAGTTAAAGCTAATGGAGATATGGATAAAGCAGTAGAAGAACTAAGAAAAGCTGGTCTTGCTAATGCAGATAAAAAAGGTAGCAGAAATGCTGCTGAGGGTGTAGTAAATATTTATATCAGTGATGATTATAAAACTGCTACAATTTCTGAAATCAACTGTGAAACTGACTTCGTTGCAAAAAATGCAGATTTCCAAGAATTTGTAACAAGTACAACTGAACATATTCAAAAAACTGAACCTGTTGATGTTGAAGCATTATTAAATGGTGAATTCAAAGGTGCTAAATTTGAAGAAGAATTAAAAACAATTATTGCTAAAATTGGTGAAAATATTGTTGTTAGAAGATTTGCTACAATCAAAACAGATGCAAATGGTGTAGTAAATGGATATGTTCATATGGGTGGTAAAGTTGGTGTTGTTGTAGCAGCAGCTTGTGATAAACCTGAAACTGCTGAAGCTGTAAAAGATGTATTAAAAGATATCGCAATGCATGCAGCAGCTATGGCTCCTAAATACTTAAATCCAGAAAGCATTCCAGCTGAAGATATTGAAAAAGAAGTAGAAATTGCTAAAGCTCAATTATTAAAAGAAGGTAAACCAGAAAATATTATTGAAAAAATTATTCCTGGTAAAATCAAAAGATTTGAAGCTGATAACTGTCTAACAAAACAAGCATTTGTTAAAGATGACAAAAAAACAGTTGAACAAGTTTTAGCTGATGCTGCAAAAGCAGCTGGTGGTGAAGCTAAATTAGCTGAATATATCAGATATGAAATGGGTGAAGGTCTTACTAAAAATGGATGTACTTTAGCAGCTGAAGTAGAAGCTACTTTAGGTGCATTAAAATCTTAATCAGGGTTTCCCTTGATTAAGGCTACAAACCTATCTCATAAATTTGACTACGAACTATTTAATAATATTTCACTTTCAGTAAAACCAAAAGAAAAAGTAGCTATAATTGGTGTTAGTGGAAGTGGAAAATCAACTCTACTACATATTCTTTCAACATTTTTAAAACCTAATTCTGGAGATGTTTATCTATTTGGAGAAAATATCTATAATATAAAAGAAAAAGAATTAATCAATATTAGAAAAAAAGAAATAGGTATTATTTTTCAATTTCATTACCTTTTTAATGGCTTTAGTGCTTTAGATAACTTAGAAGTAGCAGCATTACTTGCTAATACAAAAATAGATATGAATTTATTAAAAAGATTAAATATTGACAATGTTATACATCAAAACATACAAACACTCTCAGGTGGACAACAACAAAGAGTAAGTATAGCTAGAGTACTTACTAAAAAACCAAAAATTATTTTTGCAGATGAACCTACAGGAAATTTAGATAGAGAAAGTGCTTTTGAGGTGATGGATATCTTAGATGAATATTGTCAAGAAAACAATGCTTGCTTAGTCATGGTAACTCATGATAATGATATAGCTAATAAGTGTGATACAATTTATAAATTAGAAAACAAAAAACTATGGACTATATAAATTTATTAAATGATAAATCAGTTACTACATTTTTTTTACTTTTTATTAGGTGGAGTTCACTTTTAGCATTTCTACCTGTTTTTAATTCAAATACAATTCCAAATGTTATAAAAGCCACATTTGTTATATGGTTTACTTTTGTTACATATCCTATGGTACCTACTATCACATTTGAACCTACTCTAAATAATATTTTTTTAGCAATTATTAATGAAGCTACATTTGGATTTTTTACAGGAATTGCTATTCAAATAGTATTTATGATTTTAAGTTTTGCTGGAGAATTAATTTCATTTGTAATGGGACTTACTATGGCAAATATTGTAGATCCTGCAAGTGGACAGCAAACACCTGTTATTGGACAATTTTTTAATATTGTAGCAATAACTATATTTTTAGCTATAAATGGCCATCATCTTATGTTACTTTTAATAGCTAAATCTTTACATTCTATGCCATTTGGAGAGTTTTTTGAAATGAGACATATGGCTGAATATTTAATGCATGAAATGGGCAAATTTTTTATATTAGGTTTTTCTTTAGCATTTCCTATATTGGCTATCTCTATTTTAAGTGATATTATTTTTGGAATGATTATGAAAAGTATGCCTCAATTCAATTTACTTGTAATAGGATTTCCTATAAAAATTGCTCTTAGTTTTGCAGTTATTACTGCTATTTTAGGAAGTATGATATTTATGTTTAAAAAAGAAGTTTTACAAGTGATACATATTTTATCTACGTTTATTTGACCATAATTCATCAAAAACTTTAATAAATCTTCTTGTAAAAGTCCAATCATCGTTAATATATAATAATTCGTAATTCTTATAAAATGCACTATAAGTATAATTAGCACTACCAAAACCAACTGTAATATCATCAACTATAAATAATTTCATATGCATAATACCTCTATATTTACCATGCCCTTTTCCACTTACTAATTTTATTTTTATATTTCTTAATTTTTTTAATTGAGGAATTACACTATAATGTAAGCTATTTTTATTAGATTCATAATCAGCAATTATTTGAATCTTAACCCCTCTTCTAGCAGCACTTTTTAAAGCTTTAAAAAATTCTTTATTTGTAAAAGTATATATAGCTATTTTTATACTTTCATGAGCTGTTTTAAATAAATAAGCAACTTTTTTTTGAGCTATTTTCCCATCTTTTGGCATAAAATAAATATAATCTTGAGCTTGTAAAGTAATAAAAAATAAAATTAAAACTAATATCCTTTTCATTTCACTCCTTTTTGATATAATTATAATAAAAAATGGGAGAAAACAATGAAAAAAGCCCTATTATTTACAGAAAATGCCACTATTAAAAAACTATTTTCACTTAGTTTAGAAAAAAAAGGGATGGAACTTATTAATGGAGATATTGAAAACCCTGATACTTTAGATGCTGATATTGCTTTTATTGATAATGATATTTTAAATGAAAATCTTGAAAACTTAAATATAAAAAAAGTATTAATATTAGGAAAAAATGAAGAAAAAAAACCTGGATTTGATGACTATATGATAAAACCTTTTTTACCTACAGATTTAATAGAATTACTTACAAAATTAGAAGAAAATAATACAGAAACAAATAATAATGATGATGAATTAAAAGATTTTGATGATTTTGAATTAGATGACTCATTTGATTTAGATGATGATAATGATGATTTAAATACTGAAGAATTAAATTTAGATGATGATCTGAATTTTGATGATATTGATTTAAATGATATGGATACAGATGATATCAAAATAGATGAAGATATATCTCTTGAAGATGATGAATTAAAACCAATTGATTTAGATGATAATGAAATAGATTTTTCTGAAGAAACTAAAACAAATGATGAAGAAGAATCAACTAATATTAATGATGATGAAGATATTTCTGCTACACTAGAAGAAATTGATGTAAATAATGATGATTCTATTGAATCTGATGTTAATACTATTGTAGAAGAAACTAATAATGATAATGAAAATAAAGATGAAGAATTATTAAATTCTGAAAATGAAGATGATGATATTAGTATTGATGCAGATGATTTAGATCTAAAAACAGAAGAAACTGAAAATAACATATCATCAACTGAAGAGATAGATGATGACATTACTATAGATGAAGATGACATTGATCTTACTACAGAGCATGAAGATAATTTTGATCTAGACTCTTTAGATGATATTGATAATACAGCTAATGATAACACTATAGATGAGCATACAGATATAGATGAAGATTTAGAAAATATTGAAGAAAATACAAATGAAGATATAAATCTTGATGAATTAGAAGAACATAAAGGAGAAGATGATATGAACTTAGATGAATTTGAACAAGAAATAGCAGAAATAGATGAAAGTAGTATAGCTGATGCTATAGGTGAAGAAATTGATAGTATTGATAATATTAGTGATGATTCTACTCCTATAGAAGAAAATATTGTTGAAGAAGCTAATGAAGTTGAAAAAAACACACACGATGAACTATCTTCAAAAACAAATGAAGAAAAAAAAGAAACTATTGCTAGTTTATTAAATTTAGACCTTGAATCTCTTAAAAATTCAGGTGCAAAAATAACTATCACTATTGAATTTTCAAAGGAATAATATATGGGTAGCTTAGTAATTCTTTCAGGTCCTAGTGGTAGTGGTAAAACTAGTGTCGCAAGAGAAGTATGTAAAAGAATTGGTCTTGATAAAACATATTTTTCTATATCAACTACAACAAGACCTCCTCGTGAAGGTGAACAAAATGGTGTAGATTATTTCTTTGTAACAAAAGAAGAATTTCTTAAAGATATAGAAAACAATCAATTTTTAGAATGGGCTGAAGTACATGGAAATTATTATGGAACTAGTTTAAAACAAATAAATAAAGCTTTAGATGAAAATAAAATTGTGTTTTTAGATATAGATGTTCAGGGATTTGAGTCAATTAATAAAATATATCCTGAACTAATAACTTCTGTATTTATAACTACACCAAACAAAGAAGTTCTAATAGAAAGACTGAAACAAAGAGGAACAGAAACAGAAGAAAGTTTACAAATAAGACTTATAAATGCTTTAAAAGAGATGCAAAAAATTGAAGAATATGATTATTTATTAATAAATGATATATTTGATGAAAGTGTTGAATTACTAGAATCAATCGCAAAAGTTTCATTAATTAAATCTAGTAAAAATAATTTAGAAAATTTTATAAAGGAATGGAATATA
>Ga0256843_1000550_pt1 | contig 31846 bp, 45 predicted proteins | sample AlvinellametaG_FD_191572 | JGI IMG/M metagenome (GOLD analysis project Ga0256843, IMG submission 191572) | Pompeii worm associated microbial communities from hydrothermal vent at the East Pacific Rise, Pacific Ocean - Alvinella | ecosystem: Host-associated > Annelida > Integument > Unclassified ...
TTTAAGCAATAGTAATTTTAATACTTGGGGTGATTCGGGTGGCTGCTGTAACGGGTCTTGTTATTATTCATCTATAAAATCAATTCAAACTTTTGATTTACCTATAAGAGTTTTGTTAGCCGGTAATCAAGACCCATATACTTCATCTTCAAATTGTGGTAAAACAGGACCTTATATTCAATACGGGTCTTCTTTTCAGGTAGTTACTTCTACTGATTATAATTCAAATGCTGAATCTTGGAGAATTGGTAATAATTACGGAACAATAACAAATTCAACTGAAATTCCAAATATTTCCCCAGATTATTTTCAATTAATAGCAAATTTTGGGACAGATAGGTTAACTGTTTCTCATAATTGGTGGGGAGAAACTTTTACTAAAATTGTGACTCCTCCTCAAACAACAGGACAGCCTATAGGATTTGGTGGAGATACGGACAGTTCTTCAACAGTAGACCATATAGGTTACATAGCAGTAGCTAAATCTCATAATATAATGCCTAACATTTCAATAGATGCGCAAACTGATTATTATTTGAAAGTAACTGTAGATGATTCTAATACAGGAAATTCTGAGGATTTTGCAGATTTTATTGTAACTTTGGAGCTTCCTGACAACTGGATAACTGATGAAAATCAAGGATTGAATATAACTTCTAAGGAAATTTACTTACTTGTAGAAAACCCATCAGATGGAAAAATTTATACTTGGGATGAAAGCCAACAGGAATGGAGAAACTTAAACAAAACAAAAAATCAGTTAACTAAAAATGATTTTTTAACAGACGGTTTAATGGCTCCTTTTAAAATATCTAAACAAAATTTAGAGGACTTGTCAACTAATCCTAACTTTTTGGCATATTGCGAATCAGGACTTGCAAGTGCAGACCTTGAAGTAAAATTTACTCCATATAATAGACTTGTCATTCAAAAAATGCCTTTTAATTTGAAAGATTTTACTCAGATAAATAAAATTTATGCAGATTATACAAAATCTTCGTGGTGTGATTCTAATCTAATTCCATTTCCTACATTAATCTCTAAAGATAACACAAACTGGTATAAATGGGACTCTCAAAACAATAAATGGTCTTTTGTAGGAACTAAAACTTTAGATATTCAATCTGATATAGCCTGGGTGGTAAACAATGGAGTTGATATTTCGGTTTATAATAGTTTGTCTCAATCTGACTGGGAAACTTTTTATAACGGTGAGTATGACTATCTATTTTTTGCGATTGCTTTGCAAAAAGGCTGTTCTGACGATATTGCTTATATTGATAGTATAGATGCAAATGTAAATATAAAAGAGTATTGGGAAGATGTCACAGACAAAAATGAAATAAGATTCACAGAGAATACTATTTCCGTAAAATTCGGTATGGGCGGTAAATTCAAAATAAATTATTTGGATTAAAGGTAGGCAATGGTTAAAAGAATTTTTGATAATTATTATGAAATAATTCCTTCTGATTATATAGAAGGTGATTTAATTGCAGTTCAAAGTAAACCTAAATGGAAAATATACAGATTGAAAGCAGGGGCTCCCGGTCTAGTTATTGAGACTGCATTGTCTAAACAATTACTTGAGTTTTTATCTGAAATAGACCCTTTATTTTATAACATAGTTTCTGATAAAAACCCTACTATTAATAATGATTACGATATTCCTGGAATCACTTGGTATAATTATGAAACTGGAGAAACTTTTAAACTTTCCACTAAAAGAATGAACAATTATCCGGTTTGGGTGGGCGACCAAGGGACTATTGTCTCATATTCTACAATTTCTAAAGTTGACATATTTGATGATGGCAATTGTATCGCATTGTACCCTCTGGATAAAGACGGAACAGATTTAAGTGGCAATTATAATGGTAAAATAATAGGAAATGTATATTTTAGACCAGGACTTATAAACAATGCTGCTTACTCTTCTTGGTGGGGGCAAATACAAATAGATGATTTACCTTTTTCTGCCAGAGAAACTGAAGAAGCCACTATTTCTGCATATATTAAATGGAACGGAATTGACAATGTTATGCCTTTCGGGTTTGACGGGTATGACATATATGTTTGTGCTGGAGGCTGGTTAGGATTTAACACTGCCAACGGTGATTTATACGGGTTTCCTTTTAGAAAATATAGAAACAAATGGGTGCATATTTTAGCAAGATTCACAAAAAATTCTTATGGTAGAATCTGGATAAATGGGAAAGAACAAGAATTAAAACAGAGATGTGGCAGAATTAATCATCCAAGCATAACAAGTAAATTTGCTATATTTGGATGGAGACGTGGTGGTGGTTATCAAAATTTTGGTGCTGTAAACCAACTAAGAATATTTAAGAAATTACCGTCTGAAGACCAAATTAAATTTTTAGCTACTGAGAAGGATAGATTATGAAATTTTTAATAGCAGATGACAAAAGATTGGTGTATTTAAACGACGATTCAATAACAGGTGACAATATTATTGAAGTAGAAGACGACAAACTTCCTGAAGCATTCTATCCATTTTATAAACTTGATGAAAATGGAAATATAATTCCGGATAATGAAAAAATACTTGAAAAAGCTAAAAAAGTGATTGAAACAAACATTAGAAACTCTTTTAAAGAAACGATAGAAGCAGGTTATTATTCAAAAACATTTGATATTACTATGGACTGTGATTTTTTCGACGCAATGAAGTTGAAATCAGGAATTGATTTAATGCAACAACTCGGTCAATCAGAAGTGATAGTGAGAGACCATTTCAACAAAGACCATTTATTGTCTATTGAAGATGCTAACAAACTTGTAGTTGAAGTTGGTCTGTATTATTTAAGCCAGTGGAAGAAAAAAGGGCAATTACTTGATAAAATTAATCAAGCGCAGACCTTGGATGATGTACTTGCCATATCTTGGGAGGAGGGCATAAATGATAATGGAACTTCTTAAAAAATCTCTTTTAATTCTCATAGGAATCTTACTTTCACCTGTTATGTATGCTTTTAGGGAAAAAACACAAGTGTGGAACAGATTTCAAGATTTGCCATATAATCTCAAAGAGCCTTTCAGAAAGATTTGGGGTAATGATGAAGACGGTGTTTATTTTGACCCTAAAGTACTTGAGAGCCATCCTAAATTATTAAACAAAAAATTAAGAGGAACTTTTATAGATTTTTTTAAATGGAATATATTAAGAAACCCTCTTCACAATTATGAATTATACAAAGGAATCCCTACAGAAATAATCAATAATATATATTTGACAGAATTACACAAAAAAGATTATAAATTTGGAGAATTGCATTTTAAAAAATATATTGCTACAGATATAAATGATAAACAATATTCTTTTATAGATTTTGATTTTTATTTTAAATTCATTCCTTATAGAATTTCTGGATATTATGGTTATAAAATAACAGATTTAGTATCATATTATGAATTTAATCAATGGCCAGATGAAATAAAATATTATATTCCTAAAAATTATAATGGAATTTATATTCATAAAAGAGGCTATATACGTATTAAAAATGGAATGAAATTTGCATTTAGGAAAATAAAATGAACAAAAATTCATTAAATAATATATTAAATATATATAGAAATTTTTCAAGACCAACAATGGCTTGGACTGTTTTAATTTTCACAATGATAATTACAATATTAGATGGTCTTGGAATAATAAATTTAAAAGCTTCATTAATAGACATGTGGAAATTGATCGCAATAGGAATTCCAATTGCTTGGATAGGAAGTAGAGGAATTGAAAAAATAAAATTAAAGGAAAATGATGAAAATACTTCAATTACTGATGAACTTGAAAAATTTAAAAATTAATATATTTTCATTGTTGAATTATTTTAAATCAAAATTGGTATTTTTTATTATTTTAGGATTTTTGGGATATATTGGATATATGCATTACAAATACATATCTGAAATGAATTCACTTAAAGAAAAAATTGAACAAAAAAATTCAATTATTGAAAAGCAAAAATTAAAAATCAATAATCTTACAGTAGAACTAAAAATAAAAGAGCAAGAATTAAAAAACAAATCATTTGAAAATAAATTTTTATCTAAAAAAGAAAAACTTACAAAAGAATTGAAACAAATAGAAATGGAGAACAAAAATGAAGAAATCAATGATTCTATTGGCAGTCACACCATTATTCTTCCTTAGTTGTGCTTGTAAACCACAAATAAAATATGTTTATATAAAGTCAAAATGTCCTAAACTGCAAACATATGATTATAATTATACAAAAAAACCTAAATTAGAATTACATTATAAAATTATTAAATGAACCTCTCTGAAGGTCTCTGATACATAAAAACTATTTTGATATAATTTTATATATCTTTTTATAAAAATCATTTCTGATTTCATCTCTGATGAAATTTTTAATTTTATTATCTGAAAATATATAAAAATTATCTGAAAATATATAAAATATAAAAATAATTCCCTTGCTTCTCTGTTCAATTATATTATATATTTTCAGATAGAAAGGAATAATATGAAAAAAGTTGAAATACCTATTGATGAATTTGAAGAGTTAGTTAAAAGATATAAAGAATGTGATAAACAAAGACAAGAAATGCAAAAAGTAATTGATTATTTAAATAAACAAATTGAAGAATACAATAAAAAATTTGCAAGTGAGGAAAAAGATGGAAACTTGGGTAGCTGAGGTATTTTTAAAATTACTGTCACATGTTTCAAAAATAATTGAAGATATTCCCAGACATGAAATTGATTTTATGATTTTATCAAGTTTAGGAATACTTATACTTTTAAATTTATTTTTGAAAAAACATGGAAAAAAATTAAGTAATGAACATACTGACATTGAAAAAATTCTAAAAATAATTCAAGACAAACTTGATGAATTAGAAGAAAAACACAAATTGAACTCAGAAGACATTGATGAATTAAACAAATTGTTTTCTGAATTATCAAAAAATACAGACATTTCTTTTATTAAAAATGAATATGATATTAAATTAATAAAAGAAAAATTAGAATATATCATAGAAGAAATGAAAAAATTTGGCAACAATAATCACAATATTATGAATAAAATAGAAAGAATAATTGATTTATTAGAATTGCAAAATTATAGGGGTCTAAAATGAAATGTTTACCAAATAATATAGATTATCAGCCAAACAATATTGATTTTAGAATTCAATCTTCTAAAATATTAGCAAAATTTAAATTTCAACAGTCTAATATTTTTAAGGAGCTTATTTTTAATGCTCCTGGACATAATTTTAGTTATACTGCCAAAGAAATTGTTTTATTAAAATACAATATATGGTTTTATTATTTAGTTTGTCTAGAACAAAAATTGTTAGAATTTAAAAACAAAAAAGCAAGTCTTGATGAAATAAAAGAATACATAACAAAACAAGCTAAAAATAGATTCAATTGTTACTATGATATTTTATTTTCTCAAAAAAATTTAGATAAAAAGTTTTTAAATATTTGGAAAGAATTACATTCTTATTTTGAAAATTATTTTATAGATTTTATAAATGAGATTGAAACAACCAATATAATAGACATTTTTTCAAAAATTGGAAATGAAATCATAGAATTATTGAGGCTTACTATTTATGAAGTATATGAAATAGATTCTTTACTTGAAGGAAACTTTATAATTTATATTGATGATTATTATTTTAAAATAGATGAAAAATATATTTTGCAGTACTTTGAAAAAAAATTAAAATTGTTTAATAATTTTTACAAAGGAAAAAAACTTATAATAAAATCTTATATAGATTATCATAAAGTAAAAAATTCAGATTTATGCAAATTAATAGAAAATTTTGCAAAAGAAAATAATTTAAAAATAATAATAGAATGAAAGGATAATTGATGGATGAAAAATTTAAATGGATTTTAGAAAAAACTCTTGGAATTGAAGGTGGATATGTAAATGATCCTGATGATCCAGGTGGAGAAACAAATTATGGAATAACTCAAAATACATTAGATATTTTAGGAATAAATAAAAAAGTAGAAGATTTGACTCTTGAAGACGTTTATAATATATATTATGAATATTTTTACAAAAAGTATCATTTCGATTTAATAAAAAACAAACTTATAGCTTATGAGCTTTTTGAATTTACAGTAAATACAGGAAATGGAAAATTAGCAGTAAAAAATCTTCAAAGAGCTTATAATACATTAAATACAAATTATCTTCTAAAAGAAGATGGTATTCTAGGAGAAAAAACTGCAAATGCAATAAACAATTATAAATATTATAAATCATTATATAAAGTTTTAAATGTTTTCCAAGGAATATATTATATATCATTAGCAGAAGATAATGGAACACTTAAAAAAGATTTATTAGAACACTCAGAAACTCCTGGAAGTAAATGGGCTAAAAAATTCTTTAGAGGTTGGATAGATAAAAGAATATTTTAATCAGGACCTCTCTGGAGGTCTCTGATACATTTTAATATTTTTGATATAGTTTTATATATCTTTTATAGAAATCATCTCTGGATTCATTTATGATAATCTTTTTTAAAATATGATTAAAATCAAATTTAATTAAATTTTAATGAATATTTCAGATGGTTATCTGAAAATATATAATAAATGGATAGACCAGAGTGAAATCAATTACTGTTCTCCTCTCCATTTATTATATATTTTCAGATAGAAAGGATAAATAATGGAACAATTGACTTATGAACAAAAATTGATATTAATTATTACAGAGTGTCTCAAAGACAAATTTCAAACATTTTTATATGATATAAATAATGAAATAGTTGGATATATCGGAAAAGAACCTGTATTATTTGAAGATATTCAAACAAAATTAAAAAAATGCCTTAAAAAATATAATCTCAAATTAGGATAAACAAATGAGACTAAAATTTGAAATAGAACCACATCCTGAATTAAATTTAAAAGATTTAATAAAATTGACAGAAGAACCTTTTTTTAAAATACCTATTTCTGAAAGATATAAACAGGTTTCAAATCCTACTTATTTAGGATGGGATTATAAATTTTATCAAGATGAAGATGGACGAGTAAAAGTTTGGATAGAAGTTTATTTTAAAATTAAAGGTGCAAAACATGTTAAAAAGAAAAAAGGAATTTCTTATAGAAATACATACATTGTAGCATTAGAATTTCCTTATATAAAAAACATAAGGACATTCCAAAAGATGTATCAAATGCCTGTTAGAGTGTTTAGTTCTGACCCATCTTTTATGTTTTATTTTGCTTATGCATTTCATACGAGAGATGGAGTAATTACAGACAGGCCAGAATTTAAAAAATGGATCAATTATGCTATTACGCATTATCCTAAAATTAGAAACCCAATGCTTATTACTCAATTGGCAAAACATTTGTATAAATTAGTCAGATTTTTAGCAAAAGAAAAAACAAGAAATTATTTAGACAAAAATAAAAGAATAAAAGTTAAAAAAATAAATATTCCAGAATGGAAAGAAAAGCCAAAACATTTGAAACATTAATTTATAAAATAAAAAGGATAAAACATGGGTATGATAAAAGAAATAATAAAATCAAAAGCACTTCAAAAAATCATTTTAGGACAATTAAAATCTATATATAAAAATATTTCAGCTAAAGGATTGTATAAATTATATTTAGACGATAAAAATTTAAAATTATATCTTTTCTTTGATGATAAAATAGATAAAAAAGATCTAGAAAAAATTAAAAAATACATTGAAGATGAATATTATGACGATTTTAATGTAAAAATATTAAAAGAAGTTCCTAAAGAAATAGAAGAAAATCCAGAAGGAGACGTAATAGTAATTGAACCAAAGGAGATTTAATGGAAAAAAATGAAAATATTGAAAATGTTGAAAATGTTGAAAATATTCCAGTAGAACTAATAGATGCAAATCCTATTGAATTAGAATGGATTTACAATGAAGATTTTAAAAAAATAAAAGAATATACAAAAGATTTAGAATCTGAGCAAGAAAAATTATTGTCAGGAGAAAAAGACATTCCTGACAAAGATTTGGCAAAGACGATTTCTAAAACTTCTTTAGAAATTGATTTAGCTTTAATTGCATTAATGAAATCTACTTCTTATAAAATTTTAAAATTAGAAAAATTTCTTTCAGATATAGAAGCAATAATTTATTCTGAAGAAACACTCAAAGAACTTGATAAAGGAAAACTTCTTCAATTATATGCTCAAACAAGAATAATGAGAGGAGAATTACTCAAATCATTAAATGACTTAAGAGAAAAAATTGATATAGATAGAATTGAAGGACAAATACAGGCACTTAATATTCAAAATGAAAAAAATGAAATTACTACTCTAGATGAAATTGTAGAAAAAATTCTTAAAGATGAAAAATTTTTAGAAAAAGCAGTTGAAGTAAATAAAGACATAATTGATGAAATAAAAGGAGAAAACAATGGACACTAAAAAATTGTATAAAAAATTAGAAGAAGCAAAACAAAGAGGTGATAACAAAGAAGTTAAAAAAATTGAAGAAAAACTTAAAAGAAAAAGAATATTTGAATAATCAGGACCTCTCTGGAGGTCTCTGATGAATAGAAATCATTTTTAAATATATTTATATATCTGATTATTAAAATTAATCAGAGATGATGATTATCTGAAAATATATAATATAATGGAGCCAGAGACAGATAATTGATTTCCTTCCAGGTCTTCCATTATATTATATATTTTCAGATAGCATTTACATTAAGGTAATATTTTGATATAATGACAATATAAATATTTTGTCTTCGATATTATATATATTAAAAATACAAATAAGGAGGAATAATGAGCAAATTGTTTGAAGATGTAATGAAAAAAGCAAGTGAAATAGTTTCAAGAGAGATCAAAGAAGCAGTAAATAAAGAAGAATATACACTTATCAATATGAAAAATATGCAAACTTTGATTCCAGTACCTAAAGATATGAATCACAAAATTTATAGAAGTGATTTTTTTAAAAAATTAGAAGATTTTTTTGGAAAGGTCTATGCAATTAGAATTGTAGAATTTTTAGTAAGAAATTTAAAAAGACATAAAGAAGAAAAAATGAGTAGAATTGTGTCTGAAAATTGTGTAGACTGTGAAGTAATGAGTATAAATTTTATGATTTTAAGAGAAGAAATAATGAGAATCTTCTCTATTGAAAAAGATGGCATTAAAGGCCATGAATATTTAGCAAAATTGCTAGGTAGAGTAGATTTTTATGAAGATAATGGATATGTAAGAAAAACTTACAAAATTAAAAAACATAAAAATGAGAATGGTTATACATATCCATATCTAATGAAAAAAGAATTGATAGATTTAATTACAAGTCTTACAGTAGAAGATTTTGATTATTACAGAATTGATACTGTAAGACTTGCAAGAACTTTTAATAAAAAGGCTCAGAATTACTCTGAGTTTGTTGAGTGGATTAAAACATTTCCTAAAATTGACAGATTTTACTTTTATGGTAAAATTTGGGAAGAATATGGTAATCCACTCAACTTAAAAATTAATCTATCATATATATTTAATATAGTAGATAATATGAAAATATCTAAAAATCTTAAAAAATTTTATAAAGACATAATAAAAGAGATTGTAAAAAGAGACAGAGATATTGTAAAATTAAAAAGAGCAGCAAATGGAAGATATGTAACAGGAATGAGTCTTCTTCCTAGAGAAATTAGACACATTTTATTGAGTGGATTTGAAGAATATGATATAAAAGCATCTAGTCAGACATTTTTAAGTGAATATGCTGAAATCAAAAACATATGTAATTATTACAATGAATATAGATACAATGCAATGAAAGATTATTTAGAAAATAAAGAAAAATATAGAAATGAAATAGACAAATATTTTTCTGAAAAATTAGGAAAAAAAATAAATGGCATCGGTAAAAAAATATTAAATATTATTGTTGGGATGATTGATTCAAGAAAGACATTTAAAGATAATTTATATTCTTTAAAAAAATTAATAGTATCAGAGATAAAAAATTGGGATATTGCAAGTGAATTTGTTTTAAAAATTATGATAGGACAAAATGAATATTATAAAAAATATAAAGAAGAAAAACCTAAAATTTTTAGATTTTTAAAATCATATATTATTCAATTGAGAAGAATTCATAAAGAAATAATCAAAAAGCCAGTTTTGACTGGTTATGGAGACATTATAGACAATTTAACTTCTTTTGCTAATTTAATAGAAGCAAATGTTTTAGCTGATTCAATAAAAAAAGAATTACATACAGTAAGATTCATATGGGTATATGATGCCATTTATTTTCCAAAAAAAATGACAATTGAAGAACAAAAAGAGATTGATAATTTTATGAAATCAATTAATACTTATAAAAATATAATTAAAGGATTGTTTTATATTCCTAAAATAGAATTTGAAACAAAAAGTATTGAAATTGACAACATTCAAAAATTAGAATTAGAATGGTGGAATTAAAGGATTTAAATGAAAATATCAAGAGAAGAAATTAAAAAAATATTTAGTCAATATGCTTATAAGCACGGTTATAAAGAAGTACCGCCAGATATTATAGAATTTTTGACAAATGATTATTATTTAGGAAAAATAACAAATAATGGAAAAGGAGTTTACAAATATTGGCTTGATTTGCTTATTAAAATTTTTCCAACACCATTTCCAGAATTAAATAAAATAAGAGACAATGTTTATACAGATCATTATATAGAAATAAATTCTTCTGGAATTGGAGTGGGAAAAACATTTATTGGGAATATTATATTTTTATATGATTTAGCACATGTTTTATGTTTAGAAAATCCACAAGAATTTTATAAACTTTCTCATAACACAAAAATTGAATTTATTGTTTCAAATTCAACAAAAGATAATTCAGAAACAATAAACTTTGCATTGATAATGGGAATAATAAGAAACAGTCCTTTTTTCTTAAGTAAATTAAACAATAAAACAAAATCTACGATGTTTATAAATGAAGTTGATTTAATTCCAGTTGCACCATACAGAAGAAAATTGACTGGTAGAGCAGTTTTTAGTATTTTAATGGACGAACTTAATAGACATCCTCAACCAAAACAAGCGTTAGCCTATGTTACAGAAGCAATAAACAGACTTCCTTCAAGATTTTTGTCAGAAAATGAAGGAAAAAAATATGTTCCTGGTCATTTAATTATTATTTCATCTGCTGATTCTGATATTTCTCTTATTGAACACGTAAGGCAATCTTTACAATCAGAAGACAATGAATTTAATACAATACCTCATCCATTATTAGAAATAAGAGCCAAACAGTTTGAAGTTTTAAAAGAAAAAATTAATTATTCTGACAAATATTTTTATGTATTCGTTGGAACATACAATTTGGAGCCTAAAATATTGGAAAATGAAAAAGAAATAGAATTCTATAAAAATAAATATCCAGATAAAATTGAAAAAGTGCCATATGATTATTATTTAAGTTTTAAACAAAATTTAAGACAAGCAATTGGAGATATTTTAGGAATTCCAGTTATTTCCGCTTCTACTTTTATAACAGATAAAAATGTAATTAATCAAGCCCTAGTAAATGAAAATCCTTGTACATCTATTATAGAATATGACAATGAAATTCCATTGATTAATTATTTCAATGAAGAAAAATTAAATGAAATATTAAATAAATATAAAGGTAAACAGTTTACAATAGGTTTAGACCTTGCATATTCTGGTGACAGACTTGGTATTTCTATGGGATGTATTAAAGAAATAAGAGATAATACTAAAATTATAGATATAGTTTTTGCTACAGGATTATTTCCTAAGTCTGGACAAAAATTAAAATTTTCAAATATAAGAAAATTTATTTTAGAATTAAGAGATATGGGATTTACAATTTCAAAGATATATGCTGATACATTTCAATCATATGATTTTATCACAATAATGCAAGAACTTGGATTCGATGCTGTTCAACATTCAGTAGATAAAAAGAAAGAACCTTATTATGCATTTAAGAATGCTTTATATGAAAAATCAATAATACTTCCTAGAAATGAAATTCTTCAAAAAGAATTGATATTTTTAAAAGAAGATGTTAAAAAAATAGACCATCCTGAAACATTTCCTGATGGAACAAAAGGAAGTAAAGATATTGCTGATGCCGTATGTCAAGCATATAATGCTTTATTGACAATTGAATATAATCAATTTTATGAAAAAAATTATTTAAAAGAATTAGAGCAAATAATTGATTTACAAGATATATATGGTGATGATATTACATTAATGTTAAAAGATACAGATTCTAAACTTATAAATGAATTAAGGGGTATAAATGATATTTAGTGGATTTTTTTCTAAAATCTTTAAAAAAAATATGGAGAAAGCTTTACAGCAAACTAGTATAGGTCAAGCTACACAACAACCTGTGATAAATATGCCAGAAGTATATAGAAATTCAAATACAGTAAATAAATTTTTGATATTAAATTTTTTTAATATTTCAAAATCTAAAGATGAATTAATAAAAGAAATAGATGACATTAAAGAATTTTATCTTTCACAATTAATTGTAAATAGAATAATTGAAGATGCATTTACTCCTACAATAGATCAAGACTTTTTTAAACCTTTTGTAAATATAAATGGAAAATATGATGAATCATTGACAGAAATTTTACAAGAATTTACTCAAGAGATGAATCTTAAAAAAATTGTTCTTGATATTTCTCCTGATATTTTATATTATGGTGAAACATTTTTAAGATTAGATACAAATTCTTATGATTCTGAAATTAAAGGCGTTATTAATATTCATGATGATGTGGATATTACAAAAATAATTCCGGTATTTAGAGACAGTACTGTTTCTTATTTTCTTAAATATGATCCAAATAAACAAAAATTAATATCTGTTCCTAATACAGAATATGCTTATTTTCATTTACCAAGTAATAGAATTAAAGTAAAAATAAATGGATTGTCAGACAAAGTTTTGTATGTTAGAATGGGACAATCTATATTGTATCCTATTTTTGGTCTTTTAAAAGAACTTAAATTTTTAGAAGAATTAATGCCTATTGGAATGATTAAACAACTTCAACAAACTAAAATTGTTGGTATTTCAATTCCAGCAGGAACAAAACCTGCTGAAGCGCTTGAAATAGCAAAAGTTTATCAAAAAATGATAGACAAAGCAATGAATGCTGGTAATTTTTCAGATCCAGAAGATATGCTTAAAGAATTACAAAACAAACTTGGTTCTATTAAAGTTATTCCAGTATGGAATGATAAAGGAAGTTTAGAATCACAAGATATCGGTGAATTAAAAGATTTTGATGACATTCAAAACAAAATAGAAGATTTAAGGGTTTTAGCTCTTAAAACATTAGGAATTCCAACTTCTTTGATTTCTCAAGAAAATGACATATTAAAATCAGACATTATTAAATCTTATAATATGTATACTAAAAAACTCAAAATGATACAAGATGCTGTTGCAGAAGGATTAAAACAAATTTATGTAACGCATTTGCAAAATCTTGGATTTACAGATATATATCATAATAATATAGAGATTTCTTGGACAAACACACTTGATTATGATTCACTTCAAAAAATAGAATTGGCTGATATTTTAGTTGCAAGTTTTGATAATTTAAATAATTTTGTTGAACAACTTAAAGAAAAAGAACATATAGAAGTAAATGAAAAAGAATTTGTTGATTATATGAATACTCAATTTAAAAATGTAATGGGATTCAATTTATTTGAATATAAAGAAGAGGAGAAAAATGATGAAATTTAAAGAAAAAATTGATGAATTATATTATGATGCACTTGAATTAAATGAAAATATTATAAGAAATAATCTTCAACTTATAACAAAAAATATTAAAAATAGAAAAAAATCTCTTCAAATGAAAAATTTTTGGAGAACAAATGCTTTTAAAATGAAAAAAGCGATAAATAAATGGCATCAATCAGTTCAAGGAAAAAGATTTCATAGAAATTTAGGAAATTTTCTTGCTACACATTTAACAAGAAATGATTTAGGATTAGGATTGAAAAGAGAATCTTTAGATTTAAATACTGATATAAATATAAGTATAGATTCTGTTTCAAATGCTTTATTGGGTCTTAATAATATTAAAACTCATCTTATTTTAGAATTACAATATTTTGAGAGAGATTTAGAAGCTCTTGAAGAATTTCTTGAAATATTTTTTAAATTTTTAGATGATGCATATAAAATAGAAGTTGAACTTTTGAAGGCATATATTTCTGGAAAAATAAATTATGAAATACTTTTAGAATTATTAGATATTTTTATATTTTTTATAGATGAAAAAGCATTTGTTTATGAAGTAAGACAAATGAATGGACTTTCAAATGATAAAGATGAAACATTAAAAGAGGATTTTGAATTAATAAACAATTATGAAAATAAATATGATAAATTTATTGAATTATTAAAAAAATATAAAAGGGAAGAAGATGAATAAACTTCAAAGATTATATGATTCTTTTGAGAATTATTCTATTGAATATCAAGAAATTACAGAAGCAGATGGCAGTATAGGAGATTTAGGAGAAGTTCCTAAAGGTGTTCTTGGAGTATTTAAAGTCAAACATGCTTTTGGTGCTGGTATTCCTTTTGGAATTTCAAGAAATGGAAGACTTTATACAAAAAAAGCATGGGAAAATGCTCTCAAAAAAGATCCTTCTTTTAAAGAAGCATTTGAACATAATATGGTTGTAGGAATGCTTTCTCATCCAGAAAAAGAAATGACATATGATGATATGATTAGAGAAGAATTGGCTTCACATCTTTTAAAAGATATTAAATATAAAGAAATTACTCCAGATTCAGGAGTTTATGAAGCTACTTTTTATATTTTAGATACAAAAGCAGGAAGAACATTAAAAGCTCTTTTGGCAGCAGGTGCAAAACCTGCTGTTTCTACTAGAGCATATGGAAGTTTTAAAGAAGAATTTGTAGAATATAAAGGAAAAAAATTTCCAGTAATAAATGAAAATGATTTTAAACTGGTTACATTAGACATTGTATCTATTCCAGGAATTAAATCTGCAAGAATTTCTGATATTAAATTGTCTGAAAGTCTTAAAGAAGATATTGAATATTTAAAAGAAAAAGCAAAAGAATACAATTGTAAAGGTGGTATTTGTGATTTGTTTGATGATATTAAAGAAGATAAAAAAGAAACATTTACACTAAATGATTATAAAAAAGTAATTAAAATTCTTTCTGAAGAAAATAAAAAATTAAAAGAACAATTGATTAATTTACAAAGTGATTTAAATAATTCTAATGATTCAGATGATTCTTTCAAAAAAATATTTATTTCATTTGTAGAAGTTCTTTCTAAATTATTAAAATTCAATGAAAAATATAAAGAAGAATTTAATGAATTAATTACTATACTAGATAAAGACAATAAATTTGAAAATTCTGATATTTCTACTGTTAAATCAATTATTGAAAAACTTAAAAAAGATGAAATGATAGATGATTCAATTAAAAAAATAATTGAAAGAATGGAAAAATTTTTAAATAAAGATGATAAAGAAACAAAAGAAACAAATGAAAATCTATTATTTTATTTTTATGCTGATACAATTGATGGATTGTCTGATTTAATTGCACAATATAAAGCAGAAATTGATAAATATTTTAAAGATAACGAAGAATTAAAGAAAATGTTTCAAAAATCTGTACAATCATTAAGTTCACAATTAATTCAAGCAGAAGAAAAATTAAATGAATCAAAAAATGAAATAAAACATCTAAAAGAAGAATTACAATTGAAAGAAAAAGAATTAAATGAATTTAAAGAAAAATTAAATGAAAAAAATAAAATAATTGAAAAACTAGAAAAAGAAAAATTAAATGAATCAAAAAATGAAATAAAACATCTAAAAGAAGAATTGGAAGAAAAAAATTATCTAATAGAAGATTTAGAAAATAAATATAAAGAATTAGAAGAAAAATTAAATGAATTAAATGAAATAAAAGAGCAAAATATTGAATTAAAAGAAGAATTATATAAAGAAAAAAAAGAATTAAAAAAATATAAAGAAATAGATGAAAAATTCAAAAAATTGCAAATTAAATATATTATAGAAAAATTTAAAATTTCTGAAGAAAAAGCAAGGACATATTTAGAACAATATGAGTTTGATGAAGCAATTGAAAAACTTAAAATAATTAAAAGAAATGAAAAACCAAAAGCTAATTATTTTGACATAAAAGAAGCTAAAGAAAAAAATGAAGTTCTTGAAAGAATTGAAAGAATAATCAGATAAAGGATTCAAATGTATACTCAAGAAGATTTACAATATATTATAGAAAGATTTAACAAATTTATATTTGATGAACTTTCATCAGCAATAGGATATTTTAAAATAGCAGAACAATTGACAGGATTTGGTGCTGCTAAAGTTATAGAAGAATTAAAAGAGCATGGTAAAGAAGAATTTGGACATTATACTGAGCTTCTTCATTATGCTTATCTTCATGGATTTGGAGATAAATTAAATATTCAATGTCTTGATGAAAATGTTATTAATTATATTCCTAAAGATCTAAATTCTTGTGTAGCATTTATTCAATCACTTGAAATACATGCAAGAGATGATTATAGAGATATGATTAAATTTGCTAGAGATCATCAAGACATTGAGATGGAAGAATTTTTCAGAGAATTAATGGCAGATGAACAAGAACATTATGATGATTTAGCATATATTCTTGACAATAAAATAAAACTTGGAGAATCAAAAGGAGAAACAATGGGACTATTTAAAGAAATATTAGAAAAAGTTATTAAAGAAGAAAAATGGATTGACAAAGTAAAACCTAAATGGCATCCACCTAAAGGAACATTTGCAGAAGATACACCAGCAGACAAAGCAGCAGAAATTGTATGTAAAGCAAGTGACAATCTAAAACAAGCAGTTGAGAGAGTAAATTTCTTTTTTAACAGATGTGGTAAAAAATGTGAACCATGGGGAGAAAAGAAAAGAAAAGAAATTATAGATATTCTTCACAAAATTTGTAAAAATAAATAAAGGAGCATTTATGATTTTAGAATTAGTTGAAAAAGTATATGAAGCAAAAGATACAAGCATTGATTTGAATAAACAATTTCAAATTGCTATTATACCAGAAAAAAAAGCAATAGTTGTTAAACAATTGTTTGGATATTTTACAAAATATCCTATATTTATAGATAAATTGGACAAAGATATTGAATCAAAAATTGTTACATTAAAAAATGGATATGATATTGACGTAATTAATGTAGGAACTGATATTAACAATGATGTTTCAAGTTTAATACTTACAGTAAATGTTGATTCAAAAGATTTAGAAGATACTCTTCAAATGAATATTGTTTTAAGTGATGGTAAAGAAGAAGTAAGAAAGGTATAAAATATGGAAATAATTATTAATTTTGATTAAAAATAACTAAAATGAAAGGAATGAAAATGGTTGGAATTATTTTTGAACAAGGAAATACATATAAATTTGCAGGTGATTTAAATGAAGTAAAAGATGCATTTAAAAATTATATACCAGAAGCATTTGAAAGAAATATTAATCCTGTTTATTATGAAATATATGAATTTGAAAATGGTTATACCCTTGATGAAATTGAAATGTTTTATGGAATAAACATAATGAATTTGATTAAGAATTTAAATTTTGAAAAAAAATATGTTTTAATTCAAAAATTTTTAAATATTGATTATGATGATTCATTAGAAAAATTAGATAAATACATAGAACAAAATGGATGCAAAGCAGAATATATTCAATATGACTATGATACAGGATTTTATTTAATAGATAAATATGTATTTTCAGATAGAACAGGAAAATTTGTAAAAATAAATGATGTTAAAGAAATATTAAATAATCTTAAATATTAAATAGTAATAGATTGGTAGCACAAAATGCCATAAATTTCATAATTTTTTAAAAAATAAAATAGAAGGAGATAATTTATGGAAGCTAAAAATTTAGAACACATTGTTGAATCTGGATTTAAAAAATATAAAAAACAAATCGAAGCATATGAAAGTAAAGCACTTTCTGGAAAAATTAAAGGAAGTGTAGGTCTTGAAGAACTTGCAAGTCTAGTACAAAGACTTGAACAAACTGAAGAATCTATGCAATTTCTTGAAGCAAATGGTGGTATTGGAGATTTTGCCGTTCTTCCAAAAATCGCACTTGATGTTGTTGTAGCTAGTGCAATCGTTGATCCAAGTCCACTAATTGCAAGTATTCAGGTAATTCCTGAACAACAAGGTATTATTTACTTTAAAGATGTTGTATCTCAAGCACAAAGAAATGGAAATACAGTAGGACAAACGCTTCTAAGTGCACAAACTGGTAGAAAAGCTATTTTCAATGCAGCTGATTCTAGCGTAGCAAATGAAGTTGGTGCAACTGGTGATGGAAGTACGACTGATTTTGCATTTACGCTTAAATATGCACCTGTAGCAAAAAGAACTGTTACTGTTAAACTTTCTGATGGTTCAGTAACTGGTCTAGATGATGGTCAAGGAAATATTATCGGAAATGGTGTAACAGGAACAATTAATTACAATACTGGTGCTGTAACGTTGACATTCGCAAGTGCGCCAGCAAGTGGAGTAAATATTCTTGCAGATTATCAAAGTGCATTTGACAGTGACCTTATGGGTAATGATTTTGATAACGCTATTCCGACAATTCTTACTGAATATAAATCAACAAGCGTATCAACAAGAGTATTTGCACTAAGAACTGAAATGAGTATGTTGAAACAATATGCTCTTCAAAAAAGATTTGGTCTAAATGCAGAAGAAATGCTTGCTAAAGATCTTACAACTGAACTTGTAGGTGTACTTGGGGCAGCTCTTGTAAAAGAAGCATATGTAAATGCTCAAGGTGTTGTAAATTGGGACGTAACACCACCAAGTGGAGTTTCTCAAATTGAACATAAACTTGCATTTATGACAAGTGTAATTCCACAAGCACAAGCTAATATTCTAGATAATGCTGGTAGACTTACTGAAACTGGAGCATTAGTTGCTGGTACTGCAGCTACTGCATATATTATGGGACTACCTGGATTCAAATCTATAGGATATGCATTTAATGCAGTTGGTACTATGGTTGTAGGTACTCTAAATGGTATGCCAGTTCTAAGAAGCACAATTGTTCCAGCTGATGAAGTTCTATACGTTACAAAAGGTATGGGTATTTTTGAAGCAGGTCTTGTAAGAGCTGACTATATGCCAATTACACTAACTGATCTTGCAAATGCAGTTAACCTAAATCCATTGAGAAATCAAAAAGGTATCGCGACTGTAGCTGGAACAAAAGCAGTAATTCCAGGAATGATTACAAAAATTAAACTTCAAAATCTTTAATTAAATTCTCCCTTCGGGGAGTTTTTAAAATTCTCCTATTTCAATTAAACACTTTAATTAAATACTTCAATAATATACTTCAATAATATACTTCAATTAAGTACTCCAAAATAAATGCTTCAAAATAAATACTTCATTTTAAATTAATTTTACAATAATTCAAAAATATGTTATAATAATAAAAAAATAAAAGGTTTGTAATGCAAATAGACATTAATGAATTAAAGCAAAAACCTTCTAATGTTTTAACAAAAATATTAAAAAAAGATAAAAATCTTTATAATAAATTAAAAGAAAAATATTACTGGGTAGAATCTCCTAAAGAATTATCTTATTGTATAAGATATGATATTGATGAATTTCCTAAATGTCCTTATTGTGAAAATAAATGTATATTTTTTGGTAAATCGATAGGATATAGAAAGACATGTAAAAATGAAGAATGCAAATTAAAACAGAGAAAACAAACAAATTTAGAAAGATATGGAACAAAATATACATTTCAATCCGAAGTTATTAAAGAAAAAATTAAAAAAACTTGGTTAGAAAAATATGGCGTTGACAATCCAGCAAAGTCTAAAGAAATTCAAGAAAAACAAATAAAATCATATAAAGACAATAAAATAAAAAAATATCAATTAAAATACAATCATATTTATTTTTCTATTACAAATTATTATAATGAAAAATTAGATATGATTGATGCTTCTAAAATATGTGAAGATTTTAATATTTCATATTTTGAAATTTATAAAATATGGAAATATTTCAACATTGAGATTCCATATTATTTTTCTAATGGTGGTTCATCAAAATATGAAAGAGAAATAATAGAATATATAAAATCTTTTTATAATGGAGAAATTCAAACAAATGTAAGAAAAATCATATCTCCATATGAATTGGATATTTACATTCCTGAATACAATTTTGCTATAGAATTTGATGGATTGTACTTTCATAGTTTTGGAAAAAATAATATTGAAAATATTGATAAATATTATCATTTAGAAAAAACAGAAGCATGTGAAGAAAAAGGAATTCATTTATTTCATATTTGGGAGAATGAATGGACAAATCATATTAAAAAAGACATTTGGAAATCTAAGATAGCTATTAAAATGAAAGCATCTTTTATAAATAAGATAAATGCAAGAGATTGTATAATCAAAGAAGTTACATTAAAAGAAATTAAAAATTTTCTAGAAGAAAATCATTTGCAAGGATATATTCCAAGTAAATATAAAATAGGATTATATTATAATAATGAATTAGTTTCAGTAATGACTTTTGGAAAATCAAGATTTAAAAAAGATGAATTTGAATTATATAGATTCGCAAGTAAAAAATACACAATAGTCAGAGGAGCATTCAGTAAATTATTAAAATACTTTAAAGAGAAATATAATATAAATAAAATTGTTTCATATGGCAATAGAAGATGGACATTTTCTAAAAATAATGTATATGAAAAATTAATGAAAAAAGAATCAATATCTGGTCCAAATTATTTTTATATTAAGAATAATGTTTTATTTCCAAGGCAGATGTTTCAAAAACATAAATTAAAAAATATATTAGAAAAATTTGATGAAAACAAAACAGAATTAGAAAACGTTTTAAATAATGATTATAATATAATATTTGACTGTGGGAATATAAAATATATTTGTTAGAGCCTCTCTGGAGGTCTCTGATACATTTTAATATTTTTGATATAGTTTTATATATCAGGAATATTAAAATGCATCAGGATTCATCTTTGAATTAAGATTATGTAGAAGAAATATTTGATTTAGTATTCTTTAGAAGTATAAAATCAATAAAATTTAACATTCTTCAGAAGTATAATTTTAATCAGAACTGCATAAAAGTTCTGATTATTTGTAATCTTCATAAATGTTTCCTATTATTTTAAAATTATTTTTAATTGAATGTAATGTTCCATTTTTTTCATCTATTACTTTAAAACAACAATCATTTTCTATATATTTTACATATCCCATTTCAATTATTTCATTTTTTTCATTTGTGAATGGATCTTCATAAATGACTTTTCTTTTTAATATATCACCTTCATAAATTTCTTTTTTATTGATATCTTTATGTCCAGTATATTGTAATAATCTTTCATAATATGCTTCATGTTCTTCAAATTCACCTGTTCCTTCATGGTATGTAGTCCATCCACATGTTTTGTTTTCAAAATCTGTCCAATCAATAGGAGGAGTAATTATTGTCTCATTTCCTATTATGATTGCTTTGAATTTAATTTCTCTCATCTTCTTTCCTTTCAAACATATTACAACAGAAATTGTCTTCTGTAATTACGTATAAGGTGCATTTACATTTAGCACCTTGAAAAATTCTACAGTTACCATCTTTAAATTTAGAACAATTTTCACAAACTTTACTTTCAAAATCATCAAAAATAATATCAACAATATTTTCTGCATTTCTTAATAATAAAACTTTTTCTTTATCATTTCTGTTACAATCAAAAGCAACATTCTCAAATTTATTTTTAGCTTCTTCTCTTGTCATTTATTTTCCTTTATTTTTATTTCAAAGATAGGAATCTACCTTTTCAATTTTTACTAACATACTTTTATGGAAAAAAGCATCTGAAAAATCAAGTAAAAAATAATCTCCATCTTCATCAGTTTCGATTATTTTTCCTTGCTTATGATTATGTTTACTTATCTCTTTTAACCAGCTTTTGTGTATAGCTGGATTAAAAGGATTTTGTAAAGCGTCATCTATTTTTTCACAATCCAAAACAACTTCTACATAATCACCTACTTTAATCTTATTCATTTAATTTTCCTTCCATATTTCAACAATTTCAAACCAAATATTTTGTGTATTAAATTCTTCTAGTATATCTTCTCTGTCATTATATTTTTTTGCATAATCTACAAAAACAGTTGAAATCTCTTCTATATCTCCAGTGTATTCTTCTCCATTATAAAACTTGTTATTCTCTAAAAATCTAATAATAAAAAATCTTGTTTTATACATTTTTATTCTCCTTCTAATTCAAATTTATCACTATTGAGAATATCACAGATTTTTTGTGCATCTTTTTCAGTTTTAAAATAAACTTTATCTGGATAAAATGTATGATAAAATACATCAACAAACCATTTTTTATGTTTTGAATAATCAAAATATATGAAATAATTTTCTTTGCCTTTTATAAATTCATAACCTCTACTATTCTCACACTCTTGGTCTCTTAAAGCTAACAATTTTGTAAATTTTTTAATAGCTTTAAGAGCTTCTTCTGCTGTTTCTCTATCACTTCTTGATAGACCACTTTTTGTATATCTTTTATCATTACTTGTTGTAGTGACTACATTATTATCTTGGATAAAAATTATATAACCATTTTCTCTTAATTTAATTTTAGGCTTTTCTGATATTTCAAATTTGATTTCATCCCAGAACAATGTTTGATTGTTAGCTTTTTTGAGAAGATCAACTTTTATAAATCTTTTACCATCAAAATCATATTTTTCAGTATTGCTTATATTTTTTTCTTTAAATAAAGAATTAAAAAAAACATATATAACACCCCTAAATTTATCTATATTTGTCACTTCTCCATATCCAAATTCTACACTATAAACTTTGTCTCCTACTTTGATACCATCAAAATAACTCATTTTAACTCCTTTGTAGTTATATAGCAAATTATAATACATTTTCAAATAAATGTAAATAAAAATTAAAAGAAATTTGTTAAATTTTATATAAAATTTATTATCAAAAATATCAGCATAGTCTATATCTTCCATATCCATATTTTTTGTCTAATATTTTTTGCATTTCTTCTTTCGTGTATTCTTTTTTCGTTTTTTTATCAATATATCTTTCAGAATATCCATATGGTCCAACCATTCTTGGTGGTCTATATTCAACCCAACTAGGCTTACTACAATATTCTGATTTATTTTCTTTTCTATCAAAATATTTATCTAATTCTTTATAAACTCTTTCATAATCAAAACAAATTTCACCATTAACATTAATACTTGTTTTATCATGCCATCTAATAGTTATTTCAATTTCATCATTAAATACAATTGCATATCCTTCTTCTTTATCTATATCTCCTTTTATTTCCTTGATCTCACATTCATAATGTTTGAGAATATTCATAATTTTTTCTTTAGTTATTGTATAACAAAAACTCATAGTATTTCCTTTCATTTATTTTTAGAATATAGTTTGTGTACTTTTTTTGTTATAATCAAATAAATTTTTTTAAAAATAGAAAATTTCTCAATTGGTTTCCAACCTTTATCATCCATATTATATTCAAATATCCTTCTAGGATTAGATGAATATTGATTTCCAAATATTTTAAAAACAATAGGATTTGTTTTTCCTGAATAATTTTTAAAAGCATATCCTTCATTGAGCATATAATTTAATAATTGTTTTCTAGTCATTTTAACTCCTTTTTTAATTAGATTCATATCTCATATCTTTACATTGATTTTAACATTTTTAAATAACAGCATATCCAAACCCATTACCTTTTGAATAACCAGATAATGTGACTTTTTTAAGAATGTATTTATTTCCTTTTTCATCTTCACCAACAGCACCATCTTTTTTGTCAGGAAAGAAATATCTTTTACCTGTTTCTGCTCCTGATATTACCCATTCGTCTCCTACAGGTTCAGCATTCCAAATATCCTCAGCTAAACCTTTTTTGAGAAGATCATTGAATTCTTCTCTTGTAGTTGGTACAGAAACATCTTTTTTTAGAATAATAATATTCTCTATTACTCCACCTGTTTTTTGTTCTTCTATTTTTCTTTTAGCTTCTTCAAGATATTTATCTAAAATTCCCATTTTAACTCCTTTTTATTTTTCTTCAAATTTATTACAACCAAAATTTTTATCAGTTTCAATTCCAAGTTTTTCACAAGATGAACCATTATAATATTTGCAGTTTTTGCAAATCATTTTATCACATGCTTTTTCAATAAATATAATAGCATGTAATGCTGTGAAATAATTCAAAATAGCTTCATCATCTGATTTATTTATTATTTCTTTTGCATTTTTGAATATTTTTTCTAAATACATTTTAACTCCTTTTCATTTTTTTTTATTTACAATATAATTATAACATGTTTTCAAGAAAATGTAAACAAAAATTAAAAGAAATTTGTCAATTTTTATAAATTTACATTAAATTTGTCAAAATTTTCTTTACCATCGCAATAACCAAATTTTTTAAATTCACAATAATTGCATAAAGGACTTATGTTTTTATCAAAATTATTACATTTTTCTATTTTTCTTAAATATAATAAAATTTTTTTAAGCAATTCATTTAATTGTTCTTTTTTAAATGTTTTTTTGACATACTTAGAATGTTCAACAAAGAAAAAATATGTTTCAACAATATCAATATTAAAATTTAAAAATGCCCAGACAGAATAAATAATTACTTGCATTTCATTTATGTCTTCTTTGTATTTTCCAGTTTTCCAGTCTATGATAATTGCTTTATTATCTTCAATAAATAAATAATCAATATATCCCCTTATTAATGAATCACTGTCATATTTTCCTGGAATTATTTTTTTGTCTTGTATTTTAAGAGAAAATCCTAATTCTGTAAATCCATTTTTAGATTTGAAATAATTATAAAGAGGATTTATTTGCAAATTATTGAAAATTTGATTAAAATTTTGAACATCTTTTTCAGATGCTATTTCAAATTTAAAATCTTTCAATTTTTCATTTTTAATGTCATGTTCAATAAGTGAATGTATGTATTTTCCTTTTTCTAAAGCAATATTTGTTTCAAAAGGGATTTTGATTTTATCTATATATTTGAGTTTGAATTTGTAAGGGCATTGATAGAATGTAGAAGCTTTTGAGAAGGAATAAGGAGAAAATTTCATTTATTCTCCTTTCAAAAGAGAAGAAATGAAAAGTTCAATTTCTTCTTTAGAATAATATTGAGAATTCATCATTGACTGAACTGTATCATAAATTGTTTTGATTTTAGAATATTTTGAAGAAATATAATTATATTGTTCTTCAAGATTTTTCCATACTTCATTTTGCTCTTTTAATTGAGCAAGAACTTTATCCATTGCTGTTCTGTCTTTTGGATTTTCTTCTTTCCATTTTGTATATTCATTAGTTTTAATAACTTCAAGTTCTATTTTAAGAGAATCTTTTTTTTCTCTCAATTTATTCAACAAGTTTACTAATTTGATAAGATTAGTCATTTTAACTCCTTTTAATTTGTTTTTAACAATAAAATTATAATACATTTTTAGATGAATGTAAATAAAAAATTAAATCAAATCTAATAATTTCTAAAATTTCATCAGAGATGAAATCTGATACACTTTAATATTTTGATATATAAAACTATATCAAAAATATTAAAATGCATCAGGGACCTCCAGAGAGGTCCCAATTAAATAAGAGAAGAAATTGAATTTAATAATTCTACATCTTCTTTAATTACTTCTTCAATATCTTTTACAATATTATTGTCTTTATATTGTTCTTTGAGTTCTTTTTTAATTTCTCTAATTGCTTTTTCTATTTCGGAAACTGGAATATTTTCATCTTTTGCTTCTTTTTTAATTTCTTTGATGTCTTCTTTAATAGATTTAATTTCTAATTCAAGAGCAATAATTCTTTTAGCGTATTCTTTGATTTTTTCAATGTCAATTTGTTTTTTCATTTTATTCTCCTTTGCATGTTTTTATAAATTTGAAACTTATTGAAGCAAATACATTTTTAGCTTCATCTTCATCACCAAATTTCCAGTAGACAAATTTTGAAATTTTTTTTCTCTTTTTTGTTATTCTGTCTTCAATTTCAATTGAATGTGACAAATTGAAAATAATTTTGTTTTTATCTATAGTAATAGTATTTATTTTTTCTTTGTTTACAATTTCATTTTGTGATTTATGCATTAAAAAATGATTTTTTACATATTTGTTTCTCAAAATATTTTCTTTTGTGTTTTCATAATCATTTTTATTATTAAATTTTGCTTCATAAAAATCACTTGTTTCTTTATTTATTATTTTTATAGAATTAGAAAAATTAAAATAAATTAAATTTTCTTTTTCATCAAAAATTATCGTAGAAACATTTTTTAAATTAATCCATTTGTTATTAATGTTAATAAAACAACTCATTTTCACTCCTTTTATATTAATTTTAATTTTAATTTTCCTTTGAAGCCTTTGTATATATTATTTAAAATCATATTTTTAATCATTTCCTTTGACCAGCCATTTTGGATTAATTCATTAAAATCTTTAGCAAAAACGCTTTCGCCTTCATATATTTTAGGCCAAATAAAAACATGATAATTATCAATATATTTAAGACTTTGCATTCTAGATGCTTCATCAAAATTTTGATTGTCCAAACAAAAAATTGGATATTTTAATTTATCTAACAAATCTTGTGGAAAAGTTATTCCTAAATTAGCAACTATTCTATTTAAAGGCAATCCACTACTGAGAGCGTCAAAAACGCTCTCAAATATGAATACTGATTTATTCCAATCAACATTGAAAATATTCCATACTTTTAATCCATGATTTGGCAAATAAGTATAGAATTTCTTTTCTTCAATTTTTCTTGATTGAAATCCATACATTTTGTCATTTTTTAAAAAAGGAATAATAATTGAATCTTTAGTCATTATTTGTTTGTCATTTATTGTAATATTTTTATCACAATAAAAAAATAAATCTTTAAATTTTATTAATCCTCTTTTTTGTAAATATTTTTCAGCTTTTGTTCCATCAATTTTTTTAAATTCTTCTGGTATTTCAAATAAAATGAATTTTTTTTCTTTTTTATTTTCTGTTTTGTTTTTATTTTTTAATTTTTCTAAATATTCTTTTCTTGCTTCAATCATATATTCTTCATAAAGTGAAGGATTTACTGCTTTTAAGTATGTTTTAAGTGATCCAGAAAATCCACAATTAAAACATTTTACATTTGGTTTTTTTAAATAATCATCCCAATAATAATGCAATCTTTGTTTTCTATTCCAACTTTTGCCTTCTCTACAGATTGGACAACATATTGCAACATCATCTTCTTTTATTTTAGGTGGTAAATCAGAAATATTAGTTCTAAGAAAATAATATTTTTCAATTTCATTTAGTTTCATTTTAAATCCTTACCACTCAAAATTTTCTTTTATTTTTGATTGTAAAAAGAAATCATTCATATTTCTAAATTGTTCATTTAAATTAAATTTAATTAAAAATTTTTGTATACAAGCTCCATTATAATGATTTTCTTTTGATTTAAATTCTTCAAGAATTTTATTTTCAATTTCTTTTGGAATATATTCAAAATCAATCAATTTTTGATTTCTTTCAAAATTTTTCATGAATTTAGAATTGTTTTTATATTCTTCAAATTTGTTTTCTTTGATAAATTTTAATGCAGTTTTTTCTCCAAATCTGGTTTTTTTATAAATTTCTTTTTCTGGATATTTTTCTTCAAAATCTTTTTTTAATTTTTCAAAAATTTCTAAAGATTCCAATTTTCCTGGATCAAATTCAAAAATATTGTTTGAATTAAGAAATTGAATAAATTCTTTTGTATATTCAAGTCCTTTCATTACGTTTGGAATATTGTCTGAACTGTCTCCTAAAAGTATATGTAATTGTTTAAACAATTGTAATTCTTCTTTTGACATTTTAATTTCAGTTTGTTTTATAGGATCGTACATTCTTGCATTATATAACAAACATTGTTTTAAATCTTTATCTGAAGTAACTATAATTACATTATTGTAATTTTTTGCAATAACTGCAATAATGTCATCAGCTTCAACATTTTCAACTTTAATTACTTTATATGGAAAGCATTTGTCTAAAATATTAATAAATGCTTCTAATTTTTTAAAATATAAATCAAAATCTATATCAGATTCATTTCGTGCATTTTTTCGATGTTCTTTATATTCAGGATAAATTTCTTTTCTCCAGTTTTTTCTTGAATCAATTGCTAATACAATTTCATGTCCAGGAAATTTTCTTTGTATATGTCTCAATGAATTTAACATCAAATGATAAAACATATTCATAAATGAATCTTCATATTTATCATTTATTTTTTTAGGTTTAGCCAAAGAAATCGCAGTATATAAATTTCTATGAGCTAAATGTGAAAAATCAACTACTATCATTTTAACTCCTTATTTTAACTCCTTGAGAGACCGAAAGGTCTCAAAGATCTGCTAATAAAGCATCAATGTCATCTAAATCATCAACTGATTCTACATTTGTTTCTGTTTTATTTGATTTTGGTTCATTTGGTTCATCAATGTCAAATGGAAATTCATCAGAATCATCAGTTGTTTTTACTTTTGATTCTACTTTTGTTTCAGGTTCAACTGTTTTAGATTCTTCTTTATAATTTTGTGTATAATCTTGCGCTTTTACCATTTTTTTGAAAAGTTTTTTATTCGGATTGTCAGGTGAATCATATGGCTCTGTAATAATTTCTGAACCATTTTTCAACAAAAATTCTTCAAGTTCTGTCCCAGCAATTGCTTTTTTAAATTTTACAAGCAATTCTTCGTATGTTTGAAATGTATTTTCATTGAGAATAATATCATTCAAATCATAACATTTTTCTTGAATAAATTTTTTAGCCGTTTCTATATCTTTAAATAGTGCACTTGGATTATCAAATTTGCTTGAATCATAATTTGGAAAATCATTTTTTGATTTTTGTGTTCTGATTAAAATAAAATTAGCTCCTTCAATTGGATCAAATACATTAATAGGTTCAATGCCTGCATCTCTTAATTCTTCAGGTGGCTCAATTGCCATTTTAATTTTATCAAGAATTTTAACACCATAAATATAATAAAATACTTTTTTATTGTTTTCTGGATTTCCATTGTCTTTAATTACAAGAATATTGCTTGCAAATTTAGTTTTTCTGCTGATTTTTTTTGCAAATTCTTTTGCTTCTTCTGTACCAATAGCAATTAATTCATAATAAATATCTGTTACTGGACATGGTTTTCCAATTGTCTGTGGCGATTTTGCTCTATAATATTTAACTTTTCCTGTTTTATCTTTGAATCTGATATAATGTTCATAAAATTGAACAATAGGTGGTTGAGTAATGTCTTTTTGTGGAAGAAATCTAATAATTGCACTTCCATTTCCAGATTCATCTACTGTCAAATTCCATTCTCTATCATCACTAAATTTTTGAGATTTTTTCTCAAAAATGTTTGAAAGTTGTCCTGTCAATGTGTTTAGGTCAAAAAGTCCCATTTTTACTCCTTTGATTTATTTTTAAAGCAGTTTAATGACTTGCTTAGGTCAATATAATTATAACATATTTTTGAAAAAAAATAAACTAAAAATAAATTAATTTTAAATTTCTTTTGAAATTGCAATAATTAATTCAAATGGTTCTTCAATATTATTCAAATATGCAATTGGATTTTTAGTTTTCGGATTTCTTTTAATATGAAATTCATAATTTCCTTCTGGAATTTTGTTGAAATTCATAATATCAAAAACAAATCTAGCTGTTTCATTTGTCATTATGTCTTTTTTATAAATATAAGGATTTTGATAATTATTGTTTGCATCCAAAGTCGTTACTGTAATTTTTTCATTGTCTATAATAACATGTTGGTGATTTAAAATGCCAGATATTTTTTTAATATGCTTTATATCATCTTCATTTAAATCAAACTTCAAACAACTTTCAACTGATTTTACTCTTTGAAATATTTCAGGTTTTACAGAAACATTTTTTAATAAAAGTATATTAGTTGTTTCATAAATTTGTTTTTGATTGTCATTTTTGATAATTAATTTATTGTCTTCTTTTTCTATTTGAACATCTCCCATAAAATTCACAATATTTAAAAATTGTGCAAGATTATAAATACCAAATTTTTCAAACTCTTCTTCACCTATTTCTTCTAAATTAATGTTTGCCAATACTGTTTGGTCGGCAGACAAAATTGTGTTTGGATATGTTATTATTACAGAATTCGAAATTCCATTTAATTTTTTAAAATAAGGAATTGATTTTTCAAGCATTTTTACTCCTTTGAATTTCATCAATTGTTTGTTTTAAAAGTTCTTCTACAACTTCTTTTGCGATTTTTCTTACTGTTCTTTTATTTTTGCATTTACTAAGACCATCTGAATAAAATTTGTCAATATATTCTTCTTTTAAATCATTTAAATTATAATCTTTGAATATTCCTTGTGGATCACCTTCTATTAAAACAATTTTTGTATATTCTTTGATTGCATTTTTGAAAGCTTCTCTTACTTCTAAAGAAAACATTTTAACTCCTTTTATATAATTTTTGAATCTTCCAAAATTAAAATTGGCATCTCAATATCAATGTGATTGTTTTCTTTATCAATTAAAAATATGTCTGGATTTAACAATGCATACTCATTTAAATTTTTGTCATACAAATTAAATTTTTCTGAAATGCTTTCAATGTAAATTTTTTGAGTTTTATTGTCTGCTAAAATTTGTCTTTTAGGTGGAAGAATTGTAATAATTTTTATTTTTTTATCATTTTTGAATAAATCAATTATTAATCCTTGTTCTAATTTTTTAGAATAGACAAGATATTCACCATCAATGCATTTTTTGCAAGAATCAAAAAATATTATAATTTTTTTTAGAAGTGATTCAAATTTATCATAAGATAAATTAAATCTTTGAAGATTTCTTTCAAGCGAATGTTTAGATGAATAAATTTTCCAATCATTGAATTCTAATTCAATATAATCTGTTTTTTTAATTTCTTCTAGAATTTTTTTAATCATCTTTTACTCCCAGAAAACCAAGAGTTTTACTCTTGGTCTTTATCTGCTATTGACATTATTTTGTCAACTATTTGTGTTTTAACCATATAACTCAATGCATCTTCTAATTTTAAACAATCTAGAACTTCTATTAAATCAATAACATTTTCCACTTTAATTTCTTCTGTTTCTTCTAAAACTTTTGCAAGAAGTCCAATTGCTCTTGGATCTGAATTTACAACAAAAGCAATTATTGCTTCTTTTTTGTTTTTTTCTAAAAATTCATTAATTTCATTAGAAGAAGTATTTTTATTTTTTATTTCTTCTACTTTTTCTAAAAAAGATTCAACTATTGAATCAAATTCTTTTTCAGACAATCCATAAGCTTCATATAATGTTTCAGCGTTTCTGTTAACTAATTCTAATTTTTTCATTTTAACTCCTTTGTTTTAATTTGTTTTAACAATAAAATTATAACACATTTTCAAATAAATGTAAATAAAAATTAAAAGAAATTTATAAAATTTTATAAAATTTCTAAAATTTCATCAGAAA
>Ga0256843_1000552_pt1 | contig 31737 bp, 35 predicted proteins | sample AlvinellametaG_FD_191572 | JGI IMG/M metagenome (GOLD analysis project Ga0256843, IMG submission 191572) | Pompeii worm associated microbial communities from hydrothermal vent at the East Pacific Rise, Pacific Ocean - Alvinella | ecosystem: Host-associated > Annelida > Integument > Unclassified ...
TATATAATAATCAGATACTTTAGAACTTGTTACTACTGTTTTGATAAACTCTACAACTCTCAAATGCTCTGGGTGAGTTGCATACTCATTTAATCCTGCTTCATCATCAAAAGATGTAATAATACTCAAATCCATAGCTCTATCCTCTTTTGAAAAGTTGACTCCAACCTCAATACTTTTTAATGTAGGAACTTTGTCGATTAAACCCTCCAACATCTCTTTAGCTTTTTGAATATTCCCTTGTTTGTTCTCATCTTTAAAATCAAATAGTACTATATGTCTAACCATAAATTTAACTCCATATAAAATTATCTCGGATTATAGCAAAAATATGATAGAATTCGCCCAATAACTTAAGTTTAATATATAAATTAATATTTGGAGAAAAAATGACAGAACTTGACTACTATGAAGCTTTGGAAGTTAGCCGAAACTGCACAGAGGCAGAATTGAAAAAATCTTATAGAAGATTGGCTATGAAATATCATCCAGATAGAAATCCAGGTGACAAAGATGCCGAAGAGAGATTTAAAATCATCAATGAGGCATACCAAGTTCTTAGTGATGCAGAAAAAAGAGCAATCTATGACCAATATGGAAAATCTGGTCTGGATGGATATGGTCGAGGTGGTGGATTTGGAGCTCATAATATGGATGATATTATGGATATATTCAACTCTATGTTCGGTGGTGCAGGATTTGGTAGAAGCCAAAGAAGAAGAGAAAATCAAAAGTATAGTTTAGACTTTGAAGTTGAGTACTCACTCAAATTTAATGAAGCAGTATTTGGTGCAGAGAAAAAGATAAATATCAAATACAAAGTACCATGTAGTGACTGTAATGGTACAGGAGCAAAAGATGGTAAACTAGATATTTGTGACTACTGTAACGGTCAAGGTCAAGTGGTTATGAAACAGGGCTTTATGTCATTTGCTCAAACTTGTCCAAAATGCCATGGTGAGGGACAAAAGATTATACAAAAATGTCAATCATGCTCAGGAAGAGGATATCATGAAGAGTCTGATACTATCACTATTAAAATACCAGCAGGTGTGGATACAGGAAATAGACTCCGAGTCCAAGGACATGGGAACCAAGACAAAAACGGACAAAGAGGTGATTTATACCTAACATTCAATGTAGAAGAGGATAAACACTTTATTAGAGATGGAAACAATATATATACAGAGGTTCCTGTATTTTTCACTCAAACTATCTTAGGTGATACTATCAAAATACCATCTCTATATGGAGAGCTTGAACTTGATTTAAAAGTAGGAACAAAAGATAGAGAGCAGTTTGTATTCAATAACGAGGGTGTTCCTGATGTTCATACAGGACAAAAAGGTAAACTAATAGCCCAAATCAAAATCATCTATCCAAAAAAACTAAACGATGAGCAGAGAGAACTTCTAACTAAACTCCAAGAGAGTTTTGGAGTAGAGAGTAAGCCTCACACAAGCACATTTGAGGATGTATTTGATAGAGTCAAAAGTTGGTTCAAAAAGTAGTTCAACTACTTTTTGTACTCAATTAAATTTTTATTTTTACCTTGCTCTTTGAGCAATTTTACCATCTCTTTTTTTATACCTTTATCTGCATTTTCATCTGTAATAATCTCTAGTATCTTTTTAATATTTTCATTATGCTGTTGAGATGCTTCCATATACTCTTTATGACGCAATTCACTCTCATGCAACTTTAACTCATTATCTCTTTTTCTCTTATTTATTAAATAAATAACCAATATAGTAAAAAATAAAATACCTGCAACAATAATAGCAATCATCTTTTTATATACCATATTTTTGTTAGTTAACTCTTTTTCGCTCTCTAATTTAGCTAATTCTACCTCTTTCTCTTTTGAAAATTGTGTAATTGCCACTTTTTTATCATTATCAGATATCTTCTCTTTTGTTCTCAATTTGGCTAATTCCACCTCTTTTTTATGAAGCTGTTCTGATAAATTAACCTTGTTTTGACTACTAGCCATATCTTTTTCATTCTGCAATTTAGCTATAGCTATCTCTTTATCTTTTTCCATTTTGATTTTATCTATCTCTTGAGTTGCCTTTAACTTTGCTAACTCCAACTTATGCTTATTCTCTAATTCCATAGCAGACAACTCTTTTTTATTATAAAACTCTGCCCTTGCTATATCCTTTTGAGTAGCCAATTTTGCTAAAGCAACCTCTTTACTTGCCAATATTTTATTATTGCTAACATTTAATTCAAAATTTTTAGAAAGCTCATTTTTTTTATCTTTTAACAATTTTAATTCATTATCTACCATAGATTTTAAATCTGCAAATGCCAAAGAAAGATTTTTATCTTTATTAAAAACAGATAAATTCGTATCCGTCATATTCTCTTCAGATATATTTTTATCCATTATAATATTATTGAATGTAATATTTTTCTCAACAATAGAACTATTTAACTCAAAAATCAATACTTTAGAGTTATTACTCTCAGAGTCATTACCATCTGAACTATTGTTATCTGCTTTGGTTTCTAACAAAGCACTACTATTCTCTTCTTCTACTTTAGGTTCTTTTATTGACTCTATTAAAGTAGTTTCTGGAAACTTTTTCAATAACTTTACATCACTTTTTTTATACTCTTGATTACCACAAGATACAAAAAATAATAATATAAATATGAATATTAAATATCTCTTTCTTGATTTCATTATTCCTCCATCCAATTATAAACTTTATAATAATATCCATTATATTTTAAAAAAATATTTATAAGTTCATAATTAACTAAGAAAAATTCAGATAAAATAAAACTTAACGAAATTAGTTATTTATTGATTGGAGATATTTTGCAATCATTTATTCAATAAAGGGGTAGTCATGAAGACACATAAATTTTCGCTAGTAGGTATTATATCTTTATCTCTTCTTGTTAGTTCACTAAACGCTGTCGAAGTCAATATAAAAAAGGGAGTTCCATTTGTCTATGTTGATATCAATGGAGAATCTGTAAAAATAGAAAGAATTCAAGACACTAACAACAAATTAAAAAATTCATACACTAAAACTTCAAGACCTGCACCACCATTTACAATACAACCTTTTCAACCTATCAAAGGAATTGAGACTGTAAGTGAACTAGATGTTATAGATTTCATATCAAAAGATGTTAATAACAACACAGGAATTCTAGTAGATGCTAGAATGCCTAAATGGAATCAAGTAGGAACTATACCAGGGGCTATTAATATACCTTTTTCAATATTATCAACAAAAGGAGACAACCCTTTTATCAGTCAAATATTTGAACTTTTTGGTGCTGTAAATAAAAATGGTAAATGGGATTTCTCTAATGCACAAACTATTATGATATTTGATAATGGACCATGGTGTCAACAAGGTGTCAGAGCTATGAAAAACCTCGTTAAGCTAGGTTATCCAAAAAGTAAGATAAAATATTACAGAGGAGGAATGCAATATTGGCAAATTTTGGGTCTAACGACCATTAAACCTAAATAAATTTTAACACAAAGGAGAAAATATGTTAAATAAAGATCAGTACAATCAAGATGAGTATAATGATTATTATGCCCAAGAGATAAGAGGTGCCGAGATTTCAGGTGAGAGGAATGATGGAAGCAGTAAAAAAATAGCTTTTATTTTTTTACTTTTACTCCTTATTGTTGCATTAGCATACTTCGGTTGGAAAAGCATGAATGGTACCTCTAATTCAACCCCTAGAGAAATAAAAAAAGCCGATATAGCATCCAAAGAAACTTCTATTCAAGAGAGTGAACCTATAACAGAGAATGAACCTGTAGAAAAACCTGCTCAATCTGAAGCATTAGATACAACAAAAGAAGAAAAAATAGCAAAACAAATACAAAATATTGCCTCCTCTTCAGATAATCCTAATGGAACAATGAGTCCAGAAGATATCGCAAATATTGTTCAAATGGTTATGCAAAAAATGAACCAAGAAAAAGATATAGATAAAACATCTCAAAAATCTACAGAAAATAATATTGAACACAAAAAAGATAAAGAGCTTGTAGAATCATTAACAAACTCTGAGGTAGATTCTTTATCTTCTGTATCAGATAATGCTGATGCTATTACAGAACTAGATAAAAGCAAACAAGCAAGTAGTAGTGATACTCCTAATACATATAATAAAGTTGTATTGGATAATGCAAGTGGAAGTAGTGATGAACTTAGTAAATTATCAGAAGAAATTTCAAATGTAATTGGTACAGATGAAACAACACAAAAAGATAACACAGGCTATACAAAATCTATTGCAAAAGAGGTTAAAACTAGAAAAAAAGAGATGAGATATGTTACTGTTCGAAAGGGTGATACTCTTGGTAAAATTGCCCAAAGAGTATACGGTAATGTTATGGCTTATAAAAAAATTTATGAGGCAAACCCTGATATTTTAAGAAGACCAGATAGAATTTATATCGGTCAAAAACTTAGAATTCCTGAATAGGTCATAATAACAAAAAAAAGGAAAAGGATAAAAATGAAAAGAGTATTTATCATTACAATGTTTATATCTCTTCTTTTTGCACAAAATGCAAAAAATGAACATATCACTGTAAAAATCACAGATGATATGCCATATGTTATGACTACTAACTCTGGTCAAAAAATCAAGATAGAGAGAATACAAGATACAGATAATCGTCTAACAGATGACTATACCAAGACATCAAGAGCTTGTCCCCCATTTTGCATACAACCTACAAAAGTAGCAGATGGAGTTCAAAATATTGAAGAGATAGAGCTGTTAACTTTTATGAAAAACAAACTCCCAAAAGGAAAAGGAGTAATAGTAGATGCTAGACTAAAAAGTTGGTTTGAGCTAGAGACTATCCCATCAGCTATCAATATCCCTTTTCCTGTCATAGAAAAAGCTTCAAAAGAGAAAGCCCAAAAGATATTCAAAATATTGGGGATGAAAGTAAAAAAAGATGGAAGCTGGGACTTTTCAACTGCTAAAACAATAGCCGTTTTTGATAATGGTGTATGGTGTGAACAAGCAAAACACTTTATAAACGGTATGATAAAACATGGCTACCCAAAAGATAAATTATTATACTATAGAAGTGGTTTTCAAGGATGGAAGCTTTTAGGTCTGACTACAGTAATACATAAAGAGATTAAAAAATAATCTCTTTTGCCTACTCATACATCTTGACAATCTCTTTGTCAACTCCACAAACTAGCTCACTATCTCTGTTATCATAATCTATATTCAAAAGTAAAAATCTAATTAGATTTAATCTAGCTCTCTTTTTATCATTGGCATCTAACACAGTCCAAGGGGCATAACGAGTTCCTGAATTTAAAAACATCTTGTCTCTTAAGGCTACATATGTATCATACTTTTCATGAGATTTATAATCTAGTTCTGTTAGTTTCCAACTCTTTAGAGGATTGTTCTCTCTATCTTTTATCCTTTTGGCTTGGGTCTCCTTGGATATAGATAGATAAAACTTAAAAATCATAATCCCATCATCTACCAACATCTGCTCTACATCATTGACCTGCTTATAAAAAAGCTCATGCTCCTCATGAGTACAAAATCCAAACACCTCCTCTATTCCAGCTCTATTATACCATGACCTATCAAAACAGACTATCTCAGACTCATTTGGCATCTGTTTTAGATATCTCTGAAAATACCACTGTCCTCTCTCTTTATCATTTGGTTTAGGCAAAGCCACCACCCTAGCCTCTCTAGGGTTCCAATAGTAGTTCAGAGCCTTGATAGAAGAACTCTTGCCTCCTGTATCCATCCCCTCAAATATAATAAGCAATCTCTTATCATTATTGATAATCCACTGTTGAAGCTTTACAAGTTCATGATAGAGTCGGTATAACTCTTTTTCATAAAACTCAGTTTTTATTTTGCCACTTTTTTTAAATACCTCTTTTGCTTTTTGTTGATACTCTGGTAAGTTTTTGGTATAGTTTAATATCATTTAGACTCCTATTAATTAATTATATATAATATTATACCACAAAAATAAAAGATAGCTTTAAGCTTATTCCCCTAAAATTATAATAAACAAAGTATATAAAATGAAAATAAGTAACCGTAATATCCTCATAAATCTCATCGATAACCAAAATATAAAACCCCAAAATATCCCAAAAGCTCTAAAAGAGCTACAGATTATACCAACTGCTAAATCATGGCATAATTTTATAGATAAACTCCTGCTATGGTTTGGGGCTTTATCTTTGGCTTTTGCAGTACTATTTTTTGTAGCTTATAATTGGTCAGAACTTGGTAGATTTGGTAAATTTGCTCTAGTTGAGGGGCTTTTGATAATTTCTATAGGAGTCTATCTATTTACAACATCAGGAACCGATGGCTTTAGCCTCGCTTTTTTCGGGACTCTTGTGCCATGCACTCTCTTTGAGAAAGTCTCCGATTCAGAAGAGCTTCTATCAAAAGTTACTCTAATGGTCTCTTCTCTTTTAGTTGGTACTCTTTTGGCTTTAGTTGGACAGATATATCAAACAGGTGCTGATAGTTGGGAGCTTTTTTTCTATTGGGCTTTGCTAATACTCCCTTGGGTTTTTATAAGTAGATTTTGGGCTATGTGGATATTTTGGATTGGACTTATAGACTTATCTATACTCTTATATATGGATACTTTTAGCAGACATTTTTTATTTTACTTTTTGGATTTTACACCTATATTGGTTATGTTTATGTTTAATACTACAGCTTTGGTTATATGGGAGTATTTTAGAGGCTATCTTAAGTGGCTTGATAACTCTTGGGGTATTGGAATACTTGGGATTGTTAGTATGATAACAGCTACAGCATTAGCGATTGACTCTACGGCTCTTTTGCCTATTTGGATAGTTTGGCTATTTATGTTTTACTACTTTTATAGAGTTAGGAGTATTAATATCTTTATGCTCTCTTTGGCTTTTAGTAGTCTATATATAGTGATTTTGTATTATCTTATAGAGTCTATCTCTTGGAGATATTTTAATCTATTGAATCTATTTTTAGTTAGTATAGTTGGTATTGGGCTAGGAACAGCATTTTTAGCTTGGCTAAAATCTATTTATAAGGAGCTATCCAATGAATCAAACTAAAGAGATATGGGATAAATTATCTCAAAAAGGATTAGTAGAGAAAGAGATAAACTCAAAAAAAGAGGATATACTCTCTCCTTGGTATATCAAAGTCTTGGTTGCTATATCGGCATGGCTTGGAGCAGTATTTTTTTCATCATTTATAGCAGGTGTGTTCAATCTAACATTTAATAGAAATATAGATAATGCCTCTATCCCTTTGATTATTTTGGGTAGTGGATTGATATTTGTAGCTTATAAATCATTGCAACAACAAAATAGCGAATTTTTAGAGCATTTTATGTTATCCCTCAGTATTGCAGGACAAGGGATAGTTGCATTTGCTCTATCTATTATATTCAAAAATAGCTCTATTTTTATTATGATATTTATTATGGAAGGGATTTTAATGTGGTTTATTCCAAACTATATACATAGAATGGTAAACTCCTTTTTTATGACATTAGCTATCTCTCTTTTCTTTTATGATATAGGTAAACCTATTATTCCTAGCATATTTTTGATATTTATAGTCTCTTGGCTATGGATAAATGAGTTTAATTTCAAAGATAGACAAAAGATAGAAGCAATAGCCTATGGACAAACTACTGCTCTTTTTCTCCTTAGATACTCCTACTATGGAATTGATACACATATAAACTATTTATGGTTTGAGATAGCCTCAATATTGACACTACTTTATGTTCTTTGGTCTATTTTAAGAGAGTCTCAAATAGAGTATGATAAAAGCTTGATACTACTTATAACTTTTGGTATAGCCCTTTTGGCTTTTATCTCTTTTAAAGTTACTAGTTTAGTATTTGGAGTTCTATTTTTACTAATAGGCTTTGCCCACTCTCATCGTCTCCTTTTGGCACTAGGGGTTATATCTTCACTCTCATTTTTATCATATTACTACTACTATCTAGGAGATACCCTCATGGACAAAGCCAAAATCTTGGCTCTAATGGGTATAGTGATACTACTTGGTCGTTGGATTATGAATATCATTTTAAAAAGGAGAGAATCTCATGAATAAAAAAATAGCAATTATAACACTAATTCTCATACTAGCTATAGTCAACTACTCCATATATCAAAAAGAGCAACATATAAAAAATGGCACCAAAATATATCTAAAACTAGCCCCCGTTGACCCTCGTTCACTAATGCAAGGGGATTATATGGCTTTGCGTTTTGATATAGCAAGGAAAATCCAAAAAGAGCTACCAAAAAATGAAAATCAAGATGGCAGAGTATTAGTCCACCTAGACAAAAAAAATGTAGCCTCTTTTGTAAATATATTCAAAGGACAAAAGCTAAACAAAGATGAGATTTTTATAAAATATCGCCAAAGAAATGGCATAGTCAAATTTGCCTCCAATGCCTTTTTCTTTGAAGAGGGGTCAGCTAAAAAGTATGAGAAGGCTAAATATGGGGAGTTTAGGGTTAATGGGAATGGAGAGCTATTGCTTGTTGGGTTGGCTGATAAGAATGTTAGTGATATAAGATAACTTCTATACCTTAAGAGTCGAGAAGAAGTCTTGCTTATGAGTGTTCGCCAAAATTCAAAATCTACGGAAACGGAGGCTTTAGCCCCGAAGCAATCTATAAAAATACATATTTCAATTTTAAACCAACGGAGGCAAAGCCTTCCGATTCCAAAGTCCAAAATCTATGGAAACGAAGGCTTCAGCCCCGAACAAATATATAAAAATACATATTTCAATTTCAAACCAACGGAGACAGAGCCTTCCGATTCCAAAGTCTAAAGTTCACAGAAACGGAGGCTTCAACCTCGAACAAACCAAAAGACAAAACTACCCCCACCGTCCATAAAATCTATCACTAGCATCTCTCAATCCAGCTTTAATAGCATTATATTGAATATACTCATAAGTAACCCAAAAATGTCTCTCATCTCTTATAGCTTTATCATAATAGTCCCGACTCCAAACAGCTCCTTTTCTGCCTAATGTTTTATTGACAATATGACCTGCACCACCTTTTAAAATACGCATTATATTTGCAATATCTCCATTTTGTTTTAACAATACATGAATATGATTTGGCATAATAGACAAAGCCTCTATCTCAAAAACATCTTTATCATAACTTAGATAGTAATCCTTGATTTTTGTTATGATTTCACCATAAAGTAACGCTCCATTAAATGATTGGTCTAAGTATCTATCCATTTTATACTGTTTGATTTTTTCTGTTTCAGTACTATTGTATAGTTGGGTTAGGTATTTATCTAAACTCTCTTTGGTTCTAAATGTTATAAATTGGAAGTAGCCTATTAAATTTGTATGGGGTAAGTGATTGTATTTTTCTTTCATTTTTTTGCTTTATTTTTTGTTCGGGGCTAAAGCCTCCGTTTCCGTGAATTTTGAACTTTGGAATCGGAAGGCTCTGCCTCCGTTGGTTTGAAATTGAAATCTATATTTTTATAGATTTGTTCGGGGCTGAAGCCTCCGTTTCCGTGAATTTTGAACTTTGGAATCGGAAGGCTCTGCCTCCGTTGGTTTGAAATTAAAATCTATATTTTTATAGATTTGTTCGGGGCTGAAGCCTCCGTTTCCGTGAACTTTAGACTTTGGAATCGGAAGGCTCTGCCTCCGTTGGTTTAAAATTGAAATATGTATTTTTATATATTTGTTCGGGACTGAAGCCTCCGTTTCCGTGAACTTTAAACTTTGGAATCGGAAGGCTTTGCCTCCGTTGGTTTAAAATTGAAATATGTATTTTTATATATTTGTTCGGGACTGAAGCCTCCGTTTCCGTTAATATAAAATTAAAATATTTAAATTATTACCCAATCCCTTGTGGTATCTTCTTGTTAGTTTTAGCTCCCAAATCTTTGAGCTGTTCTACCTGCTTGATAATATTTCCTCTACCCTCACTTAGCCTTTTTTTAGCTGATTCAAAGCTACCTTGTAAGGTCTCAAACTGTTTGGATATTTTGACCATATCGTTAGAAAAGTTTACAAATTTATCATATAAAGCCCCTGCTCTTTGGGCTATCTCTTTGGCATTTTGAGTCTGTTTTTCATATCTCCATACATTCTCAATAGCTCTCATAGCAATCAATAAAGTGGTAGGTCCCACTAGTAGTATCTGCTTTTTAAATGCCTCATCATATAGTGAGCTATCATGCTCTAAGGCTACAGCCAAAGCACCCTCTATAGGTACAAACATAAATATAAAATCTAAGGTATTAATCCCCAAAAGCTTCTCATAGTTTTTCTCAGATAGACTTTTAATATGATTTCTCAATGCCTTTACATGGCTATTTAGATATAACTCTTTCTCTTTTTGATTTTCACTACTGATATACCTCTCATAAGCATTTAGAGATGTCTTTGCATCTATGATTAAGTCTCGCTTGTCTGGCAAGTGGACTATCACATCTGGTCTATAGGATTTGCCATCTTCATTTTTGAGTGATACCTCTTTTGTATATTCAATACCTTTTCTAAGTCCTGAAGATTCTAGTACCTTTTCTAGTATCATCTCACCCCATATACCTTGCTGTTTTTTCTCACCTTTTAGAGCATTGGTTAGGTTTATGGCATCTTGGCTAATCTGTTTGTTTAAATCTCTTAGAGATTTTATCTCTTGCTTTAGCATTGCTCTATCTTTGGACTCACTATTATATAGAGTCTGAACTTGGGTTTTAAACTCATTTATTTGACTCTCTAGTGGTTTAATCATACTACTGATACTCTCTTTGCTTAGTTTGGAGAACTCTTTAGAGTTACCATTAAAGATTTTAGAAGCTAACTGCTCAAACTCCTCTTTTAGTTCAGCCCTATGCTCTTTCATCATCTTCATTTTTTCGAGATTTTGTTTCTCTTGTTCTGATATTTTTACTAAAGACTCTCGAACTTCAGTATGTAAGTTCGCATTCTCTTTTATTAGGTCATCATTTTTAGCCTGAAGCCTATTATATCTATCCTCTAACTTTTTATAACTATTATTTAGTAACTCATAGTGGACACTTAGTTGCTCAAAATCTATTTTCTGTTTATGTAGAGTCTTTAGATGCTCTTTTGACTCATTGGCTAGTTGCTCTTTTAATTTTTCTATATACTCTTGAGCCTCTTTTAGTCTCTCTTTGTTTTTTGGCAAGAATTGTAACTCTCTAGTTAGCTCTGCTACTTTTAGTTTTGCCTCCTCTAGCTCTCTTTCTAGTAGTGATATCTTGGCTATTTTTGCCTCATCTATCTCTTTTGCTTGGTCTAGTATGGCGTTTAGAGTGTTGATTTTTGAAATAAAAAAGACTATGATAATAGTAATAATAAATGTAATCAGAAAAAAGAGTCCAGCTATTAAAAAAAACTCTGCATCAAACTGAAAATTTGAAAATAACTTACCCAAAATCTACCCCTCTATAGTATCATAGTCATCTGGAACTGCACACTCTAAAGATTTATCATCAAAGTTTTTGCTATTATATTGCATATTTGAGAATACTATTTTAACTCTATTGTCCAAACTATCAGTATAGAAAATCTTTTTTAGCTTTCCATTATTATCTAGGGTAATTAGATACTCTACATCTTTATAGACTGCTTTATAATCTCTATTGCTAATCTGTTGTGCTACCTCTAACACCTTTTGCAAATCTAAACCATCATCTATAAGATACCGAGATACCTGCTCTAAATCATGGTCAATAACTATAAGCTGAATACCATCACTACACACCTCTTTGTCTGTTGGCTTTTTGTAGTTCCATTTGAAAAGTTTGCTCACAACCTCCTGTTGGGTTCCATTTTCACTTACCAATATCTCTTTTTCTTGTTTAAATACTACACTTCCATAGTATTTAATCTCTTTATCTTTATCATTAGTAATTGTTTGATTAAAATCAGTTATAAAATTATCTGGTAATGATATATTAGCACCTATCCCTATAGTACAGACCAATATCAATAATAGTTTTTTCATCGTTTTCTAATTCCTTAATTTTTTTTAATAATATCCAATATAGACTTGGATTATCTTTTAAGAGCTTAACAAAAAATCGTGAATTTAAAAAAATAATATATAATTGCAGTATGAAAAATATAATACTATGGGTTATAGTCCCACTAATCGCTATACAGTTTATCAATTTAGATGTGCCTCAAGAGCTACCAATAGATTCAAACAAACAACTCAAAGCTTCTAAAGAGGTTATGGATATCCTAAATCGTTCATGTGCAGATTGTCACTCAAACTATGCTAAATACCCTTGGTATGACCGTATTGCACCTATAACATGGTTTGTTCAAGCTCATGTCAAAAATGGTCGAAAAGTTTTCAATATGGATATTTGGAACAGCTACGACAGTGAAAAGAAAATTAAAATCTTAGAGAAAATCCCAGATGTACTTAAAATCCGTATGCCACTCCCTAGCTATCTATGGCTACACCCTGAGGCTAAACTCTCAAACAAAGATAAAGAGATACTAAAAAAATGGGCAGAAGATTTACAATCTAAGTTAGAATAATTTTTAAATAGGATAATTTTTATCTTATTTAAACTTTTTTATGATATAGTGGCATTACTAAATCAAATAAAAGGAAATAATATGCCAAAAATTAATAAATACCAAGATATATCTGAGATAGATAGAGAAGCAAAAAAAGACCTAATAGATAGACACTCACCATTTATTCACTGTGCAGATACAGCAAAAGCTGGTGAGCCATTTGAAGTAACTGTAAAAATGGGTAATGAATATACTCACCCAGATGATTTTGACCACTATATTGAGTCTGTTACTCTATTCAATGGTGATACAAAACTAGCTCAAGCTACTTATATACCAGGTACACTAGGTAATACAAAAGCTCACAATACAACTACATTTACAATCATCCCTACAGGTAAAAAACTTAAACTTGTAGCTCATGGATACTGTACAAAGCATGGTATCTGGGAAGGTACTCCTGTAGAAGTTACAGTAGAGCAGTAAAGTAATAATTAGGTAACTTTTTGGTTGCCTAATTTTATAAAAAACTACCTACTCCTCTTAATCTTTTTTGATTACATTAGACAATCCATAATATATTATCAATACAGTTTTTACGACAACCTTGTTTAAACTTTATCTGTGTATTTAATTAATGATATTTAGGTACATTGGCAGGGAAAATTTTCGTATTAGATATAAGCATTTTGATACAACTAAAAGGTATAATTGTAGTTGCTATTATAGTCTTTAATATCTCATGGATTACTACTTTTGAGTTTAAAGGAACTATATAAATATTAAAAAAGGAGACGCATATGAAAAAGATAGAAGCAATCATTAAACCATTTAAACTAGAAGATGTAAAAGATGCTTTAGTAGAGGCTGGAATTGAGGGAATGACTATCTCTGAGGTAAAAGGTTATGGACGACAACAAGGACACTCTGAGCTATATAGAGGTGCAGAATATATAGTAGAGTTTATACCAAAAGTAAAAATTGAGATAGTAGTAAGTGCCGAAAAATATGAAAAAATTGCTATAGAAACAATTATGAAAGCTGCTCAAACAGGTAAAATTGGAGATGGTAAAATATTTGTAACTGATATTGAAAAAAGTATTCGTATCAGAACAGGTGAAGAGGATGAAGATGCTCTCTAAAAAGATATAAAGAGGAGATAATTTAACTCCTCTATTTGGATTTAGTTCTTAAGACAAACCAAGTAACCATTTGGAAGTAATCTACATCCAGCAGGATGATTTCTAATAACTCTACGATGAGTATTAGTTACTCCTTGAACAGTTTTAAGTGCAGGTTTAGCTTGATTTGAAGAAGAGGCACAGCCACAGAAAAATGAAACGGCAATCGAGATTAACAGTAATTTACACATAGTACAAATCCTTAAATAGTTTTGAAATACTACTCAAGACTCCCCCTTATAAACCTAATTTCTCAGGCTCGAAAGTACAAAAGTAATGGTAAATACAATTGTACCTAAAATATGTAGATTTATTGTGTAGTTTTATCTTGCTCTAAAAGTAACATTAATTACATAGGGAGTTGACTTGTTATGTTGACCTAATCCTATACGGTTTAGTTGGTCCAAAAATTCTCTAAGTCCACTACTTAATGCCATACTACTTGAACGCTTGATTGTATATCGAAATTTACCACTACTAAAGATAGTCAGTTTGATAGTTGCACTCTGTCCTTTGTAGTTACTTTGTGCATTCCAGTTTCTGAGCTGTTTTTCTACTTTGGCTATATAGGCGTTTTCTACACCTCTTTCTCTATTTCTATTTGAGACTCTACCACTTTGATGAGTATTTTTAATTCTATCAACTACAGATGAGTTGTGTCTGATATGGCTTTGCTCTTTTGGTCTTTTTGGTGATTTGTTAGGTGTATTGGTATTTACAGAAGAGAAAAGATTTTTAGCTCTCTTTTTTCTCTCCTCTTCTCTTATACGAGCTTGTCTCTCTCTTTCTCTTCTTTTTTTTGCCTCTTTTTCTCTTTTAATTCTGGCTAATCTCTCTCGCTCTTTTTTCTCTTTTTCTTTTTTTATTCTAGCTAGTCTCTCCTGTTCTTTTTTCTCTTTCTCTTTTTTGATTCTAGCTAATCTCTCTTGCTCTTTTTTAGCCTCTTGTTCTCTTTTTATTCTAGCTAATCTTTGAGCCTCTTTTTTCTTTTTATCTTTTGCTAGTTGAGCTACTCTCTCTTGTTCTAATCTCTTTTTTCTCTCTTTTGCTCTTCTTTGTGCTTGGGCTACTCTCTTTGCCTCTAGCTCTTTTTTCGTTGGAGTGGTTACTTTTTTTGGCTCTTTTTTTACTGGTGGAGTGATATGTTTTAGTTGGCTAGTAGGAATATGAGTCTTTATAGGTTTGACATTATGATGAACTCTTGATGGTCTAGGTTTGATTGGTGTTGATTTTTTTGAGCTTTTATTAAACACTGTCTTGTCACTATTTACTAGTGTGACTGTGACTCTATTTGAGTTTTTCTCTACATAATTTTTGGCTTTGATTTTATGTATATTGTAATATAGTAGAATAAGGAATATAAGCCCCAAATAGATACCAATAGCCAATATACCACTTGTTAATTTACTCATAGCGTTAACAAAGATGCCTTTTTAAATCCACTCTGCTTGACTACTTTTAGGACATATATCACATTCTCATAGGCTATCTCTTTATCTGCATTGATATATACTGGTTTCTCTTTATCCATCTCTCCTGTTTTCAATCTAAATGCATCAGGAAATGTATCTAGTGTGTAGTCTTGGTTATTGTAGTGTATCTTTAAATCTTTGTCTATCTCTACTACTAATGCTTTCTCATCACTTGCTTTTAGAGATTTGCTTCCATCTGGAAGCTCTATCTGCTCTTGGTACTGCATCACAGGAATTGTAATCATAAAAATAGCCATCAAAACTAACATCACATCAATTAGAGGTGTGATATTGAGGTCTGGGTTCTCATCCCAATTATACATAATCTAAGCCTTTTGAGAGAGTATTAAATCTGCTTGACTCTCTAGTAGTACATCAAGCTCATACGCTTTTCTTTTGAGAATGAGATGAAAAGAGTAGGCAAATGTAGCCACAGCAATACCAGCAGCAGTTGCTACTAGTGCTTCAGATATTGCAGGAGCTACTATAGCTATACTTGTTCCTTTTTGGGTTCCAAGAGATGAAAATGTCTCCAAAATAGCCACAACAGTTCCAAAGAGTCCAATAAAAGGTGAAGTAGAAGCGATAATTGACAGAGCAGTCAATCCACTTGTAGCATCCTTGATAGCTGAGTTTTTTGCTACAGTAAATATAGCTCTGTTTGGGATTAGTACTTTATTTAAATATATATATAATAGAGAATCCCTATCAACAGTTTTTGTTCTACCCATATATAGTTTTTTTATAGAGCGTTCTTCAGTACGAATTTTACTATTTAGAGAGAAATATCTATAAATAAAAATCCAGAGTGTAATGATTAGATAAAAAGAAAGTATCGATAGTACAAAAATAGTTATTGCACTACTTTTATCAAAATAGTTTATCAGAATATTAAACATAATTAATATATCCCTTTATTGAATTAGAGAATGTTATCATATTTGTACTCTGTAAAAGCTTATCCTTTATATGAGTTAATTTTGGATTAATTAGATATAATATAACAAAGTAATCACATTTGAACTGTACAATATTAAAATATTATTATTCCAACCTTATTTGAAAGAAAAAAATCATGTATAATCCAACAAATATTTTAGAAAAAAATAGCTTACAACTGTTATATGTCGAAGACGAAACAAAAGCTAGAGAACTAACTCATACTATTTTAAAACAATACTTCAATAAAATTGTAACAGCAGTTGATGGAGAAGATGGATATAACAAATTTCAAAATAATAAGTTTGACTTAATTATTACCGACATCAATATGCCTAAAATAAATGGTCTCGATATGATAAAAAAAATCAGAGAGACTAACAAAGATATCCCTATCCTAATCATCTCTGCACATAATGATACAGAGTATCTATTAAAAAGTATAGAGTATAGAATTCATGGTTATCTACTAAAACCATTTCAAAGAGAACAATTTAACAAAGTTATAACAAAAGTAATAAACGAACTAACTGAAAAACAAAATCAAAAAAATAAAATAACTCTATTAAAACAGTATCAAAAAATCATAGACAAAAGCTCTATAGTATCCAAAACAGACAAAAATGGACTTATAACTTATGTCAATGATGCTTTTTGTGAAATATCGGGATATACTAGAGAAGAACTAATAGGTCGAAATCATAATATAATAAGAGCAAAAGATGAACCAAAAGAGACTTTTCAAGAGCTATGGAAAACTATCAAAATAGATAAAAAAACATGGGAAGGTGTCATAAAAAATAGGACTAAAAACAACGGTTTATATTATGTCAAAGCCACCATTAAACCTATCTTGAATGAAAATGGAGAAGTAGAGGAGTATATAGCACTTAGAAGTTTGATTACAGATATTATCCATCCTAAAAAACAGCTATTAGATTTTTTGAAACTAACGGATGAATATCTAATTGTCCTTATAAAAATAGAACATTTTGATTATATCCAGTCATCTCTATCAAAAGATGAACTAGAAGAAGTAGAAAAAAAATTTGCTCAAGAAATTTTCAAAGTTCAAACAAACAAAAAAGATTTTCAAAAAATTTATCTATTGGAAAAAGGAGAATTTGTCTTTGCAAAAAAAATGGAAGAGTGCAAAAAATCTATACCCAGTATCATAAAATATTTAAAAGAGTTCAAAGAGACTATAAATAATGGAAAAATTCATATAGAATCAATAAATTATAATCTATCTATACTAATTAGTTTCGCTTACGGGAGAGATGCTTTTGAAGATGCAGAAGCAGGGATAAAACAACTTATAGAGACAAAACAAGACTTTATTATAGCTAATGGTCTAAGAGAGAGGCAGAAACAAGAGGCACTCAAACATATCAAAAAATTCAATTTATTGAGAGATGCCATAGATTCGTATAATATTATATCTTATTTTCAACCTATCGTAAACAACAAAACTAAAAAAATAGATAAATATGAATCACTAGTTAGACTAGTTGACGCTAATGACAATATACTATCCCCTGCTCTATTTTTGGATTCAGCCAAAAAAGGAAAATATTATAGTCAAATCACATCAATAGTATTAAGAAACTCTTTTCAAGCTCTATATGATACACAGATGACTATATCAATCAATTTATCTGCATTGGATATAGAACAACCAAAAACAAGAGAAGAGTTCTTTGAACTACTAAAACAACATAAATCTCAAGCACATAGAATTATAGTTGAACTAACAGAAGATGAAAATATAAAAAATATTAATACTATAAAAAAATTTATAAATAAAATAAGAAAATTTGGTGTTGAAATAGCTATAGATGACTTTGGTTCAGGACTATCTAACTTCTCAAGAGTACTTCAATATCAACCAAATTATATCAAAATAGATGGTAGCCTCATCAAAAATATAAACAAAGATAAACTTGCAAAAAATATGGTTGAAACAATCGTAAATTTTGCTCAAAAAGCAAATATTAAAACTGTAGCAGAGTTTGTTGAAAACAAAGAGATATTTGAAATATTATGTGACTTGGGAGTTGATTACTCCCAAGGTTATTATTTCGGTAAAGCTGAACTTTTAAAAAAATAAATTGGCAATATTATTTCAAATTTAGCACCAATTTGAGTATTAGATACCAATAGTTTACCATTCATATGTTCTTCTATAATCATTTTCGACATATACAGACCTAATCCTGTTCCATTTTTTGATTTTGTAGAAAAATATGGGTCAAAAATTTTATCAATAATAGCATCAGAAATTCCTCCCGCATTATCCTCTATCACTAGATATATATCTTTTTCTATTATCTCTATTTGAATATAAATTGTTCTATCATTCTCTCTATTCTCTACCAGAGCGTCTTTTGCATTATTGATAATATTAATAATAGCTTGTCCCAATTCATTTGGATAACCATGTAATAAAATTTTACTATTATTATCTACAGAGATATCTACTTTTATACTCTCTTTGAGTAATATAGGTTGCAATAACTTTAGAGATTTGGAAATAACATCTTTTAGATAGAACTCCATACTTTTAACTTCTGGACTAAAAAAATTTGTAAAATCAGATATAGTTTGACTCATCTGTTTAATCTGATTAGTAGAATCTCTCTCAAAATCTCTAATCACATCATCATTTAATTTTCCACTCTCATAATGCAAAATCAATACTTGATTAATGAGAGATAGATTATTAAGAGGCTGTTTCCATTGATGGGCTATCATACTAATCATCTCACCTTTTAGTGATAGACGGTTTTGTTGTAACATATGAAACTGCTGTTGTCTATTTTTTTCCATCTCTTGTTCAACCAAAATCTTAAGATTATTGGCTTGATTTTTCATATCAAAAAGTAGTGTTCCAAACAATAAAACCAAAAGAGTCTGAAAAAGGAAATATGAGTTGAAGTTAATAATATTATTAATATAACTAGAATCGATAAAAACACCTATGCCATTTTGAGTTAAATACAAAGAGATAATCGAAATAATAACAGTTACAAATGCTCCATAATGCACGCCCATCTGATAAGACAAAAAGAGTGTTAAAAATATAGAAAAACCTAGTAGCAAAAAAGAGTTCGTAATAGGATATACTTTGAAGAAAAAATAACTCAAAACCAATGTCACAAAAGCAACAATAATAACTTTATATATATCTTTTTTAGTGATATTATAATACATCAAAAGAAGAGTTGGAGTAACTAAAAGCTGTCCCAACACATTACCTGCAAACCAAAAAACAACACTTCTAATATAATCTGCTCTCTCTATAATATGAAATTTAAGCAAAACTAAATTACCAAATATAGAACTAAAAGGTTGCAAAATAAATATTATTATAAGCATAAGACCAAACAAATCTCTAAATGTTGATAAATTTTTATTAAGTTTGAATTTATTAAAAAAATAGACAGCTAAAATAATCTCTAAAGAGTTAACAATGGAAATTCCTAAAGATGGTTGCCATGCAACTCCATTATAAGATGCCAAAGCAAACTGACCAATAAAGACAGCTATCCACACCTCTGCACCAAAAAGTATAGCACCAGCTAGAGATATCCCTTCAGCAAAAAATATAACTAAAGTTACTATACTCTTATCCGAAGAGTTAGCTAAACTAAAGTTTCCAGCAAGAAAATATAAAAGTGCAATAAAAAAAATTTTGATTAAATTTGATAAGTTCATAAATAAAATTTTATCATATATATATTAATAACTGTTATATTCCTTTAAATAATAGTCTATTATTCTATTAATTTAGATAATTAAAACTAGCTAATTAAACTAAATTATACAAATTTAGCTATAATACAACAGTTGATATTTATATCTAAAGGTATTTTATGGAAATAATTATTGCTGGGGCTGGTAAAGTTGGTTACAATCTTGCTAAAACCCTATCTATCTATCACAATATAACAATTATAGATAAAAATTACGAAGCTATCTCAAAAATTCAAGATAACTTAGATGTTATGGCACTACACGGAAACATTGAAAATCCACAAGTATATTTCAAATGTACAAAGAAAATAGACTACTTTATCGCTGTCACAAATTTTGATGAAGTTAATATTATAGCTTCTCTTATTATAGATGATATCATTAAAGTAGATAAGAAAATTATAAGATTAAAAAATAGTTTTTTTCTCAATAGCTCTATATTTCAAAAGCTAAATATATATAAAAGTATATTCTCCTCTTATCATATAGCCAATACTCTAAATAAACTTTTAGAGTTCCCATATGCTAATAATATCAAAGAGTTTAATATTTCTAATAAAATTATGCTCTCTGTTAGAGTTCATAACCCTGACTACATAGGATACAATATTCGAGAGATATCCAAAGAGTTTGAAGATAGAGTATCTATTGTGGGATTAGAAAGAGACAAAAGATTTTTTATTCCAAACTATAGTGAAGTCATTAAGTCTGGTGATTTAATATATATATTTGGCTCAAAAGATATTATAAAAAATAGATATCAAAATCTGGAAACAAGAACCATCAAAGAGAAAAAAAGTAAAAACTGTATTGTTTTTGGTGCCGATAGATTAGGAGTAGAAATCAGTAAAGTACTTCTAAATAAAAACTTTGAAGTTAAACTAATAGAGACTGATTTGAAACTTTGTGAAACTGCCTCTGAAGCACTACAAGGAAAAGCTATTATTTTAAACAGTAAATATGGATGGGGGCATCTATTAAAAGAAGAGGGACTAGATAGTGCTGATATGTTAATAGCCGCAACAAATAATGATGAGTACAATATTATCAAATGTATAGAGGGGAAAAAAGCAGGTATAGATAAAGTAATAGCTATTAATAATGATAGAGAGTACTACTCATTGATGCACTCCCTAGAACTAATAGTCATTAGAGGAGAAAAAATAGATACTTACTACTCAATTTTAGAGAATATCAATACTGATAGCTTTATAGCACAAAAAAGATATTGTGGAGGAAGAGGTATTACTTTGAGTAAAAATATTTCAGAAAAATCAAAGTGTATAGGTAAAATTATAAATATTCCTCAAAAGATAAAAGATATTGCTCAGGTATATCTAATTAAAGGAGATGAGATACTCAGAGAGTTAGATAATCTAAAATGCCAAGATGGAGATACTTTGATGCTTTTTTCCCAGAGTAAATATAGTGATTTATTAGAAAAATGGTTATATAAAGAGATATAATGATAAAAACACTAGATATCAAAGGAATTGTAAAATTCATTACAATTATTGGAACGATTTTACCAATATTTTTCATTCTTCCCATTTTAATAGGGCTGTTTTATCATGAAGATGTTATCCCATTTGCTATCTTTGATGGAATACTCTTTTTTATTAATGCTACTGTTCTATTTATGCTTAGAGGAAACAAAATCTCTCTAAAAGTCAAAGGTAGTATCATAGCTGTAAATCTAATATGGATACTGCTTGGTATAGCTGGTGCTATCCCTTTGATGCTATATACACCTATAGATTTTAGTAGTGCTTTTTTTGAATCTATCAGTGGATTTACAACTACAGGAGCTACTATATTTTCAGAGATTGAAACCCTACCAAAGATGATACTATTTTTGCGTAGTTTAACTCACTGGTTGGGTGGTATGGGTATTATAGTTTTAGGAATTGGACTACTATCTATTATCAATCCAACAGGTAGTTTGAGTATGTTCAAAGCAGAATCAACAGGAATTTCAGTTGACAAGATAGCACCCAAAATTAGAGATACTGCTTTGATGCTGTGGATTATATATAGCTTTTTAACACTTTTTGATATGTTATTATTAAAATATTTTGGTATGGGTTGGTTTGATGCTATCAATCACGCATTCTCAACTATATCTACAGGTGGGTTTTCTACAAAAAATAGCTCACTAGGATATTTTGATAGTAGTGCTATAATATGGACTACTACTATTTTTATGATTATCTCTGGTATTAACTTTTTGGCTCACTTAAAATTTTTACACAGAGATTATAGTGGATATAAAAGCGAAGAGATTAAATATTATATCTATATATTTTTTATACTATCTATACTATTGACAGCTATACATACACTATCAGGAAATATAGAGTTAAAAGAGTCACTCAAACACTCATTTTTTACTATAGCTTCAGTTTTAACCACAACAGGGTTTGCTACACTCAACTATGAAGAGTGGGGACATGCTGCTGTTATGATTGTATTTACTGCCATGCTAATAGGAGGAACTACAGGCTCTACAGCTGGGGGAGTTAAAGTTATACGATATATTATAGTATTTAAAAATATGTTAACAGAAATCAAAAGGGTACTACACCCAAATGCTATATTATCTATATTTATAGATGGCAAAAAGCTAAAAAGCTCTCTACTTACCTCTATTTTTGGCTTTTTTACTCTTTATGCCTTAACTACCGTCATAGTAATGCTATATCTATATGCTAGAGGATTAGATGAGATGACCTCTATATCTACAGCATTAGCTACAGTAGGAAATATAGGACCAGGTTTTGCAAAAGTAGGTCCTGTTGAAAATTATGGGTTCTTTTCTTGGTATGATAAATGGGTATTGAGTATTGCTATGATTATAGGAAGGTTAGAGTGCTATACAGTATATCTACTGCTCTATAAAGAGTTTTGGAAAAAGTTTTAAAATTTATATTAGATTTTTATTTTTTTTTAAAATATTTTTCTATATAATATAAACCTTGAAAAATATATAATAACATTAAAAGTTAAATTATATTAAAAAATAACAAAAGGGGTATCAATTATGAGTAGTAACGAAAGATTAAACTACAGAGAAACACTAAGCAGAGAGATTTTATCTTATGCAGGGTTTACAACGAAAGAGAAACAGTTTGGTATATCAAACCTAAATTTGATAGATGAAAATGGAAATGTTGATAAATTTATCGAAAAGTTTGAAGAGCTTTCATTAGATATTAGACCATTTATCCAAGAGAGAGGTTTAACTAGAGTCTAATAATACATTAACTTATTGTTTTCTTTTTATTGTTCATTGATTTATTAATCAATACTATAATACTAACATGAAAGAAGTAAAAAGGGTAAAGTTCATTTCTCCTCTTTACTCTTTTACTTTGGAAAAATCCAAGATAAACAGAATTAAAAATAGTCATAAATATCTCCTCCTTTGATAGTAAACTTTCTCCTTTTAGAAATATCTGTTTATCTCTTTCTCTACAATAGACTTAATCATAAAAACTAAATAGTTTAAATATATTAATAAAAGTTTTAATATGTTAAAATCATATATTCTAAAAAAAAAGGATTAATGATGTTAGAAGAATTTAAAAAGTTCCTAATAAAAGGAAATATGGTAGATATGGCGGTTGGTTTTATATTCGGGGGAGCTTTTGCTACTGTTGTAAAATCTATGGTTGATAATGTTATTATGCCTCCTGTTGGGATGCTACTAGGAAAAGTGGATTTCTCTCAACTATTTGTTGCATTGGATGGGAAAAAATATGCCAGTTTGGCAGAATTAACCAAGGCAGGAGCTCCAGCTATCAAATACGGTTCATTTATCAACGATGTTATCTCATTTATTATTTTGGGATTTGTAGTTTTTATGTTTATAAAGGGATATAATAAACTAAAAGAACCAGAGGAAGAACCAGCACCTACTACAAAAAAATGTCCTACTTGTGCTATGGAGATTCCAGTAGAAGCAAAAAAATGTGGTTATTGTCAAGAGACATCTCTATAAGAGAATATATAAAAATTTAACTTTAGGGTAATCACCCTAAAGTCTAAACACCCTTACTTAGGCTGTCAACCTTACTCATTGCTGAGGCTATAGCCATATTTGAATCACTTGCTTTTTCTAGTAACTCTTTTGCTTCTGCAATAGCTGAAGCTAGATTACTATCTTCTGCATTAAGTGCAACTGCACCATCAACAACACATAGAGTTTTGTTCTCTTCTACTTTGACATAACCTGAGTTTACAGCAACAGAAATCTCTTTACCATCTTTTGTCTCAATCACGATTACACCAGTATCAAGCAGAGATACAAGAGCGGCATGGTCTGGTAAAACTCCAAACTCACCCTCACTACCTGGCAGAGTTACCTGCTTTACTTCATCATCAAAAATGACACCAAGAGGTGTCACAATTTCGAGTTTCATGAGCTTCATATTATGCTCCTTTTAACTATTTAGACTTAGCTAAAATTTTCTCGTTCTTAGCAATAGCCTCGTCAATATTTCCAACCATATAGAATGCTGCTTCATTCATGTGGTCATATTCACCCTCGATTAGACCTTTGAAACCTTTTAGAGTATCAGCTAACTCTACATATACACCAGGGCTTCCTGTAAATACCTCTGCAACATGGAAAGGTTGAGATAAGAACTTCTCTATCTTTCTAGCTCTCTCAACTGTATTTTTATCTTCCTCTGAAAGCTCATCCATACCAAGAATAGCAATAATGTCTTGAAGGTCTTTATACTTTTGTAAAATCGCCTGAACACCTCTAGCTACATTATAATGCTCTTCACCAATAATTGTAGGGTCAAGCATTCTACTTGTAGAATCAAGTGGGTCAACAGCTGGATAGATACCTTTTTCTGCAATACTTCTGTTTAGTACTGTAGTAGCATCCAAGTGAGCAAATACTGAAGCTGGAGCTGGGTCAGTCAAGTCATCTGCTGGTACATATACAGCTTGAACAGATGTAATTGAACCTTTTGTTGTAGATGTAATTCTCTCTTGGAGTTTACCCATCTCTGAAGCCAATGTTGGTTGGTATCCAACAGCTGATGGAATTCTTCCAAGAAGTGCTGACATCTCTGAACCTGATTGAGCAAATCTAAAGATGTTATCAATAAACATCAATACATCAAGACCCATCTCATCTCTAAAATACTCTGCCATTGTAAGACCTGTTAGAGCAATTCTGTTTCTTGCTCCTGGAGGTTCACTCATCTGACCATAGCACAGTGCAACTTTGTCAAGTACATTAGACTCTTTCATCTCAAAGTAAAGGTCATTACCCTCTCTAGTTCTCTCACCAACACCAGCGAAAACTGAGTAACCACTATGCTTCATAGCAACATTGTTAATAAGCTCCATAATAATAACTGTCTTACCAACACCAGCACCACCAAATAGTCCTACTTTACCACCTTTGTTATATGGAGCAAGAAGGTCAACTACTTTGATACCTGTCTCAAAAACTTCTGTAGCTGTACTTTGTTCTTCAAATGGAGGTGGGTCTCTATGAATTGAACGATACTCTTTACATTTGAACTCACCAGCATCATCAACAGTCTCACCGATAACATTAAAAATTCTACCAAGAACCTCTTCACCAACTGGTACTTTAATAGAGTCACCTGTTGCTTTTACCTCTTGACCTCTTACTAGACCTTCACTCATATCCATAGCAATAGTTCTTACACGACCATCACCAAGTTGAGCTGCAACTTCTAAAACCAGTCTTTGGTCTCCATCTTCTAACTTAATAGTTGTCTCCAATGCTTCATTGATTGCTGGAAGGTAATCCGTAAAATCAACATCAACAACTGGACCTAGTACTTGTACTACTTTACCTGTCATTTATCTATTCTCCTCTTCTTATTTCAACGATTCCATACCACTGATAATCTCAATGAGTTCAGTCGTAATTGCTTCTTGTCTTGCTTTATTGTACTTAACTGTAAGTTTTTGTACCATCTCACCTGCATTGCTAGTTGCTGCATCCATCGCTTGCATTCTAGCACTATGCTCTGCTGCCAATGAGTTAAGCAGTGCATAATACATAGAATAGTCAATATACTTTCTAACCAATGCGTCTATTAGTGTATCATCATCATCAGGTTCAACTTCAAGCTCTGACATAGATACACTATCTAAATCTACAGTCGAACTATCAACTGGCAAAAGTTGTTGTTCTACTATCTCTTGGGTTATCATATTGACATATCCATTATGAACAAGGATAATTTTATCTGTTTTACCCTCTATATAATCTTCAACAAGCTTAGATATAAATTCAGCTGCCCTCTCATAGCTAGGAGAGGCACTTAAATCTTCTATCTCATTAATCATATCAAGTTTATTGTATCTATAAAAGGCTATACCTTTTTTACCAATACCACTCAATCTAACTTCTACATTAGAGTACTCTTTTAAAAGCTTATTAACTCTTTTGATTGTCTGATAGTTAAATCCACCACAAAGACCCTTGTCAGCAGATACAAATACAATATCAACAACTTTTGGATTTGGGTTCTCTTTAAAGAACACATTATCAATCTCACCATCACTATTGTTCATCTTCTGAGCTATCTCATTGAGTAGCTCAGTTAATTTTGAAGCATAGACTTTAGAGCGTTTTGCAACCTCTTCTGCCCTTTTTAGCTTCGCTGATGAGACAAGTTTCATTGCACGAGTAGTCTTTTGAGTACCCTTGACACTTGAAATCTTTCTTTTTATCTCTTTTAAATTAGCCATGATTTAGCCTTATGCTGAGAATGATTCACTAAAATCGTCTAACGCTTTAACTAATTTCGCTTCAGTCTCATCTGTAATTTTTTTCTCTTCTCTAATACTATCTAATATATCAGAGTGTTTTGCATCCATATATGGAATAAGCTCTGCTTCAAATTTTGTTACAGCAGATACTGGGATATTATCAAGATAACCTTTGTTTCCTGCAAAAATAATAACAACTTGTTTCTCAATTGGCACTGGAGAGTATGGTGGTTGTTTTAGAACTTCTACCATTCTAGCACCTCTTTCAAGTTGATTTCTACTATGCTCATCAAGGTCAGATGCAAACTGTGCAAATGCTTGAAGCTCTCTAAATGAAGCAAGGTCTAGTCTAAGGTTACCTGCAACCTGTTTTGTTGCTTTAATTTGAGCAGAACCACCAACTCTTGATACTGATAAACCAACATTAATAGCAGGTCTAATACCTGAGTTAAATAGGTCAGTTTCAAGGAAAATTTGTCCATCTGTAATAGAGATAACATTTGTTGGAATATACGCAGCAACATCTCCAGCTTGTGTCTCAATAATTGGGAAAGCTGTAATAGAACCTGCACCATTTTCATCACTAAGCTTAGCAGCTCTCTCAAGAAGTCTTGAGTGTAGATAGAAAACATCCCCTGGATACGCCTCTCGTCCTGGTGGTCTTCTAAGGATTAGTGACATCTCTCTATATGCAACAGCATGTTTAGATAAATCATCATAAAAGATAACTGCATGTTTTGCATTATACATATAGTGTTCTGCAATTGTTACACCAGCATATGGAGCTAGGAATTGAAATGCAGAAGAGTCAGCAGCTGAAGCACTAACAATAATAGTATAATCCATAGCACCTGCCTCTTCTAGTTTTTTAACTAGTGAAGCTACTGTTGATTGCTTTTGACCGATAGCTACATATACACAGATAACGCCATTACCTTTTTGGTTGATAATAGTATCAATCGCCAAAGTAGTTTTACCTGTTTGTCTATCACCAATAATAAGCTCTCTCTGCCCTCTTCCAACTGGAACTAGTGCATCAATTGCTTTGATACCTGTTTGAAGTGGCTCATGAACAGATTTTCTAGCCATAATCCCAGGTGCTTTTGTCTCAAGAAGTCTAGTCTCATCTGCTTCGATTGGACCTTTTCCATCAACAGGTTCACCAAGAGGATTAACTACTCTTCCTATCATAGAGTCACCTACAGGGATACTAAGTAGTTTTCCTGTTCTTTTTACACTCATACCCTCAACTATTCCAGCCATAGAGCCAAGTACAACGATACCAACATTTGCCTCTTCTAGGTTAAGAACCATACCTTTTGTACCGTTTTCAAACTCTACAACTTCACCAGCCATAACGCTGTTTAGTCCATAAACAGATGTAATACCATCTGCAACACCTACTACCTTACCAACTTCGTTGATGTCCACACTTATCTCGAAATTCTCAATTCTCTCTTTGATTATTGAGCTGATTTCGTCTGCTTGTAATTTATTTGCCACTGCAACTCCTTGTGTTTAGATTTATAGTGATTTTGTAATAAAATCAATTAATTGTTCTTTAACTCTCACCTTTGAGAAGTTCACCTCGATACCCAAATCATCAACTGTTACTTTTATACCATCTAAGTCACTCTTTTGTTGAGTAAGTTTGATAGTAGAACCTGTATATTTTTGAAGAGAACTCTCTAGTTCAGATAGCTCATTATCAGCTAATTCATCACTAGAAATAACAACTCCTTCATACTCATTTCTCTCTCTTTGTAACTCTTGATTTAAGCTTTTTGCGATAGTTGGGATTAGAGCCAATCTATCATTTTCACCCAAAATCTTAATGAAATTTACTAAAGTAGAATCTGCACCTTTTATTCCATCTAAAATAAACTCTACTTTATCAGTTGTTGATATAAGTGGTGAGTTTATCTTTTCAGAAACATTAGCATCACTAAACAGAGAGGCAATAGCATTTAATACTTCACTATATTGAACTTTTTGCTCTGGTGATATAACCTCTAATAGTGCTTTGACATATCGTTTTGCAATTAACTCTTCCATTATGCCACCTTTTTAGAAATTAGAGATACAACTTTAGAGCTGTCAATAGCAATATCACTACTATCAATACCACTCTCTAGTAACTCAGAAATAGTAGCTTTTACCATTTTCTTTTTCTCTACTTCCATTTTTTCTTCTAAATGTTTTTCCATAGAGATTAATGCTTCGTCGCTTTTAGAGATAATATTATCAACTAAAATTTTTGCCTCAATATTGCTATCAGAAATTATCTCTTTTGCTTTATTTTGAGCTTTTACTAAATTTTCTTGAGCTAATTTTTCTTCATTTTTAGACTCTTCTAATTTAGCTTCTATCTCTTTGATTTGATTTGCTATATCTGTACTTCTACCTTTGAAGAAATCCTTGATAGGATTTGCAACAAGATAGTAAACAATTCCAGAAAAAATAGCAAAGTTTAAAACTCTCTGCCAGAAGTCATCTACTCTACCTGTTAATTTAAAATAACGAGTAGCTTCTGGGTCAACATGATGACCACTATTAGCCAAAATCATTACAGGAGCTAATAGTAGTGCAACTGTTACTATATTTTTAATCTTCATCTATCACCTCCTTTATAGATTGCTCAATTTAGCTTTTAGACTCTCTTTGAAAAGAGGTATCTGTGTAGAAAGAGACTCTTGTAACTCTTTTTTCTCTTTGGAGAGTTCCTCTAAAAAAGCTTGATATTTACTATCAATCTCTTTAGTTTTGCTCTCAATTTTACTCTCTGCTAAAGCTTTAGCCTCATTTACAGCTTTTTCTCTAACAGCATTTGCCTCTGCTTTAGCTTCAGCTAAAATAGCTTCAGCTTTCGCTCGTAGCTCATCACTATTTCCTGCCATCTCTTTTGCATTTTTTAAATCTTCGGCGATAGTATTATCTCTATCATCCATGAACTTTAACAAAGGCTGATAAAGCATCTGATTTAATAAAAATAGAAGAGAGAAGAAAATAACTAGAACAAATAACATTAAACCAAGGTCTAGGTCAAGCATTAAAACTCCTCAAAAAATTTGGCGTATTATAACTTGTTTGGTTTAATATATATATTAAAAAAAATCTCTTTTATAGTTATAAAATATATAATGAGAGATTAATTAGTTCTTGTTACAATAAGTATCATTAGATTAATCTATCATGGAGAGAAATTTCTCAAGTTCCTCTTCATTTTTAAATTTTATCTCTAATTTATCTTGCTTTAGTTTGAAATCAAAAGGTAACTTTTGAGATATTTTATCTTTGTGATTAGCTATAAAATTTATGCTCTTTTTAATCGGAAGTGGTTGACCATCATTATCTTTTAATTTTCTATTTTTGGCAATCAACTCAGCCTCTCGAACACTCAACTTTTGACCTATAATAGTATCAACTAATAGTCTCTGCTCTTTGCTATCAAAACCTACTAATATTTTAGCATGTCCTTGGGATATATCACCATTTATAAGCTTCTTTTGAACATAATCACTAAGAGACAACAGCCTAATAGTATTTGTAATTTGAGAACGACTCTTATTTACAATCTCTGCTAAGGCATCATGTGTAATCTCATACACTTTTATTAGTTCATCATAAGAGTGTGCTAACTCAATAGCATTCAAATCCTCTCTTTGAATATTCTCTATTAATGCCAACTCTCTTAGTTTAAGCTCATCAATATCCACATCAGCGATTATCACTTTGATTTTATCTAATCCTGCTAACTTAGAGGCACGAAGTCTCCTCTCTCCTGCTACAAGTAGATAGTTATCACCTTTATCTATAACAACAATCGGTTGCAATAGTCCATGTTTTTTTATAGATTCACTAAGCTCTACTAATGCCTCTTTGTCAAAGTTTTTTCTAGGCTGATATGGATTAGGAGTGATATTATCAATAAGAACCTCTCTAATCTCACCTACAGAGTTACTACCTGAGTCCATCTCATTTTCATAAGCTTGACTTACCTCATCCAATATTGCACTTAAGCCTCTACCTAAAGCCATGATTATCCTTTTAGAATACTTTTTGCCAAATCGGTATAGGCTATTGCACCTTTGGATTTTTTGGCATACTCTGTAACAGGTTGTCCAAAACTTGGCGACTCTGCTACTTTTATATTTCTAGGCACAATAATAAAATCATTTTTCTTATCCATAAATAACTTATCTTTGAAGTGATGAGATAAATCCTCTAGTACCTGTTTGGATAGATTGTTTTGTCCTGAATACATTGTTGGCAAAAAGCCTTTTATAGTAAGCTTTGGATTAATAGATTTTTTGAGTAGATTAATAGTATTGAGAAGTTGAGCTAACCCCTCCAATGCGAAAAACTCACACTGAATTGGAATGATTACAGAATCAGCAGCTCCTAGTGCATTGATTGTAATTGGTCCAAGTGCTGGTGGAGAATCTATCAAAATATAATCATACTTATCTTTTACAGGTTCTAATCCTTTTTTAAGTAGCAGTTCTCTATTTTTTTTCCTAGAGTTATAAAACTCCTTTTCGACTCCTACTAATCCTATATTAGCAGGTACCATATCAAGATTTTTGATTTTTGATTTCAATATCACATCTGAAATCTTTTTAATCCCAATTAGAACATGATAAATATTATACTCATAATCATTTCTATTAAAACCTAAACTCGTTGTTGCATTTGTCTGTGGGTCGGCATCAATAATCAATACTTTTTTACCCTTTTTCGCTAATGACGCTCCAAGGTTAACAGTAGTTGTTGTTTTGCCTACTCCACCCTTTTGATTGGCTATTGTTATTATCTCACTCATCTTAAACTATATACTCTCTTATTATTTATAATTAATGAACCATCTTCAGATAAAACGGCGTTTTCAAGGCTTTTATACTCCCCTTGAATATGTGTAGAAACTTTTTTACTTCTTTTGAATTCTATCGCATATTTACTAAATACCTGCTTCCAACTAGGTGGGTTTTTTAGCTCATTTATATATCTCTTTAGTAAAAAATCTGGCTCGATATCGATATTTAGTGCTTCA
>Ga0256843_1000553_pt1 | contig 31727 bp, 27 predicted proteins | sample AlvinellametaG_FD_191572 | JGI IMG/M metagenome (GOLD analysis project Ga0256843, IMG submission 191572) | Pompeii worm associated microbial communities from hydrothermal vent at the East Pacific Rise, Pacific Ocean - Alvinella | ecosystem: Host-associated > Annelida > Integument > Unclassified ...
CCCAATAATGCCAGAAGTTGCTTATTGGCTTGATCAAGGAAAAGGAGCTGTTATTCAAAATGTAGGATCCTTAATTGCTCCTGCAACAAAAGAGGATTTAAGATCAAAAAAAGTAAAACTTCCTCCATTTTTATTTGCTCATAATCAGCAATCAATATTAATGAGAACTGGACAAGCAAGTTCTATTACTTTTCCAACTGGGTGGCTTGGAAGACTTGCTGATAGATGGAAAGGTATAAATGGAGATGATGTTTATAAAATGAATATAAGCCTCTCTACTTACGGCAAATATAAAATGTTTTTTGGAAACTCAACTGAACCTATGAGTTATAGCAATTATGGGCCAGTCGGTTTCAAAAGTTTTGATTATCAAAAACATCAAAGTATGATAGAAGCAAGCAGCACAGATATGTTTCACTCTCTTTATAACGAAACTTTTAAAAATATTATTAGACAAACACAAGTTACCTTAGATGACTGGAACAAGGTAAGTGGGGCAAATGAGATTCTTAGTTCTCTAAAAGATAGTTATGGAGTTGCTTTTTACGATTCAAGAGGTAGAGTAAAAATTCCAACAAGTGCTACTTATGGACTTAGTGCTGGAGGAGTTCAAAATCATCATATAGCATCTTTTATGACTGCTGCCAAGCTTTTGAAAATTGGGAAAAATAAAGGATTTAAGAGAATGGTAATAGCAATTACTTTAGGAGGTTACGATCAACACTCAACTCAACCAAAAACCCATTCTCAAAGATTAAGAACTCTTAGCTTAGGAATTGATAGATTTATGAGATCTATTGAGCATTTAGGTTTGATGAATGATGTAACACTATTTACTGTTAGTGAATTTGCAAGAAGCCTTGGAAGCAATAGAGATGGAACAGATCATGCTTGGGGTGGAGCTTATATGGTTTTAGGAGGAGCTGTTAAGAGCGGAAATTATGGGAAATTTCCAGATTTAACTTTGGAAGGAGAGGATGATTACACTAGAAAAGGAAGATTTATTCCGTCAACTTCGTTTACTCAGTATTATGCAACACTTTTAAAATGGTTTGGAGCTGATACAGAAGTTATGAATTATGCTCTTCCTGAACTTAAAAATTTTGATACAAAAGATCTTGGATTTTTAGGATAAACTAATAAAATCTTCTTCCCAAATTAAGCAGGCGGAATATCTCTAAAAAGAAGATATCCGCTTCTTTTTTGCTTTTTTGCCTCTTTTAGAGCTTGATAAGCTTTAAATTCTAATTTATCTAAATCTTTTGTATCATCTGGATAGATTGCAATACCGATACTAACAGTTAAAAAAATATCTTTATTATCTATTACTCTAAACGGTTTAATAAGATTTTTTTGAATTTTTTTGGCAATTAACTCCACAATCTCTAAATCTTCTATCAATTTTAAAGCAGCAATTAACTCAGACTCTCCATATCTTCCAACAAGATCACTATCTCTTGTAGAATTATTTAATCTTTTTGCAATAATTTTTAAGATTTCATCTGCTACTTTTTTTCCATAAGTCTCTTTAATATAATCAAAATCATTAATATTTATTATCATAAGAGCAATTTTTGTATTTGTAATATCAGCTTCATAGAGAGTTTGATCTAAATATTTAAAAAATGCCGCTCTTTTTAGAAGTTGAGTTGGTTTATCATACTCATTTGCTTCAGGCAAAATTACACTTTCTCTAAAAGAAGATTTACTATATTTATACTCTTTTGTAGTATCTTTAAAGACCTTTAAATAATACATATTATTATCAATATCTTCTATAATTCCTGAAACGACTTTATAAGTTCTTCCACTTTTTGAGACAATCTCTTTTTTGTTTAATTCATTTATATCTCTAATGATTGAAGCAAAAAATCTATCAAAACTCATATTTTCACTAATATTAAACCATTTCTGTAAAGTATTACTATAATAAATGATTCTATTTTTATTATCTACAATTGCTGTTCCAATATCAACTTCATCAAGAAGTTCAATATATTTTTGTAGATTTTGAGCCTCTTTATTGATCTGTTTTTGTTGTTCTTCGATTTTCATTTTTTGTAAAACAACCTCTTCAATAATATTTGCTCTTGTTTTTAAGTTAAAAAGAATAATTAAAAATGCTAAAATATTAAAAAAGGCTAAAATTTTAAACTCAACTCCTTCTTTTGTTAGAAGAAAAATTAAAAGTGGAACTTCAATCGGTAAAGAAAAAATTAAAAAGGGCTTTAAGTAGTTAAAATTTGAGATTGAAAATCCAATTACTAAAGCTGTCAAGATTGAACTTATTAAAAGCTCAGAAATTGTAGGCATCCAACTAATAGCATAAAATGAAATTAAAGCTGTAAAAATTGACCCAATTCCAACCCATACGAGATAAGATTTTATAGCATTTGAGGCTAAAGGAATATTATTTTCTTCATCTTCTAAATTTAAAATCCAGTTGATTCCTTTCCATTTAGCAAGAAAAATAACAATCATAATAAAAATAGCTCCTGCTAAATGGGGATTTGGAAGGTATCCAAAATTTAAAATCAAAATAGTAACTACTGCTACAATCTCAAATGCTAAAAAGAAATACTCATTTTTAAAACTCTTAATTAATTTTAAAAATTTTAATCTATTTTCAATATTCCACATAGACCACTTACTTTCTAAAAAATTTTTGGGAAGTATATCATATAAAAACTGTTAATTTAAAATAAAAAATTAATGTTTTCTATTTTTAATCTTAAAAAAAGACTAAAACAAAAATTTTAACAAAAATATAAAGAAATCTCTATTTTCTTCTTTAAAATCTTTGATTAACTTTTACTAAACAATGAGATTTTGGAGTCTCCCAAAACTCTACTGCTTCTACTTTTACTCCAAGTTTTGAAAGCTTTTTAGAAACTATCTCAAAAATCCAAGCTGTTAAATTTTCACTTGTTGGTACAAACTCTACAAATACGATTCCTTCATACTTTTCTATTAAAGCTTTTGGAGATTTTTTTGGAAGAAGTTCTAATTTTGGAGTATAGTATCTAAATTCCCTATTAAAGTTTAGTTTTTCTAAGATTACTTTTCCAGCTTCATCTGTATAGTGAGAGACTAAATCAAAATTTAAAGGATCATTCAAATCTAAGATCATTTTATGATCTAAAACTAAATCTAACCACTCTTTAAACCAATTTAGATGTTTAAAGTCTGTAACCATTCCACTTTTTAATTTAGAAGAGCTTAGGCTAATTTTTATTTTGCCTTGATGTCCATGGAGATGACGACAAGCTAAACACTCACTCAAACTAAACTCTTTTGTCAAAGTTTGAGACCAGACTCTATGTCCATAGCAAAAATCAAAACTCTTATCAATAATCCATTTCATAGTAAATCTTTTCAAGACCCTTCAAAAGAAGAGTCTTAAAATATCATTCCTTCTGTTGGGCTTGAAGCAGTAGCAAATGGTTTTTTAGGAATTCTTCCAGCCAAATAGCTAAATCTTCCTGCAATTACAGCATTTTTCATTGCTTTTGCCATCATTACTGGATCTTTTGCTTGAGCAATTGCAGTATTTGTTAATACTCCATCAGCTCCAAGTTCCATAGCAACTGCTGCATCACTAGCACATCCAATTCCAGCATCAACAATTACAGGCACACTGACTGCTTCTTTAATAAAAACAACATTAAATCTGTTTTGAATTCCAAGTCCACTTCCAATTGGACTTGCAAGAGGCATAATTGCATCAGCTCCAGCATCTTCGAGTCTTTTTGCAATGATTGGGTCATCATTTGTATAAGCCATAATTGTAAATCCATCTTTTTTTAAGACTTCACAAGCCTTAATTGTTTCAATCACATCTGGATAAAGAGTTTTAGCAGTATCTCCGATTACCTCAAGTTTGATTAAATCAATTCCAGTTGCTTCTCTTGTAAGACGAAAAAGAGTAATTGCTTCTTCAGCAGTTGTACATCCAGCTGAATTTGGTAAAAATTTTACATTTGTATCTTTAAAGTAATCAATTAAATTCTCTTCATCTGGATTTGTAATATTTACTCTTCTTACTGCAACTGTAATTAGCTCACTTCCACTTGCAAGTGTTGCTTCTTTTGTAGTTTGAAAATCTTTGTATTTCCCGCTTCCTACGATTAATCTACTTTTAAATTCATATTTTCCTACTTTTAAAATATCTTCCATGTTCTTCCTTTGCTTAAACTATCTTTGAGTTTATATCACACTAAAGTTAAGATGCAATTTAAATATGACAAAATTTATCATATTTTTTTAATTTCTTAGTTTGTAATATAATATCAAAGTCAATTTTATGAGGAGATAAACTTTTGAAAATTACAGTAGCACACTCTCCAGATGCTGATGATATTTTCATGTATTATGCAATTGCATTTGGGTGGGTAGATACAAAAGATTATGAATTTGAAAATATAGCTTTAGATATTGAAACTCTAAATCAAGAAGCAATAAAGGGCAGTTTTGAAGTTAGTGCTATAAGTTTTGGAGTCTATCCATTTATTAGAAACGATTATGCACTTTTAAGATGTGCTATAAGTTTTGGAGATGGATATGGTCCAAAATTGATTAAAAAAAAGAAAAAGCGCTTGAAAGAGAATTTCAAAGTTGCTTTATCTGGAAAGTTTACAACAAATGCTATGCTTTTTCGTATGAAATATCCAAAAGCTAGAATAGTTTATAAAAATTTCTTAGAGATTGAAAAAGCAGTACTTGATGGAGAAGTTGATGCTGGAGTTTTGATTCATGAATCTATTTTGAATTTTGATGACTCTTTGGAAGTTGAAGCAAATCTTTGGGACATTTGGGTTGAGCTTTCAAAAAAGGAGCTTCCTCTACCTCTTGGAGGAATGGCAATTAGAAGAAGTATTCCTTTAAATAGAGCAATTGAGATAGAAAATATTCTAACAACTGGAGTAGAAGTGGCAAATAAAAGAGCAGAAGAATTAATCAAACTTTTAGAGGAGAAAAATCTTGTAAGAATTAAAGATAAAATGCTTCAAAAATATCTTCAAATGTATGCTTCAACTCAATCTATCTCTTTAAATGAAATTCAGATTGAAGCTTTAAATACCCTTTACCAAATTGGATATAAAAATGGAGTTTATAAAATGCCACTAAAAGTAGAAGATTATCTAATTCCAAAAGAATATGAAGAGTTAAGAAAAAAATAATGTTTAAAAAAAGTATAGATTTTTCAAAATACAGTAGTATCAAAGTTGGCCCAAAAGTAGAAGTATTTATGCTTGAGCAAAAAGATAATTTTGATGAGGTAAAGAGTGGTTTTTTAGTTGGAGGAGCAAATAATCTTTTGATCTCTCCAACTCCTCCAAGACTTTTTATGCTTTCAAAAGAGTTTGATTATATAAAAGACTTAGGAGAGTTTTTGGAAATAGGAGCTGGTGCAAAAAGTGGAAGAGTTTTAAGTTATGCAAAAAAAAACAATATTTCAGGATTAGAATTTATTGCTAAACTTCCAGGTACAATTGGAGGAATGGTAGCAATGAATGCAGGTGTAAAAGAGTATGAAATTTTTAATCTTATAAAAGAGGTAAAATTAGAAAATACCTGGTTTTTGAAAGAAGAGATTGAGTATGGGTATAGATTTGCAAAATTAAATAATAAAGTTGTAACTGCAATCAGAATTTATAAAAATTATGGATATGATAAAGAGCTAGAAAAAAAGTTAATTGCTCTTAGAAAAAACCAGCCAAAAGATCCAAGTGCTGGAAGTGCTTTTAAAAATCCAAAGGGAGACTTTGCAGGAAGATTAATCGAAGCAGTAGGACTTAAAGGAAAGAGAAAAGGAGATATGGCTTTTAGCTTAATACATTCTAATTTTTTGGTAAATTTAGGAGCAGGAAAATTTGAAGATGCAATTTGGCTTTTGGAAGAAGCAAAAAGGAGAGTCTTTGAAGAGTTTGGAATCTCTTTGGAAGAGGAGATTAAAATTATCTAGTTTTAAGAATAAGGAGGGGGAGTTTTGAGTAATTTAAGTAAATTTTTGGAATTAAAAGAGCTTTTAAAAAGCTACAACCCCTCTGCACAAGACTTAAGAGAGTTTGGATTAAAAAATAAAAATCTCTCTTCCTCTTTTGAGATAATTTCAAAATGGTTAGAAGAAAACCGCTTTAGAGTAAAAAATTATAAAAAAATAGTAAGATTTGAGCAACTTTTAAAAAGTGCTGATTTAATTGGAGTAGCAATTGCTTTAATCTTAGGAGCAATTACTGCTGGAGGACTTTTATCTTATAGCGGAAAAGAGCCTGTAAATATTCTTTATTTCTTATTTTTTGTATTTTTTTTACCATTAATTAGCGGCTTAATTACTTTATATTCAATTTTTACAGCCACAAAAGAGTCTGAAGTTAGAACTTTTTTCACAACTTTTATCTGGAATAAAATCTTTTCATTTCTACAAAAAAGGCAAAATTTAGATCTTTTGGAGTTTAAAATTCCAAAAGAGATTTTAAATTTAAAAATTGTTCTTTTTAGTATTAAATTTTCTTTAAGTTTTTATATAGGATTTGCTCTTAGTTTTTTGATAATGGTAATTGGAGAAGATATTGCTTTTGGTTGGAGAAGCACTTTAAAAATTACAGTAGATGAGTTTTATTCTCTTATCAAATTAATAGCCGCTCCTTGGTGGTTTTTGGATGGTGCAATTCCATCAAAAGAGTTAATTCAAAGTAGCCATTATTATAGATTAGGGGGAGGAGTAGATCCAAATCTTATTAAAAATGTCTCTTTATTAGGAGAGTGGTGGAAATTTTTATTTATGAGTGTTTTGGTTTATGGAATCTTTTTTAGAATTTTGCTTCTTGTTTTTACAAAAATAAAATTAAATACTCTTTGGAAAGAAAAAATTTTATCCCTAGAAGGAGTACAAGAGAAACTCTTTAAAATTAAAACTCCTCTAATTTCAACACAGACTAAAAAAGAAGAGCAACCCTTAACTTATGAATCTCTTCCAGATTTAGAAGAATTAAAAGAGACTCAAACTAAAGATGAAGAGATTTTAAATGCAATTGGATGGAGTTTTAAAGAGGTGGAATTAGAACCAGCTTTAGAAGTCTTGGGAATTAAAGTTAAAAATATTTATGAAGCAGGTGGAGCAAAATCTTTGGAAGAAGATATGGAATTAATTGATAAAATTAATGAAAAGACATGGTTATTTATAAAAAGTTGGGAGGCACCTACGATGGATTTTTTTGATTTTGTAGAAGATCTTTTATCCAAAGAGGTAGAAGTAATAATTTATCCAATTGGACTTGAGAGTCAAAACTTTATTGCCAAAGAGGAAGATATTAAAATTTGGCAAGATAAATTACTCTCTTTGGGAATAAAATTAAAAATAAAAGAGCCAAAAAATGGATAAGCACCCAAAATTTGCAGTAGTTGGACATCCAAATAAAGGAAAAAGTAGCATAGTCTCAACTTTAGCTCAAGATGAAAATATTGCAATTTCTTCTGTTCCTGGAACTACTACCAAAAACAGATCGTTTCCTTTGATTGTAGATGGAAAGATTTTGTATGAACTTTATGATACTCCAGGTTTTCAAAGGGCAAGAGCAATACTTGCTTGGCTCAAAAAAGAGCCAACTCCAGCAAATAAAAGAGCAGATAGAGTTGCAAAATTTGTATTTGAAAATGAAAATAATCCTCGCTTTGCAGATGATATTGAACTTTTAAAACCAATTATTAATGGTGCAGGAGTTGTCTATGTAGTTGATGGTTCAAAACCTTATGGTCCAGAGTATGAGGCAGAAATGGAGATTTTGCGTTGGAGTGGACAACCTTCAATGGCCCTTATTAATCTAATTGGAGAAGATGATTACAAACTTGAGTGGCAAAAAGCTTTAGATCACTATTTTAAAATAGTAAGAGTCTTTAACCCAATGAAAGCTACTTTTTCTCAAATTTTAGAGCTTTTAGAGGCAATGGCAGAGTTAAAATATGAGTGGAGAACAACAATCAAGGAGTCAATTGAAGTTTTAAAGATTTATCAAAAACAAAAGATTAAAAATAGTGCCATTGTCTTATCAGATACTCTAATAAAAGCTTTAACCTATAAAAAAGAGATTAAAGGTTCTCTTACACATTTTCAAAAAGAAGAAGCAGTAGAAAACTTTAAAAAAGAGATAGAAGGTTTTGAAGAGAAAGCTTACTCAAAAATTGCACAAATTTGGAATCATAGCTCTTTAGAAAGAGAGATAAAAAAGGAGAGCTTGATTGATATAAATCTCTTTTCAAAAGAAAGCAGTCTAATTTTTGGACTAGATAAAAAAGATTTAATCAAAAAAGCAGCTCTTGCAGGAGCAATTACTGGGAGTAGCTTTGATATTTTGCTTGGAGGTCATAGTCTTTTTTTAGGAACTACCATGGGAGCTTTAATTGGAGGAGGCGGAGCACTTTTTGGAATTGATAAACTTCAAAATAGTGCTTTAATTAAAGGCTCTCCTTTTAGCTCAAAAAAAGTTACAATTGTAGGTCCAATTAAAGATTTAAATTTCCCTTTTATTTTACTAAGAAGATTAATCTATTTTACGAAAGAGATAGCAAACAGACCTCATGCAAACAGAGCTAAACTCTCTATTGATCAAGAAAAACTTTTCGAAAGAGATTGGATTGATGATGAAATCCAAAAAAGACTCTTAAGTTTACATCTTAATTTTATAAATAATAGAAAAATTCAAGAATCAAAAGAAGAATATATTAATTTAGTTGAAAAAATTTTATTAAAGTACATAGAACATTAAGAATAAAAACTTAAATAAAATGACTTTTATATTTAAGGTTCAAGAGCTTTAAGATTTTTTTGTGGTAAACTTGCAAGTTATGTTAAGTATTCAAAAAAATGTAGAGTTTGAAATTGATGAAAAAATTTTAATAGCAATTTTGGACTATCTAGAGATAAAAAGAGAAGTTGAATTAATAATTTGTGATAATGAAGAAATAAGAAAAATAAATAAAAATTACAGAGGGATAGATAAAGAGACAGATGTCTTGAGCTTTCCAGTTGAAGGAAATTTCCAAGAGCTTCCTCTTGGCTCAATTATTATTTCAAAAGATAAAGTCCTAGAAGTTTCAAAGAGGCTAAAACATTCAGAAAAAGAGGAGTTTAGTCTGCTTTTTATTCATGGACTTTTACATCTTTTGGGCTTTGATCATGAAATAGATAATGGACAAATGAGACAAAAAGAAGAAGAGATCATAAAAAGATTTAATCTTCCAAAAAGTCTTATTGTAAGGAGTGAGTAATTGTTTTTTGAGTTTATTGTTTTTATCATTTCTCTTGGAGTTTTAATCTGGGGAGCCGATGTCTTAGTTGCCCAGAGTGAAAAAATTGCTCTTCATTTTGGAATCTCTGAGTATGTAATTGGGGCAACTCTTGTTGCTCTTGGAACAAGCTTGCCAGAAATGGCAGCATCAATTACAGCTAGCTTGAATAACAAACCAGCCCTTGCAGTATCCAATGTAATTGGAAGTAATATCTTAAATATTACTTTAGTTTTAGCTACAGTTTTTATGGTCTCAAAAAAAGAGATAAAACCAAATAGAGATTTTTTTGCAAAAGATAGCTCTTGGGCACTTTTCCCTGTTTTGATTTTTGCAGTGATGGCATCTCAAAATCAATTTGATAGATTTGATGGTTTGCTTTTAGCCTTTTTGATGGTAGCTTACATAATGTTTTTAATTAGATCTGAACCAGATGCTTTGGCAATAGAAGCTGAAGATAACCAAAGAGACTTTAGATGGAATAAAACTTTGCCAATGTTATTTTTAGGGTTTATTTTAGTTATTTTTGGAGCTGATTATACAGTAGATAGTGCTTCAAAAATAGCCAAAGCTTTGGGTGTAAGTGAATGGATAATTGGTATTATAATGGTTTCTTTAGGAACTTCTATGCCAGAACTTGTAGTTTCAATTGTAGCAAGCCTTAAAGGAAAAGCTGATATGGCAATAGGAAATATAATTGGTTCAAATATGGCAAATATTACAGTAGTTTTAGGAGGAGCTGCCCTTGTAAATGGTTTAAAACTTGATATGAATAATTATATTTTTGATATTGGAGTTATGGTTGTTGCCACTTTTATGCTAGTTTTTATCACAGCAAATAGAATGTATTCAAAATCAGCAGCGATCTCTTTGTTTGTGTTGTTAGCACTTTTTTTAAGACATACTTTAGCAGTTTTAGGAGAATAAAATGTGTGGAATTGTAGGATATATTGGAGAAAAAGAGAAAAAAGAGATTTTACTAAGCGGTTTAAAAGAGTTAGAATATAGAGGTTATGACTCAGCAGGAATTGCTGTAATAAAGGATAAAGAACTTTACAGCTTTAAAGCTGTGGGAAAATTAAAAAATTTAGAAGAAAAGACAAAAAATTTTCAAAGTAGTGGATTTGGAGTTGGGATTGGACATACTCGCTGGGCAACTCATGGGAAACCAACAGAATTAAATGCTCATCCACATCTTGGAGAGTACAGTTTTGTAGTTCATAATGGAATTATTGAAAATTATCAAGTTTTAAAAAAAGAGCTTGAAAAAGAGGGAGTAAACTTTATTAGTCAAACAGATACAGAAACAATTGTCCATCTTTTTGAGCAAAATATAAAAAAAGGAAAAGATCCAATTGAAGCTTTTAAAAGTAGTATAGAAGCTTTGGAAGGAGCTTATGCAATTTTATTAATTAGTGAAGTCGCACCTGAGAAAATCTTTTTTGCAAAAAATGGTTCTCCACTTTTAGTAGCTTTTGATGGCAAAGAGATCTATTTTGGATCTTCTGATACTGCTGTAATTGGAAAAGCAAAAGAAGCTTATTATTTAGAGGATAAAGAGTGGGGTGTTGCATCTCTTGGAGATGTAGAAATTTTTAACAAAGAAGAAAAAATAAATTATTCTACAAAACCTCTTCCAAGTGACAAAGCTATGGCTCAAAAAGATGGTTTTAGATTTTTTATGGAAAAAGAGATTTATGAACAAAGCAGTGTAGTTTCTGATACAATTTTAGGAAGAGTTTTAGATAAAAAAATAGAGTTTGAAGAGTTAGATGAGAATTTTTTTGAGAATATTTCTGAAATAAAAATTTGTGCTTGCGGGACAAGTTATCATGCTGGACTTAGTGCTTCTTATCTTTTTGAAAGAATCTCTAAAATTAGATGTTCTGTAGAGATTGCTTCTGAATTTAGATACAAAGAACCTCTTCTAAAAAAAGATACTTTATTTATTACAATTTCTCAAAGTGGAGAAACTGCTGATACTTTAGAAGCTTTGAAAATGGCAAAAAGAGCAGGCTTAAAAACTCTTACAATTTGTAATGTAGATAATTCTTCAATTGTAAGAGAGAGTGATTTTGCAATTTTAACAAGAGCTGGAATTGAAAAAGGAGTAGCTAGTACAAAAGCTTTTGCAACTCAAGTAATGGTGCTTTGGATGCTTTCTCTGTTTTTAGCTCAAAATAAAAATACAATTTCTGAAGAATTTTTGACAAAAGAAATTAACGCAATTTTACATATTCCAAAAGCTTTGGTTGTAGAAGATAAACTTCATGAAAAAATCCATCGTCTCTCAAAAAGATATCTTCATGGACATGGATTTTTCTTTATTGGAAGAGATATATTTTTCCCTTTAGCACTTGAGGGTGCTTTGAAACTAAAAGAGATTAGTTATCTTCATGCAGAAGGTTATCCAGCTGGAGAGATGAAACATGGACCAATAGCTTTAGCAGATAGTGAGCTATTTACAATTGCTCTAATGCCAAAAAGCCTTCTTTATGATAAGATAAAATCAAATGTAGAAGAACTTAGTGCAAGAGATAGTACAATTTTAGCAATTTCTCCAGAACCTTTTGAGTTGGCAGATGATTTTATTCAAACAAAATACTCTTCTCATCCGATGGTAGAATTTTTTGAAATGATGTTAGTAACTCAACTATTAGCACTAGAGATTGCAATTAGACTTGGAAATGATGTAGATATGCCAAGAAATTTAGCAAAATCTGTAACTGTTGAATGAAGATTTTAGTAAGTGCTTTAGAATACTCTGCAAACTTACACCTAAGGGCTCTTGCTAAAGAGTTAGATGGTGTAGAGTTTGTTGGAATTTTTGATAAAAGTTTAGGAAAACCAATTGTAGATTTACAATCTTTGGCAATTATGGGATTAGCTGATGCAATTAAAAAGTTTTTTTTCTTTTATAATCTTGGGAAAAAAATGGTAAATCTTGCCAAAGATGTAGACAAAATTTTGTTGATAGATTCTTCTGGATTTAATCTTCCACTTGCAAAGAAAATAAAAAAAGCTTATCCCAAAAAAAAGATAATCTACTACATTTTACCTCAAGCTTGGGTTTGGAGAAGAGGTAGAGTAAAAGTTTTGGAAGAAAATATTGACAAACTTCTTTCAATTTTGCCATTTGAAAAGAGAATCTACTCCAAAGATGCTCCAATAAAATATGTAGGACACCCACTTTTAGATGAAATTAAAGAGTTTAAAAGTGTTTCAAAAGAAAAAATAGAGACTCTTTTATTTATGCCAGGAAGCAGAAAAGCGGAGATAAAAGCTTTAATGCCAATTTATCATCAATTAAAAAGGGAGTTAAAACTTCCAGCCAAAATTGTAATACCTCCTTATTTTGATTTGGCTACAATTAAAGATCTCTATGGAGATTTGAGCGATTTTGAAATTACTCATAACGCACACAAAGCAATTTTTCAGAGTGATTTTGGATTTATTTGCAGTGGAACTGCCACACTTGAGGCAAGTTTAATTGGAACTCCATTTGTTTTAAACTACATTGCAAAACCTTTTGATTATTTTATAGGAAAAAAGATTTTAAGGTTAAATATTGAGTATGCTGGGCTTGCAAATATTTTCTCCAAAGATTTTCAAAATCGTCCAATGCACAAAGAGTTAATTCAAGAAGAGGTAAACTTGGAAAATCTCTTAAAAAGTTTTTATGAAATAGATTCAAAGAGGTTTTTGGAAGATTCAAAAGCACTTAGATCCTATCTGAAACACGGAAGTAGCAAAGAAGTTGCAAAAATTATTCAAGAGGATTAAATGAATAGATTATTTGTAGCAAACAAGCCAATTTTTATCTCTTCAAATAATTTTATTTCTAGATTTAAAAAAAAGTTTAAAACAAAAAAAGTAGGTTACTCTGGAACACTTGATCCTTTTGCAAGTGGCTGTTTAATCGTAGCTACTGGACAATTTACAAAACTCTTTCCATATCTAAAAAAGAGTCCAAAAATTTATGAAGCTACACTTTGGCTAGGAGCAGACTCTTTGACTCTAGACATTGAAGGAGTAAGAGAAATTTTTCCGGTAAAAAAGCAAAATCCAAAAAAAATTGAAAAAATTCTTAACTCTTTGGTAGGAGAAATTGAGTATTTCCCTCCAAAATATAGTGCCAAAAAAATTGCTGGAAAAAAAGCTTATGAATTAGCAAGGGAAAATTTTGACTTTGAGATGAAAAAAGTAAGTTCAAAAATCTACTCAATAAAACTTTTAAATTATTCTCACCCTTTTATTCACTTTCAAGCAGAAGTTTCAGAAGGAACTTATATTAGATCTTTGGGAGAGATTATTGCAAAAAAAATTGGTGTAAGTGGAGCTTTATCCTCTTTAAAGAGAGTTAGGGAAGGAGAATTTTATTTTCAAGGGGAAAAATTTCTAAATCCTCTGAAGTATTTAAATATTCCTAGAAATTTTTATAAAAAAGATCAAAATAATTTAAAACTAGGGAAAAGGTTACAAAAAGAAGATTTTGAAATTCAAGATAATGGAATTTATTTTGTAGAGAGTAAGGATTTCTTTTCAGTTATTCAAATTGAAGAAGAAGTTAAGTATAAACTAAATTTAATTCAAAAGGGAGAATATGATTAAAAAATCATATCCTAAATTAAATATTTTTTTAAAAATTACCGGCTACAAAGATGGATATCATACAATTTTTTCTAGATTTGTAAAGTTAAAAAGCATTTTTGATCTTATTAAATTTGAAAAGGCAAAATGTGAAACTTTTACTATTGAAGGTTTTGATGAGGTTCCAATCAAAGAAAACACAATTACAAAAGCTTTTTATGCACTAAATCAAGCAACGGGAAATTTAGATATTTTAGAATTTTTTTATAATCATAAAGTTGTAGTAGAAAAAAATATTCCAACTCAAGCTGGACTTGGAGGTGGAAGTTCTAATGCTGGAGTCTTTTTGAATATGGTAAATGAAGTCTGCTCCCTTGGTCTTTCAAAAGATCAATTAGCCAAAATTGGAGCCAAAATTGGAGCTGATGTTCCATTTTTTGTGTATGATTTTGAGAGTGCAAATGTTTCTGGATTCGGAGAAATTGTAGAAGAGTTTAAAGAAGATCCTTTAGAATTTGAAATTTTAATACCTCCCTTTGGATGTAATACCAAAGATGTTTACTTAAAATATAAAGAGTTAAATAAAGGCAAAATTCTTGATATAAAAGAGTTTGAATCTTGGAAAAATACCTCATCAAAAGAGATTCTTCAAAAGATAAAAGATCCTTATATATTGAATGATCTTTTAAAACCAGCTACTTTAATCTGCAAAGATTTAAAAAATTACTTAAAAGATGGCTACTTTTTTAGTGGAAGTGGAAGTACTTTTTTTTCTTTGAAGAAAAAATTTCCTCACAATTTAAGCTAGAATCATTTTTTTTGATAAAATAAAAGAAGGGGTGATTTTTAATAAGTGTTTTAAAAAGGGGATTTTATGGTCAAAAAAGAGAAAATTGATAATTTTTTATTAAAGAAAGTTTTTTTGATTGTAGGAATTATTGTTACAACAATGATAATAATCCAATACTATTTTGCCTATGAACTTGTATTTAAATTAACCCAAAAAAGATTTGAACATTTAGCAAAACAAGCAGAAATTGTTGTAAAAGATAGAGATTCTCAAGCAAGAGAGATTGTAGAAATTTTGGGAGCAATTCCATCTATAAAAAATATAGATAGCCTTGAAAAGGAGAAGCAGATCTTAAAACTCTTTGCAACACCAATAAAAAGAGATAATACAATTTATGCAATTTATATTGGATATGAAAATGGAAATTACTTTGAAGTTGTAAATGCAAAACACTCTCCAGCAGTTGTAAAAAAGTTTAATATTCCAGATGGAGCAAGATGGGCAGTCATTCAAATTGTAAGAGTAAATGGTGTTGGATATAGAGTCTCTCACTATTATGACGAAAATTTAAATTACGTTTCAAAAATGGAAGAAACTACCAAATATGATCCACGAAAAAGACCTTGGTATAAAATTGCTTTAGGGAAAAAAGAAGTAGTAAGCACTGATCCTTATATGTATTATCGACTAAAAAAGATGGGAATTACTTACTCTTTATCTTTGGATGATGATAAAATGATAATTGCTCTGGATAAAACTTTGGAAGGTCTTAGTAATTTCTTAAAAGATTTAAAATCAAATACAGATATTGAAATTTATATGATGCTAAAAGGAAAAGTAATAGCTTCATCTGAAGGCATGAATAAAAAGATAGATCAAGAACTCATAAATGCTTTTAAAAACTCTCCAGATAAAATTATTACTTATAAAAAAGATTTTAAAGAGTATTTGGCAATGTCAATTCCAGCCAAAGGTGATACAAAACTTCCAGTTCATCTAGCTTTTAAAGCTGAAAAATCAAAAATGATGGCACCTTATCTTAGAATTATTCACACAGAAATTTTATTAACAATTCTTGTAATTTTAATGGTTATTCCTTTGATTAGACATTTATCCCAAAAATTTTTACTACCTATAAAATCTCTTGTCAAGGAGAATTTAAAAATTAAAAATAGAGAATTTGATAAGTTACAAAAAGTAAAAAGCAATATTTTAGAGATAGATCAACTCTCAGACTCTTTAATTGATATGGCAAAAAGTATCAAAGAGTACGAAAATCAGCAAGAAAAACTTCTTGAAGGTTTTATTCATTTAATTGCTGAAACAATTGATGTAAAATCTAGCCATACAGGAGAACATTGTAGAAGAGTTCCAATCATTGCAAAGATGTTGACAAAAGAAGCAGATAAAGCAGATTTTGGAGAATTAAAAAATTTTAAAATTAAAACAGGAGATGACCTAAAAGCTCTAGAGTGGTCTGCTTGGCTTCATGATTGTGGAAAATTGGTAGTTCCAGAACATGTAATTGATAAAGCTACAAAACTAGAAACTGTTTATAATAGAATCCATGAAATTAGAACTAGATTTGAAGTGCTCTTAAGAGATGCAAAAATTAGATACTTAGAAGATCTATTAATTGGAGAAGATGCTAAAATTGCAAAAGATATTTTGGATAAAAAGATTAAAAAATTGCATAGTGATTTTGAATTTATTGCTGAGGTAAATCTTGGAGAAAAACCACTCTCAAAAGAGGATAAAAAAAGACTTCAAGAAATTGCTAATATTGAGTGGGAGAGAAATTTTAGCAATCAAATTGGAATCTCTTGGCAAGAGAGAGAATTACTTGGAAATATTATAAAAGAAGAGATTTTTCCAGTAAAAGAAAAACTTCTTTTAGATGGAGCAATCTATCAAATTCCAAGAGAAAGAAAAGATTTTGAAATTTTTAGAAGAGAAAAAGTAACTATGAAAATTCCAGATCTTCTTTATAATAAAGGAGAACTTTATAATCTTTCAATTGATCAAGGCACACTTACTCAAGAAGAGAGATTTAAAATAAATGAACATGCAATCCATACAATTAGAATGCTAAAAGAGTTACCTTGGACACCACATCTAAAAAGAATTGTAGAAGATGCTGGAAATCACCATGAACATTTAGATGGGACTGGCTATCCTAGATCTTTGACTAAAAAAGATCTTTCAATTCCAGCAAGAATTATGGCAATAGCAGATATTTTTGAAGCTTTAACTTCTTCAAGTAGACCTTATAAAAGACCAAAGTCTCTTTCTGTAAGTCTAAAAATTATGGCTCAAATGGCAAAAAATCGAAAAATAGATGCTGAATTATTTGTTATTTTCTTAAAAGAAGATATTCATATAAAATTTGCAAAACTTTATTTAAATCCAGAGCAGTTAGATTTGGAGAATATTGACAAAAAAGAATTAATTGCTACTGCTTTAAATAAAAAAGATGCTTTAGCTTAATCCTTAAAGCCACTCTTTGGCTTTTTGGATACAAGCAGAAATTGAAGGAGTATTTGCTACCTTAAAATTAGCCTCTTTTGGAAGGTGCTTTTGGGTTGATTTTCCAATAACTACTGCTTTGTAAGTTTCATCCCACCCAAAATTTTTCAAAAAACACTCAATTGTAGAAGGAGAAGTAAAAACAATAATAGAATCTCTTGGAGGTTTAGAAGTTTTTGAATAAGTTTTGCATTTTGTTTCATAAATAATTTGTTCTTTTAAAAATACTCCTTGAGAAGTTAAAAAATTTTTTGTATCAAAAATTATCTTTTTGGGTCTTAAATAAAGAATTTTTCTATTTTGAAAAATCTTTAAAATATCTTTTGCTAAACTTTTTCCATAATACTCTTTTGGCTGAAAGATAACTCTTCCTTTTCTTTGGAGAATCTCTTTTTTCGTTGCTGGACCAATTGCAATTGAGTCAAATTGTTTCCATCTTTTATCAATTGAATCAGTTACAGCAACAGCTTGTTTTGAAGTAAAAAGTAAAGTATCAATTTCATTAAAATCTATCTTTTTTGCAAGAGTAATAAACTCTATCATTGGAAGAAACTGAGTCTCTTTGAAACTTTTTGGAGAAGTAAGATAGATTTTAGACATTTTTCTCCTTTTTTATTGCTTCTGCATTTAAATAGATCTCATTAATCTCTTCATCGTCGTAAGGATCAAAATGAGGAGTAATTAGCCACCCTTTTTGAGGATCTAAAGATGCAATTTTGTACTCAATATCTTCTGCAATCTTATGTGCTTCTTCAAGTGTCATTTTTGGAGTAAGAACCAAATGAAACTCTACAAAATTTATATTGCCATCTGTTCTTGTTTTTAGATAATGAAATCCATTTACCCTTTTATCATTTGCTATAATTTCTCCAATCTTTGCTACTGTCTGACTGTCCAAAGAACGATCTAAAAGTACCATAATTCCTTCATAAATAATTTCATAAGCACTATAAATAATATAAGCTCCAATTCCAAACCCAAAAAGAGCATCTATCCAATCAAATCCAGTAAGATACACAAGTCCTAAAGATAAAACTACAGCTCCATTGCTTAAAAGATCTGTTTGATAGTGCAAAGCATCAGATTTAATCACAATATTGTCTGTTTCTTTTGCCACTTTCATAAGATATCTTACAAGCAACCAAGTAACAAAAATTGAAAAGAGCATTACTCCCAAAGAGCTTCCAAGATAATGAGTAGTTTTTCCATGTAAGATTTTAGATATTGCTTCATAAATTATAAAAAGTCCAGAAAGAGTAATAATTGTCCCTTCAATTACTCCAGCAATTGCTTGAATTTTTCCTTTTCCATAGGGAAATTTTTCATCTGGATGCTCTTCTGCTTTTTTTATGGCAAAAAAGTTAAACATACTTACACCCATATCCAAAATGGAATCTATTGCTGAAGCCAAAACTGCCACCGATCCGCTTGCAATTCCTACAATTAATTTTACAATTGTAAGAAGAAGGGCAACTGCTGTTGAAATTACTGTTGCTCTTTTTTGAGCAGAAAACTCCTGTATATTAAATTTTAACTTTCCCATAAATGCCTTTTAATTTTTTTATTCAGAAAAACTTACTTGTCTATCTTCTGTTCTTTGAAATTCTTCATCTTTGCATCCACATCTATTATTTATAAAGTCTGGATAGTGATGTTGCATATCCATCCAATTGTGACGTCCTGAAGGTCTTTTTTCTGTCTCTACAATTGAATAACTCTCATCATCTTCACAAATTACTTGAGTGCTTGGACATTTTGCAAAAACTCCAATTGCCAAAACTGTAAAAATTAAAATCTTCTTCATAATCTTCTCCTTCTTTTAAGTTGTTTTTAGATTATACAAAAAAATAGATTTTATCTCAAAAAATAACTTTTTAGGACTCTTTTTTTTCTTCGCAGTAACTCTTTTTTAAGATAAATTTATAGATAAAGTCTTTGATAATCAATCCTACACAATAAAGCCATAAAAGATCCATAACCCAATACCTGGGATAATTTGCTCCAAAAATTAAAGCTGGATATCCAATTACCATCGGCCATTTTAGATAATAAAAAAATATTATCCCAGCTCCATAAATTTCTCTTAGAATTTTTTTCACATTTTCTCCTTAGAATAATCCCTTAAGAAGAGATTTTTGTAAATCTTTAGGAATTACTTTGTCTAATTTTTTCTTAATTTTATCAACTTTTATACCATTTTTTTTCAAAAGATGCTCAGCCTCTTTTATTGCTCTTTGTTTTAAATCATTAGTTAAAATTGGAATAATTTTTGGTTTTTTAAGATTTCCTTTTAATTTTGCTTTATAAACTTTTGGACCATCATAAATTGCAACAATTGCATCGATTTTGCTTTTTTTGCGATCGATTTTTCCTTCTGGAATATACACTCTGTGTTTATTTGATCTCATATCAAAATTAAATTTTATTTGAGTTTTTGAAAGATCGGAGTTTAATACTGCATTATTAAAAATCTCTTTACTCAAATCTTTATGAATTACTAAATCTAAAGCTTTAACTAAAGAGTTTCTTACAAGTTTTGATTTGTCTATATTAATTTTTGCTTTTCCACTTTTGCTTTTTAAATTATACTTTAGCCAAGCATCACTTTTTCCAATCAAAAGAGGCTTATAACCCAAAGTTTTAAAAATCTCTGTCATTTGAGCCCCTTTGACATTTGCTTTTAAATTATCTCCATTTAAGTTAAATCCAATTCTTCCTTGCCACTTTGCTCCTTCTCCTGTAATATGAAAGATTTTATCTTTCCAAAATTGCCCTTTGAGATTTAGACTTCCATAATATTTTTGCTCTAAAAGTGATTTTAGTCTCAAAAGCTCTGGAATCTTTAGAGTGTATTCACCAATAATCTTTTTAGATTTTAGATCAATATTAAATGGAGAAAGAATTAAATTTGCAATTGCAGTTGAAAGATTTAAAGTTGAAGCTAATTTGTTTGAAATAATATTCCCCTTAAAGTGCATTTTATATCCAAGGTCAGAATCTAACTTAATCTTATTCTCTTTTGCCAAGGTTGCTTTATTCAATTTTCCAGTCGATTTTAGATTAAAAACACCAGTTAATTTTTTTAGATCTTGTAAATTTACAGCCCCAGAGATTATAGAACTTTTAAAATAGGGTTTTTGGGCTAAAAATCTAAGAAGTTTTACACCATCAATTTTAGAAAGTTTTAAATCAACGCCATTTTTAAAGTAATGATATTTCAAAACTCCTCCAAGAGATTTAGATGCACCCACTACTTTGAATCGATTTTTTCTAATATTATAAATTAACCCTCCAGAAGTTACAAATGGACCATTTAAATCAGCTTTTATTAAAGGTTTTAAATTTTTCAAATTTGCAACTTTTAAATAAAAACTACTCTTTAAAATCTCTTTTGGAATTGAGTATCTAAGCTTTGTCAAAGTTGCACTAAGCAAAGGATTTTTGAATACAATTTTTGTTTTTAAAAGTCCACTATCAATATTTCCAATACTATTTAAGAAAAATCCTTCAGAAAGTACATCAAATTTATAAAGCTTTTTAATCAAAGTTCTATTTAAACTTCCTTTTGCTTTAAGAGAATATTTTCCACTTAAAGTTTTTAAATTCTTTATATTTTTAAATTCTCCTTTTAAAGTAGCTCTTCCAGATTTTATAATTTCTGGCAATCCTAATTTATATTCTAACTTCTTGGGATCTATCTGAATTAATTTCAATCTCAAAAGTTTTTGGTTATAAAAAATTTGCGTATCTCCTCCAAAAGATTTTGTATTTGCTAGAATTTGAATTTTTGGATTTTTTTTATTGCTTCTATCCAAAAAAGCTTTTCCATTCAAACTCAATTTTCCTTTGATAGGTCTTTTGGCCAATTTACTAAAGTATGCTAAATTTGAGACTTTTAAATCAAAATCTCCTTTAATTTTTTTTAAGTCTATACTAGAGACTACTTTATCACTTTTTAATCTTCCAAGAGAACTATTTAAAAAGAAATCTCCAACTATAACTTTGTGTTTAATATTGAATTCTCCATCTAGACTAAAGTCTCCTTTTGGAAGTTTTACTCCAAACTCTTTTGCTAAAAGTTTTTTATTCAAAATTCCTTTAGTAATTTCAATTTGGGCATCTCCTTCTGGATCTTTAAGATCTAATCTTGGAACATTTAATTTTAAATTTAATCTTCCATCTCCATAGGGTGGTTGTTTCAAAAGAGCTAAGATCTCTTTAATTTTTGCATCTTTTATAATAGCTTCAATAGAGTTAATCTTTTGATCAAGAACTTTGAAATTATATTTTACTCCAGACCCAAAAGCACTCCCAACTCCATAGACATCAATCTTTTTTGGATTTCCTTTCAAAGAACCCTTAATATCCATATTTACTGGGACTTTTAGACCATTTAAATTTACCTCTTCAGAATTTATCATATAATTAAAATCAAACTCTTGAGTACTCCAATTAATTGGTCCAGTTAAAAAAAGATCTATGCTATCATCAATTATTACTCTTGTTTCTAGAGAGTTAAGAGTAGGTTTTAACTCTTTTATTTTTATTTTGTGATCTTTGACCTTTTCTTCTAAGATTTTATTTGCAATTGGAATTAAAACTTTTTCTTGTCCAATAGAAGTAAATGGCAATGATCCTATTACTCCAAGAATTGTAAAAAAGATTACAAAAAACTTTTTCATTTAAAACTCCAAACTCTTTTGAGAAAAATATTCATATTTTTTTACTATAATAGATGTAAAAGTGCATGATTTTAGATTATATCAAAAAAGTATTATAGAAAGTAAAGTTAATTTTTAACCTTTCTTAAATTTATAAAAAGGTTTTTAGATGAGATTTTTTGGATATGAAAGAAGAAAAAAACAAAATAAGCCTATTGAATTAGAAGAGATTACTCTAAGAGCAAATTCAAAAGAGTTGGGAGAAATAGCAAATTTTTTGTTAGAGTGTTCTGCCCAAATTAAAAGGAATAAGTTTTGCTGGGATCATAGACATTTTAAGCCAAAGAAGATAAAAGTTGGAAAATATACTCCAGAATTAATTGTTTCAAATAGTCTGTATTAATTTAAAAGTTTTTTTTATAATTTAAGCTTTTCTAGAGATCTAAAACTATATAATACCTTGCCCAAATGGGGTGTCTAGTAGGGAAACAGATGGCATTTATGTCGCTGTTGGCAGAAATTTTTTCTGTTTACGCAAGCCGAATGTATCTTATTTGGGTAGTCGAAGAGACTATAAATCTTAAATTAATTAAAGGAAAATTGATGAAAAAGTTTTTTGCACTATTTTTAGCTCTTGGTGCTTTTGCTCTTGCTGGAGAAGGTGAAAGTGGTAAAACAATGATTGAAGCTTACAGTGTTGTTGCTGCAGGTATTGGTTTAGGTCTTGCTGCTCTTGGTGGAGCAATCGGAATGGGACATACAGCTGCAGCTACAATTGCTGGTACTGCTAGAAATCCTGGGCTTGGTGGAAAATTGATGACTACAATGTTTATTGCACTTGCAATGATCGAAGCTCAGGTAATTTATGCATTAGTAATTGCACTAATTGCTCTTTACGGAAACCCATATCTTTAATAAGGAGCTCCCTTTTGGGAGCATTTTATTTTTTTGTAAGGAAAAATTAGTATAATTTCTTGCACTTTTAAAGCGGTGGTGGTGGAACTGGTAGACACGCTATCTTGAGGGGGTAGTGCCGCAAGGCGTGCGGGTTCAAGTCCCGCCCACCGCACCATCTTCTTTGTTTCACTTTTAAACTTCCTCTTTTTATTTTATTTTTTTCCTAAAAATTTCTTGTAAAATCTGTCTCTTTTAGATAAGATAAAAAAATAAATAATAATTTCTTGCCAAACCGATTGCGAAGTCGGGACGGAAAGCCACGGGTCTTACTGAGACAGCCGGGTTGCCTTTAATCAAAAGATTAAAGTAATAATGACTTTCCTTCTTAGACTTTCTCTATTAATCGTTTGGTTTGATTAATATAGGAGAAAGATTATGAAAAATATTAAACTATTAGGGTACTCTTTAGTTGCTCTTTTGTCTATTGCAAACTCAGGAGATTTTGATCCAAGCCAAAAATATTTAATAGAAAATGAGTTTTCTGGACAAATCCTTGGACAATACACCTCCAACCCTCCAGCCCTTGCTCCAAGAATTTTAACAAATGATAAAGAAATCCACATCTTTACAAAAATTGAGAATGGAAAAGAGTATGTAAGTTTTGCTTCACCTTATGGTATGCAAAATTCAGATCCAAATAAGTATAAAAGATTTGCTAACCCTTCTCAAGCAGGAGAAGAACTTAGCTTAAAAGAGAGTGGTCCAATTTGGTGGGAGGTAATTCCTCACATCTCAAAAGATGGACATAAATATGGATATGTTTATCTAAGAAACAAAGATACTGGACTCTATATGAAAGATACTGCAAGCATCGATAATAGTTTGGATTTGAGAAGTCCAGATAGAAAAGAAGCAATTGTTACAGCCGATACCTTGGAAAATCCAGATGATAGAAGATATCTTTGGCAAATTACACCATTTATTACAACTCCTCCATCTTTAAATTTGGCTCTTCCTCAATCTGGCTGGACTCCAAAAGCAAATAAAATTGCAATTCTTAGCTTAAAAGACCAATTAAACTCTCCTACTTTTAGAGTTTTGGATGAGAGTGGAAGAGAACTCTTTAGCTCAAAAGGAATCTATTGGGGAAAATATTGGGATAATTTGCACTTTTATACTCTAAACCTCAACAACAAAAAGCTTGAAAAAGAGGGGACTTATCAGATAGAAGTAGCTGGAATTAAGAAAAAAATCTATATCAAAAATGATATTTTCCTCCATCCAATGAGACAAAAAGGGAGTGATAGATTCTCAATTAGTGAAATCTTTAGTCCAGATTTTGGGTTTGTAACTCAGTGGGGGAGACTTGTAAATTGGTGGCCAAAACCTTATGAGTTTTTATCTTCTCTTGATTACTGGAGTCCATTTGATAAAAACTCTCCAAACACTTTTCCAGATTGGATGTGGAGAGATGATAGTGATGCAAACAGAAATGGAGTAATTTATGAACCTTATGGTGGAAAAGCTACCTATGAAGAGGCAAATAATTGTTATAAAGGTAGCTGGGATATGACAGACCAGTATGCTCACAATTATGCTTATGATGGACTTGTTTTAAATGAACTCTCTTTGATGTATCAAAACAGTCAAAATCCAAATTTAAAAGAAAAAATTTACAAAGAAATTCTCTATGGAGTTGATGGGCTCTTAAAAAGACAAGAGAGTGATGGCTCTTGGAGACAAGGGTATATGGATAAATTAAAATGGACAGGAACCAATGCTGGACTTGGAGCTGGACTTGCTTCTACTTTGCCAATTATAAGGGAAAAAGATCCAAATTTAGCAAGTAGAGTTGAAGAGGCTCTAAATAAATCTTGGAGTTATGTAAACTCAAAAGCAAATGACCCATCAACTTGGGCAGTAGCTGGAGAGGGAAAACTTCCAGATGGCTCGACTGTAGCTTCTATGCTTCCAACTCAAAGAAATCTCTTTAGAGAGTCTTATCTATTTTTTGCAATCAATATGTATCTAAATACAAAAGATAAAACTTATAAAGATATTGTTGAAAAAGAGGCAAAAGAGGGAACAATATATCATAATGGTTGGTTTAAAAAGGGTGGAGTTGGAAAGTTTCCTGGACAATTTACTGCTCACGGAGAGTGGGCACTTATTGCACTTTTGAAATATTACCCCTTTGCTTCAGATGAGACAAAAAAGGCAATAGAGCAGATTGCAACAGATTACTATAATAGTAATATCATCTCAACAAAAGATTATGTAGGTGGACCTTATGGAGCTTATGGAAAGTATCTCTCTAAAAATGGAACGGCTTACACTTGGCAAGTCTGGAAAAATATGCTCTGTGCTACAATGCTCTATAAAACTTTGGGAGATAAATTTGGACAAGGCGTCTTGCTAGCTCAAAAAGCTCTTGATTGGTATTGGGGTTCAAACCCTTATAGTAGCTCTTTAGTTTTTGGTGTTGGAGACTTTTATGTCAATAGTGGTTGGGCATCTTACCATACAATTGGAAGACATATTGGAATGGAAGCTTCAAATATGCACTTAAAAGGGAGCGATGGAGCTTGGGCATCTTCAGAGACTACTGTAGTTGGTTCTTTGGCAATCTGGAACAGTGTAATTTTGCTGGATAAATATAGAGATTCTCTAAAAGGAGTTGAAATCTTTACAAAAGAGGGCTTTAGCGGAGATAGACTCTTTTTACCAGCTGGAAAATATAATAGTGATCTTTTAAAAGCTTATGGAATAGCACTAAATGATGTAAGTAGTCTAAAAGTTCCAGAAAATTTTAGAGTTAAACTCTATACTGGCGGAGAGTTTAATGGAGAGAGTGAAGAGATTGAAGATGATACTTCAGCTCTTGGAGCTACAAATAATAGAGTTCAATCAATAGAGGTAATTTATACTGGAGAGATTGCTCCTGCTTTAGCTAGCAAAAATATAGAAAATAATGAGATTAAAACTCCTGTAAATAAAACTGAAGATGAGGTAGACAAAAATGAGGCAAAAGAAGAAAAAATAAAAGCCAATGAGAAGAAAGATACCCAAGAAAAAACTTCTTTGGATGGGGAAGGTGAAATTAAAAATAGCAGAAATATAAAAGCAAAAGGAGAATTAAACAGAGAGAATAAAAATAAACAGAAAAAAAACCGCCATAAAAAATCAAAAAGTAAAACTCAAAAAATGGAAAATAAACCAAAAGAAGAACCTAAAAAAGATTTAATAGAAGATGAAAATTTAAAAGCTAGCGAAAATAATACGACTTTAATTGAAAATCAAACTTCTCAAAATAGACCAAGTAATACAAAAGAAAAGCCACAAGAAACTCCTAAAACACAAAAAAGCACAGTTGAAGTTATTGGAGGAGATCAGGGTGGAATTTTATCTTTATTACTTGGAATTTTCTTCTTGTTCTTTGGATCAAAAGTAGGTGAATCAAAAAAATAGATTTCTCCCCTTTTGGGGGAAAGATTACATATCCAAGTATCTAATTAAACCAGAGGTGAATCTATCAATTCTCATAACTTTCGTTCCTCCATATTTTTTTTTAAAAAGTTCGACTTCAGTAGGATTTGCAAGAGGAATTAAATCATCTCCATGAGGCCCAACCAATCTAGAACCAAAAACATACCAAGCATTTTTAGCATCTATCTTTTTTCCTGTTAGATAACTTTTTACATACATTTTGTCTATTTGAGTTCTATTCTTTACCCCAAGCTCTGGATATTTTTTAGGATTAAAATAAAAATTCATCATAGATTTTACACTTACAAACTCTATCTTTCTTCCATCTTTTAAAACCATTTCAGTAGAAAATTTCTTATATTTATCAATTGGAAGCTGATAAACTGGATCAAATTTTAAACTCCATTTTTTTGTAATGTTTGCTTCATTTGCAAAATTAAAGCTGGAAAAAATAATCAAAACTGAAAGAATCTTTTTCACACTCCCCTCCTTTTTATTTGAAATACAATGAAATTGACAATTTGTAGTTTACTATTTTTCCTTAAACTTAAGAATACTAAATTTTAGTTTTTAACCACTTTTTTAAGATAAAACTACAATTGCCACAGCAATAGCAAAATTTCCATCATGAGAAATAGATAAAGAAGAGCTTTGAAGATTAAATTTTTTTTGAGCTTCTTGACTTAGAATAAAAGATGGTGAATTTAAAGAGTCTTTTTTTATAAAAATATCCAAAAATGATAGCTCTTTCCCAATACCACATCCAAAAGCTTTAGCAATTGCTTCTTTTGCTGCCCAGTATCCAGCGATTGATTCTACTTTTTTTAACTCTTGAATCTCTTCTTCATTCAAAAACCTTTTTAAAAATTTATCCCCAAACCTTTCTGTTGAATCTAAAACTCTAGAGATTTGGATAATATCTGTTCCAACTTTTATTTTCATTTTTTCTCTTAAGAATTTTTTAATTTGTTTCTCTCCAACTACAAAACTACAAATAAAAAAATTAAAAATTGAAAAAAAATAAAAATTCTTCTGGAAAGAAAAGTTAACCTGTTTCGATTTGAAACAGTTTTTAAAAAATTAGCTCTCAATATTTTAAACTTTAAATCTTATTTTTTAAATTAAATGTTTCATTATGATACAACAAGCTTAAAAACTAAGAAATTAAGTTTTGGCTTTAACTTATTAGAGATACTCTTAAAGATATAATAATCACATCAATTAATCTTAAAACTTAGGAGAGTCAATGAGTAAAGCACAAATCATCTGGACAAAAATCGATGAAGCCCCAGCTCTTGCTACATATTCACTATACCCAATTGTAAATGCTTTTTGTAAAAAAGCTGATGTAGATGTAGTTCAAAGTGATATCTCTCTTGCTGGAAGAGTTCTTGCTGCGATGGGAAAGGCTGATGATAATCTTGCAAAGCTTGGAGAGCTTGTATTAAAGCCAGAGGCAAATATTATTAAACTTCCAAATATCTCTGCAAGTGTTCCACAGTTAAAAGAGTGTATTGCTGAGCTTCAAGCTCAAGGATACGATATTCCAGACTATCCAGAAGATCCTCAAACAGATGAAGAGAAAGAGATTGCTGCAAAGTATGCAACTTGTCTTGGAAGTGCAGTAAACCCAGTATTAAGAGAGGGAAATTCAGACAGAAGAGCTGCAGCTGCGGTTAAAAAGTACGCCCAAAAACATCCTCACAAGCTAAAACCATTTGCCCCAGATTGCAAAGCTTATGTAGCTTATATGGATGATAATGATTTTTATGCAAATGAGCAGTCTGTAATTATCGATAAAGCTCAGACTCTTAGCATTGAGTTAAATGGTAAAACTCTACAAACAATGGATGTTAATGATAGAGAGATAGTATCAAGCTCATTTATGAGTGCCAAGGCACTTTCAGAGTTTTTGGCAAAAACTGTAGAGGATGCAAAAGAGAAAGATTTGCTCTGGTCGCTTCATCTTAAAGCTACAATGATGAAAGTAAGTGACCCAATTATGTTTGGTCATGCAGTAAAAGTCTTCTTTAAAGAGCTATTTGATAAGTATGCAGATGAGTTTGAAAAGCTTGGAGTAAATCCAGACCTTGGAATTGGAGATCTTCTTAAAAAGATTGAAAAATCAGATAAAAAAGATGAAATCAAAGCTGACCTTGAGAGAATCATCAAAGAAGGAAAACCAAATATTGCAATGGTAGATAGTGATAACCTCATCACAAACCTCCACTTCTCAAATGATATTATTATCGATGCTTCTATGCCACCAGTTATTAGAGAGGGTGGAAAGATGTGGAACAAAGATGGAGAGCTTCAAGAGTGTGTTGCAGTTATTCCAGATAGAACTTATGCAAGAATGTATAGTGCAATTTTGGAAGACTGTAAGACAAATGGCCAGTTTGATGTGGCTACAATGGGACATGTGAGTAATGTTGGACTTATGGCTAAAAAAGCTGAAGAGTATGGAAGTCACCCATTTACTTTCAAAGTTGCAGAAGATGGAGTAATGGAAGTAAAAGATGAAAATGGCAACGTCTTAATGAGTCACAATGTCAAAAAAGGTGATATCTGGAGAGCTTATAGAGTAAAAGATGTTGCTGTGAAAGATTGGGTAAGACTTGCTCATGAAAGAGGAAAACTAACAGGTGATCCAATAGTTTTCTGGCTTGATAGTAACAGAGCTCACGATGCAAACTTGATCAAAAGAGTAGTAGAGTATCTCCCAGAACATCTAGAAAAAGAGCCAATAGAATTTCACATTATGGCACCAGAACTTGCAATGAAATATACTACAAAAAGAAGCAGAGCAGGACTTAATACTATTAGTGTAACTGGAAATATTTTAAGAGATTACTTAACTGACCTATTCCCAATCTTAGAGCTTGGAACAAGTGCTAAGATGATGAGTATTGTTCCACTTCTTGCAGGTGGAGGACTTTTTGAGACTGGAGCTGGTGGAAGTGCTCCAAAACATGTAGACCAATTCCTAAAAGAGAGCCATTTAAGATGGGATAGCCTTGGAGAGTTCTTAGCTTTAGCAGAGTCTCTTAGAATGATTTATAATAGAACTGGAGATGAGAAAGTAAAAGCTGTTTGTGAAGCATTAGACAGAGCAAATGAAGCTTACTTAGATAATGATAAAGCTCCAGGAAGAAAAGTAGGACAACCTGACAATAAAGCAAGCCATTTCTATTTGGCAATGTACTGGGCTGATGCTTTGAAAGATTCTATGCCAGAGTTTGCTGAAGTAGCAAAAGCACTAAAAGAAAACGAAGAGAAAATCTTAGAAGAGCTTCTTGCAGTAGAAGGAAAACCAGCTGATATTGGAGGATACTACCATCCAGATGATGAAAAAGCTGAAAAAGCTATGAGACCATCTGAAACTCTTAATAAAATTATTGATTCTATCTAAACTTAAATAAAGTATATTTTTTGTATATATAAGTGGAAGTCTCAATTTGGGGCTTCTGCTTTTTTTAATTAAAAAAACACCTCTTTCTGTTTCCCCAAAAGGCAAGACATAATTGAAAAGGTCTCTTTTGAGTTATGTTTTGCAACGGGGAGGAGAGGTGCTTAGTGCAAGGAGATAAATGGATGCAAAAAGGTAAAAAAGTAACAATTATTGGTGCGGGAAATGTTGGTGCAACTGTAGCTTATTCTTTGGCGATGAAAGGAAGCTGTCATGAAATAATGTTAAGAGATAGAGCACCAGAAATCGCAAAGGGAAAAGCTCTTGATATGAGCCAAGCAGCAAATGCAGCAAGACAGCACACTCTTGTAAGTGTAGCAGAAGAAGCAAAAGATATAGCAGGAAGTGATATTGTAGTAATTACTGCAGGAAGTCCAAGAAAACCTGGAATGAGTAGAGATGATCTTTTGATGACAAATGCAAAAATTACAAAACAAGTCGTTCAAGATGTAAAAAAATATGCTCCAGATTCAATTATTATTATGGTTTCAAACCCTCTTGATGTCATGACTTATGTGGCACTAAAAGAGTCTGGCTTTCCAAAAGAAAGAGTTGTAGGAATGGCTGGAATTTTAGATAGTGCAAGAATGGCTCATTTTATTTATGAAAAGATTCGCTATGGCGCTGGACAAATTAGAGCTTCAGTAATGGGAGGACACGGTGATGATATGGTGCCTCTGCCAAAATTCTCAACCGTTGCTGGAGTACCACTTACTGATATTTTAACCAAAGAAGAAATTGATGATATAGTTGAAAGAACCAAACACGGTGGAGCTGAGATTGTAGGGTATCTAAAGACTGGCTCAGCTTACTATGCTCCAGCAAAAGCAACATCAATTATGATTGAAGCAATTCTAAAAGATACAAAGCAGATTCACCCTTGTGCAGTCTACCTTGATGGGCATTATGGACATAGTGATGTCGTCTCTGGAGTGCCGGTGGCTCTTGGGGCAAATGGAGTCGAAAAGCTATTTGAGATGACTCTAACAGATGAGCAAAAGGCTAAATTTGCAAAATCGGTGGAGTCTGTCAGAAAGATGATAAATGTCTTAAAGAAAAATAATTTCTTCACAAACCCTGAAGATAACATAATCAAAACCAATTAGAAAGGATGCCAATGAGAGAAGTAGCTTATGAAGATTTGGTCAAGTCAGTCAAAGCGATGGTGATGCACACAGCCTCTCACCTTCCAGAAGATGCACTAAATGCAATCAAAAAAGCTTATGAAGAAGAAAAGAGTGAAGTTGCAAAGTCTGTGCTAAAGCAAATCTTAGATAATGCAAAACTAGCAGCTGATGAGGATAGACCACTCTGTCAAGATACTGGACTTGCAGTCTATTTTGTCAATGTAGGTCAAGATGTAAGAGTAGTTGGAGGCTCAATTAAAGATGCAATCAATGAAGCAACTGAACAAGCTTATAAAGAGGGATACTTAAGAGCTAGTACTTGTGATTGTTTTGATAGACATAACTTAAAAGATGAAGTGGGTTACAACCTTCCAGCAATTATCCACTTTGATATTGTTGAGGGTGATAAGATTGAGATTGAGTATGCTGCAAAAGGTGGTGGAAGTGAAAATGTAAGCCGTGCTACAGTTTTAGCTCCTGCTCAAGGAAAAGAGGGGATTAAAAACTTTGTAAAAGAGGTAATATCTAATGCTGGACCAAACCCTTGTCCTCCAATAATTGTTGGAGTTGGAATTGGAGGAACTTTTGAAGTTGCTGTAAAATCGAGCAAACATGCACTCTTTAGAGAAGCAGGTAGCCCAAATCCAGATCCAGAGCTTGATGAGTTTGAAAAAGAGTTAAAAACTGAGCTTAATAAACTTGGAATTGGTGCAATGGGAATGGGTGGAACTCAGACAGTTTTGGCTGTGCATATTGAAAAAAATCCTTGTCATATTGCAAGTTTGCCAGTTAGTGTAAATGTTCAGTGCCACAGCTCAAGACACTCTCATATTACTATCTAAGGAGAAACAATGGCTGAATATACAATGACAACACCACTAAGCGATGAAGATATT
>Ga0256843_1000554_pt1 | contig 31684 bp, 26 predicted proteins | sample AlvinellametaG_FD_191572 | JGI IMG/M metagenome (GOLD analysis project Ga0256843, IMG submission 191572) | Pompeii worm associated microbial communities from hydrothermal vent at the East Pacific Rise, Pacific Ocean - Alvinella | ecosystem: Host-associated > Annelida > Integument > Unclassified ...
CTTCCTTTTTTGTATTTTGATCCATACCAGTCATTCTGAGGAAGCGTAGCGACCGAAGAATCTCCTTGAGATATTTCGCTACGCTCAATATGACAACCCTCTCTGTCATTCTGAGCCCATCAGGCGAAGAATCTCAAAACGAGATATTTCGCTACGCTCAATATGACGTAAAAGACTCTTCGGCTTCGCCTCAGAGTGACGTATGCCGTCTGTCATTCTGAGGCACGCAGTGCCGAAGAATCTCAAAACACAATCCATCACGAGGTCCTTCGCTACGCTCAGGACGACGCTTTTCGTCATTTTGAGGGTTTGGGGCGTCATTCTGAGCCCATCGGGCGAAGAATCTCAAAACGAGATATTTCGCTACGCTCAATATGACATAAAAGACTCTTCGCTACGCTCAGAGTGACGCACACCCCAACCCGTCATTCTGAGCCGCCCCGCGGCGAAGAATCTCATGAGACTCTTCGGCTTCACCTCAGAGTGGCGTAATCCGCATAACATAACAACAGTTGACAAATATTAACAAATAAACTATAATCAATTCAAAAAATTAACGATTTGTTAAGGACAATTAATGAATTTCGAAAGAATCATAGAAAAAATTAAAGATATCATATCTCAAGAAATAGGAGAAAAAAAGGTTTATAACAAAGACGTTGCAAAAGCTCTAAACATTACCCCCGAATATTTATCGATGCTAAAAAAAAGAGATAAAATTCCTTTTGAAGAAATAGCCTACTTTTGTGCCAAAAGAAAAATATCAATAAACTGGCTTTTATTCGACCAGGAGATAGAAACAATAAGCACACAAACCGAAAAATTTTCACAAATCAGATATTTCAAAAACATAAACGCAAGTGCTGGAGGCGGCGCTTTTAACTTCGACGAAAACTACGAAATCGTCTATATCGATAAAAAAATAATAGACAAAAATTTAGATGCCATAAATGTTTTTGGTGATTCTATGGAACCTACCATTAAAGACGGAAGCACTATTTTTATAGATAGAAACGACAAAAACGTCCAAAACGGAGGTATTTTCGTAGTAGCCACAAATGCGGGAGTTTTTGTAAAACGTATAAATTTAAGAAGTGACGGAAGAGTAGAGCTAATATCCGATAACAAACTCTACCCCGCCGAAACGGTAGAAAATGCCGAGATTATAGGAAAAGTCGTTAAAATCATCAACTAAATTTCGTTTTCAAAATCCTTTTACCAAGTTCGACTCCCGGCTGATTATACGTATCTATTTCAAAAAGAGCCCCAACGGCGGAAGTTAAAAGTTCAAAATATATAAGCAACATTCCCACATTCTCTTCGTTAAGTTTTTCTAACACTATTTCATCTACGTCGATACCGCTTCTAATTACGCTCTCTTTTGTCGCATCGCACTGTGCGTTTATAAGTTCGTTGAACGTATAACCGTTTACAAAATCGGTGTTTTCCAAATACGGCAAGGAAATATCGGGTATTTTTAGCGAGTTTTCAAAATTTTTGACTTTTATAAACGTAACCGTTTTATCGAGGGGTCCTTCTATTAATAATTGCAAAAACGAATGCTGGTCTATAGAGCCCAAAAGCCCTATAGGAGTCAGCCCCACTCTTTTGCCCTGTTTGTTGATTTTACCAAGACTCTCACCCCAAAGCTGGACATACCACTTATTAAACTCATCAAGCAACGAAGAGTATGAAAACACTACGTTCATTTTATAGCTTCGGCTTCTTTCATATAAAAATGCCGCTTTTCTGATTAAATGCCACTGCTTTTTATCAAAAAACGAATCGATAAAACTTTTAGCACCTTCCAAAACGCTTTGCATATCAAATCCCGCCAAAAACAAAGGCACCACACCCACGGCGCTAAATACGGAAAATCTACCTCCTACGTTTTTTGGAATATTAAACACTTCGATATCGTAATTTTGCGCAAATTTTTCAAGTTTGGAGTCTTTATCGGTTATAACGATAATTTTATCGTTGTTTAAATCAAGACCAAAATACTCTATTGCCGCTTTAAATATCGAAATAGTCTCTATCGTAGTGCCGGATTTTGAAACGACGATAAAAAGCGTATCGTTTTTATCAATTTTTTCAAAATGATTTTTAAGTTCAATCGGGTCGGTATTTTCCAAAAAAACAATCTCTTTTTTCTCTTCCGTTTTCAAAAGTCTATATATCGCCTTAGTCCCCAAAGACGACCCGCCTATTCCGATAATCGCTATTTTAGAAAAGTCTATTTTTTTGTTTTTTAACGAATCTATAAGCTTTTTGGAAGTATCCGGCAAAAAATAATATCCAACTTCTCCTAATTCTTTCTCTTCTACCAATCGTCTAAACGCATAATCTTCCAAATTCGAATTATCGTATTCGTAATAAGTGTTAAACTTTAGCATAACTTTCCTTTATATCCGCTGGCATTCCAAATCATCGGCACAAACTCCTCTTTTTTATACACCTTGCCTCCCATACTTCGCAAATGAGAACTCGGAACTTGGCAATCAATATATTCGATTCCGTTCTGTTTTAAAATATCACAAAAATAAATCAGCGCCAACTTGCTTGCATCGGGTTTTAAATGAAACATACTCTCACCGCTAAAGTATTTATTTATCGCTACTCCGTAAAATCCTCCGACAAGTTCGCCCTCATAATAACTCTCGACCGATATGACAAACCCCAAATCGTATAGTTTTTTATACGCTTCTATAAACCCGTCGTTTATCCACGTGCCGTTTTCGTGTTTGCGTTTAACTTCGGCACAGTTTAATATAACCTTATCAAAAGCGGTATTGATTTTAAATTCCCATTTAGGACTTCTTAGTTTTTGAAGCAATTTTTTGGTAGTTTTAACCTCATCTGTTTTTAAAAACATTCTTTCGTTTAATATAAACCAGTGATACATGCCCTCATCGTCCTGATACCATGGAAAAAACCCTTGTGAATACCCCTCTAACAATCTTTTTGGGTGTAAATCGTAACTTGCCCCTATAAATCCTTCGTCAAAAGGTTCGTAGGGAGAGGGAAATTCAAAATCGTCAAGCAGATATAAAGGAGGGTTTTCGTTAACCTTAATCATTTTTAACTTCGATATCGAAATTATCTTTTTTAAAGTCTATTTTCACTTCTCCTCCCCCTTTTAAATCCCCAAACAGTATCTCATCGCTTAAAGGCTCTACAATTTTTTCTTCAATAACCCTCGCAAGCGGACGCGCTCCGAATTTTGGAGTGTATCCCTTTTTGGCAAGTGCGTTTTTAGCCCTTTTGGTTAATTTTAATCGCACTTTTTTCGCGTTTAGCTTATCTTGGAGTTCGTTTATAAACTTATCCACCACCATCAATACGCTCTCTTGGTTTAACGGCTTGAATCTAACAACCGCATCGAGTCTATTTATAAATTCCGGAGCAAAAAACCTCTCTATCGCTTCTTCTTTAAATTCGGCGAATTCTTGTAAAAATCCCGGATTATTCCCTTCGCCCACTCCTAAATTGCTCGTCATAATAAGCACTACGTTTCTAAAATCGGCAATCCTTCCGTCGTTATCACTCAACGTCGCGTTATCCATCACCTGCAAAAGAATCTGGACGATATCCGGGTGTGCCTTTTCTATTTCGTCAAGCAACAAAACGGTATGAGGCTGTTTTCTGATAGCTTCGGTCAAAAGCCCGCCTTTTTCGTATCCCACATATCCCGGAGGAGAGCCTATCAGTTTGGCGACCGAGTGTTTTTCTTGATATTCGCTCATATCGAATCTCAAAAAGTTAATACCCAAAATATTGGCAAGCTGTTTTGCGATTTCGGTTTTACCTACACCCGTAGGTCCTACAAAAAGAAAACTACCGATTGGTTTATCTTCTCTTGTGAGTCCCGCTTTTTTTCTTTTGATAACTTTTACGAGTTCTTTTACGGCGTTATCTTGCCCGAAAACCTTAGCTTTTAGATTTTCTTCTAAAGTTTTTAATTTCTCTATTTCGTTATTATGCGTTGATTCTTTAGGAATATTGGCAATTTTTGCGACAATCGTTTCTATATCGCTTTTGGTAATTAATTTTTTGCCTTTTAGTTTATATTTAGCACCCGCTTCATCAATTAAATCAATCGCGCTATCCGGCAAAAACTTCTCTCTTAAATATTTTTTGGCAAGTATTGCCGCGCTTTTTAGCGCTTCTTTGGAATATCTAACGTTATGAAACTCTTCGTATCTATCTTTTAAACCTTCTAAAATTTTTATCGTATCTTCAATGCTTGGTTCTTTTATGTCTATTTTTTGGAATCGTCTATTTAAGGCTTTATCTTTTTCGAAATGATTTTTATACTCTTCATACGTTGTAGCGCCTATACATCTAATCTCCCCCCTTGCAAGTGCCGGTTTTAATAAATTGGCTATATCCATACTACTGCTTCCCGCCGCACCGGCACCCACAATCATATGTATCTCGTCGATAAACAAAATAGGCTCTTTTTGAGTTTTAAGCTCTTCTAATACCGCTTTTATCCGTTTTTCAAACTCTCCTCTGTATTTAGTCCCGGCTACCAAAGCCCCAATATCGAGTGAATATATTTTTTTGTTTTTGAGCTGTTTTGGGACTCTGTTTTGCGCTATCAGTTTTGCAAGCCCTTCGACTATCGCCGTTTTGCCGACACCCGCTTCTCCGACCAACACGGGATTGTTTTTTTTACGTCTAACAAGCACTTGCATAACTCTTTGAATCTCTTCGTCCCTTCCTATAACATCGTCAAAATCCCCGGCAATTGAGGTTAATTCGGTTGTAAACTCTTCAAGCACCGATTTTTTCTCTTTTTTGTTATCCGTTTTTGTTTCGGTAATATATTCGACAATTTCTATCTTTTCGATACCGAATTCCTTTAAAAGCTGAGAAGTATAACTACTCTCATCTTCAAGTAACGCTACAAAAAAGTCAAGCTCGTCGGCTACGCTTTTTCTGATTCCTTGGATATGATTAATCATTCTCTCAGTCGCTTTGTGAAACGCAAGCGTCTCGGTCGGGTTCACCTTAAACGACACTTTTTCGATATATCTGTCTAAATAATAATCAAGCCCTCTTCTGACATAATCTACGTCCACTCCCACATCTTCTAACAACACTCTTATATTTTTATCTTTTAATAACACGTAAAAAGCGTGGTCTACCGTAATATATTCGTTTTTTCTTTTTTTCGCTTCTTCAACTATTTCATTAAAAATATTTCGTAAATTTTCCGTAATTTGCATCTATACCTCCTCCATAACGGCTCTTAACGGATACCCGGCACTTCTGGCAAGAGAGTGCGTTTTTTCAATTTTTATCTGAGCTATTTCATAAGGGTATACCCCCACTACCGCACTTCCTTCTCTATCGACTTTAAGCGTTAAGTTTATAGCTTCTTCTTCGTCTTTGTGAAATACGACTTTCAAAATCTCTATAACAAAATCAAACGTCGTATAATCATCGTTTAACAACATAACCTTGTAAAGTTTAGGGGTTATGATTTCTAAATCGTTCTCTACTATCGTTTTAGTAGGCATTCTTTACCTTTGTCTCTATTTATTTTATTATATCAAATTCCGTCAATTTATCAAGCTTTATTTGTTTAAACTAAATAAAATTTAGCAAAAAAACTCAACTTACCATCTCCCACATCTCTTTTTCACTTAATAACGTTACACCGAGTTCTTTTGCTTTGTCGTATTTGCTTCCCGCATCTTCTCCATATATTACGTAATCGGTCTTTTTGCTTACACTCGAACTAACCTTTGCTCCTAAATGTTCCAATATTTCTTTAATTTCGCTTCTTGGTTTTGACATAGTCCCTGTCAAAACGACTCTTTTATCATTAAACGGTGAAGTTTTAATCTCTTTTTTTGTAGGGTTTTTAGGATTTAATATGTTTATCAATTTTTCGATTTTATCTTTGTTTACTTTTATATACTCTTCTAAAGATTTTACCATCTCGGGACCAAAGCCCTCTATTTTATAAAATTCTTCAATCGGGACTTTATAAAACTCAACCCCAAATCTTTCACATATTTTTTTGCTTGCCACTTCACCAATATGCTCAATACCCAAAGCGTTTACAAACCTCCAGCACTCGACTCCTTTTGTCTTCTCTATCGCTTTTACCAGATTTTCGGCTTTTTTTCTTGCAAAAAGCGGCAGTTTTTCCAAATCCTCGACTTTTAATTTAAACAAATCCGTTATATCTTTAACCAAACCGTATTCGTATAAAAGTTTCGCCACACTCTCTCCAAGCCCTTCTATGTCTAAAGCGTTTTTACTTGCGGCGTATATTATCGTATTTACCACTCTTGCCGGACACGAGAGATTTTGACATTTTATTATAGCACCTTCATCAAGCACCTCGGCACCGCATACCGGACAGTTTTTAGGTCTTGGTATTTTCTTTTCATCGCCTTTTCTTTTATGATACAACACTTTGGTTATTTTAGGAATTACATCTCCGCTTCTAATAACGATTACATGGTCTTTGATTCTTAAATCCATTCTTTCTATTTCGTCAAAGTTGTGAAGCGTCGCTCTTTCTACGATAACCCCTCCGATTTCTACGGGTTTTAAGATAGCTACGGGAGTCAATACGCCGGTGCGCCCTACTTGGACTATCACGTCTTTAACCACACTCTCTTTTTCTATTGCCGGAAATTTATAAGCCACCATCCATCTTGGATATTTGGTCGTATATCCTAAATTTTCCAACAACTCAAGCTCATTTACTTTTACGACCATACCGTCAAGCATAACGGGAATTTCATCTCTTATAGCGATAAATTCCTCGTATTTTTTTTCTATACATTCTATATCTTTACACACTTCTCTTTTAGGAGGCTGTCTAAAGCCCAACCCATACACGAAATCCATCAAATTTTTATATGTTTTAAACTTATTTATAAATTCGTTTTTATCTTTATTATACTCTTCTTGGCTAACTTCGTCGCTGTTTAACGTCTCAACCGGATATCCCACTCCCCAAGGATAAAAAATAAGAGGTCTTTTAGCCGTTATCCTGCTATCAAGTTGTCTCAAACTTCCAGCCGCCGCGTTTCTTGGGTTTGCAAAAGTCGCTTCGTTGTTTTTTAATCGTTCTTGATTTAATTTTTCAAAATCCTCTTTTTTAATAACAACCTCGCCTCTTATTTCTATAAGTCCTTTATATTCGATATCAAGAGGTATGGATTGAATGGTTTTTGCGTTTTGAGTAACGTCCTCGCCTATTTCTCCATTTCCTCTCGTTTCGGCTCTTATAAGGGTGCCGTTTTTATATATAAGATTCAAACTCGCCCCGTCAAATTTAGGCTCTACGTAAAAAGTAATCTCACTTTGAGCGAGCTTTTTTACTCTGTTTACCCAATCGACAAATTCGTTTTTATCAAATACGTCTTCCATAGACCACATTTTTGTAAGATGTTTTGCTTTTTTAAATTCCTCTAATATTACGTCTCCGACTCTTTGAGTAGGTGAAGATTTGTCTATTTTATCCGGATTTTCTTTTTCGTAGTTTTCGACTTCTTTATATAATCTGTCATACTCTTCATCGGTTACGAGCGGATTATCGAGCACATAATAGTGATAAGCCCATTTTTTAAGCGTTTCTACGGCTTTTTTATATTCACTATCGGTTTGAATCATAACAACTCCGTTTTTTGTTTGATTATAGCAAAAAAAGAAGAAAAGAGTTAGACTCTGTATTGTTTTAGATTTTCGTTTAACGCGTTGATTGTTTCGTTTAATTTTTCAATTGCTTTTAAAATTTCGTTTATATTTTTGGCGTTGTGTTTTGAAATTTCAAATATATTGTCTACTTCTTTTGTCAACGCGTTGGAATCGGTGCTTAATTTTTCGAAAGAATCTGATAATTTTTCAACTTCTTGAGTCGAAGCGGAAATTTTTTCCATCGTAAAGTTAATATTGTCCTGAGTTTCGTTGGCTTCTACAACCAATACGTTCATATCGTCGTTGTTGGCTTTTATATCCTCATACGCTTCTGTTACGCGTTGCAATACTACATTAATCGTCGAATCGATTTCACCTATTGATTTTTGAGTTTTTTCGGCTAATTTTCTAACTTCGTCCGCAACAACGGCAAAACCTCTACCGTGTTCGCCAGCCCTTGCCGCTTCTATTGCCGCGTTAAGCGCCAATAGGTTCGTTTGGTCCGCGATTTCTTTAATGATATTCAAAATAGCCCTGATATCTTCTGTTGAAGAGACGAGATTGTTAATTTTTACGGAAATTTCGTTTTCTTTTACGGCTATACTCTCAATGGTTTTAATTAAGTTTTTAATTCTACCTACCGCTTCTTGAAGCTCTTTGTATGCGGAGAATATACTCTCTTTGGTTTTGTTGGCTTCTTCTTTTGATTCGTTCATATCCACGCTCATTTTATTAATCGAATTGTTTATTACGTTTAGATACTCAATCTCTTCGTTTACTTTTTCGATTACGTTTGTGCCTTTAGATGCGATATGATTTGAGGTTTTAGCGTTGTTTTGACTGATTTCTATAGCCGCTTTTATAGTTCTTTGCATATTTTCAAGCAATTCGTTTATATCTTGAGAAACTTCGCCTATTTCGTCTTTTGCCTCAATTTTTATTCTTTTGGTTAAATCAAGACCTATTTGAGAAATATTGCTTTTTAAATAATCAAGTCTTTTTATAATGTATTGAATCGTATAAACCAAATACGCAAATCCTCCAAGAGCGATTAAGATAATAATAATTTCAATAATTTTTAGATACCGTTTGGTATCGTTTACTTCCTTAAGCATCTCTTTTTCCTTGACGCGTAAAGTGTTTATATAGTCGCTTATGAATTTAGTAATCGTATCCAAATCCCGAAACGAATTTTGAATAAGCATATTTTCGTATTTTGCGTTGGTTTTTTTTACTTTGTCTATTTTGGAAATATAAGAATTAATATTTGCCAATAAAGCGACAAATTGAGGCATAATCCCTGTTTTGAAGAGTTTTATTCTCTCTTTTTCGGAAAGATTTTTTAGTTTTTTAACCTCAGCGTGAAGAAGCTTGTCGTTTTTATCCATATCTTTAAGGTCGGATATCAAATGCTCCAAATGGACGCTTTTTAAGAAGTTTTCGTCGTATTTATTAATATGGGCTTGAATTTTACATTTATCTGCCGGTAATTTTTTGGCGTTTATTACGTAATCTACGCTGTCAAGCATCCATTGATATTTGTCAATCAACGCTTTACACATGTCTTCATTTAAACTTTTCGGAATAAAGAGATATTTTTTCTCAAATATTTCCAGCAAATAGTGCAAATTTTCATGCGCTTTTTTCGCTTCGGCAAAATCCGCCCTCAGTGAAGCCGGAAGCAGTTGAGGATTTAAGTGAAATTTTTTAAAGAATTTCGTAAGCGAGCATTTATGAAGCTCGGACTCCAAATCACTCTTTTGGTTTTTTAAAAAATCCTCTTCCAAATCGGTAATAAGTTTGTAGTGTTCGAATTTCATGTTTTCCAAAAAGTTAATCTCTTTGGTAATCAGCTCGACCTTTTTTTCGGCTTGGTCAATTTTTAACTGAGAATAATAATTAATACCTATTATCAGCAAAAAACTGAAAAAAATCACTACTGTCGCGCTGTAAGCTCTCTTTTTAATTGTCATGTTTCTTCCTTTGGTTGTTAGTGCAACCAAAAGTATAACTTAAATTATTAATTTTTCAAATAATGTAAATAATTTTTACTTATGATACGACTTTTTCTTGATTTTTTTACAAAATTACGACCAAGGTTCAGTCACTTCCTATTAACTCTAAGTTTATCTCGTTTTACGTATTTTGCTAAAAATTTACAATAATCGCTAAAACATACGTTTAATCTCTCCTCGACGTTATGCGTATTTTCGTATTGCAGTCTCAAATAGTCAAATCCGTTATATCTATAAAACAACACACCGCTGTAAAAGAATCTTTTTTTGTTTAAAAATTCGGTAATTTCATTTATCTCTTCGGTATGCAGATTAATATCCGCATATATCATCTCCCCTCGTAACTTAGCTTTGGCAAAAAGCAAATTAAATCTGTTTTCGAAATTCTTAACCTTTCCGTCAACTATTATCCCCGAAATCTTTAAAAGCCTATTTTCCCAAAAACGCAACGATTTCTTAATAGGTCTGATTGCGGCTTTAGATATTGGAAGAGAGGCTTTTTTGTATCTGTCGAGTATGATGTTTTTATAAACCTTAGGAGTATATAACGAGCGTTTTTGACGATTAAAAATCTTATACCCCACAAGCGTCCCGGAGCGTTTTTCGAATTTGATATCTTTTTGTGCTATCCATGAGGCTACTTCTCCGAGCTGTAACGCCGTTTCGACCATACCTTGTTTTAAATTCGCTTTTTGCGAAAAAGGGTGAAACATAATCGCTTCTCCGTATATCGCACTAAGCCCGAGACTCTCGGCTTTTTTGATTAGAAACTCAAACATTTTATTCATAAGCCCTCTCCCCTTAAACTCGGGAGCCACCACTACCGCCCCTATTTCGCCGTTGTATTCGTCGTTAATACTCAGCAAAAACTGACCCACCGCTTTGCCGTTTATTTCGGCTATTATCGGATAATATTTTTTGCTTTTAACCATATCTTCCCATGTTTTAGGATTATAAAAGCTCCTTTTATAATATGTATCACCGTAATTGGCTCTAAATAACTCCACTATATCTTTTGCATCTTTTTTTTCGATTTCTCTAATAATCGCGTCCGTTTTATCCTTAATAATAAAAAACGGAGAAGAAATACCGATGTGCCCTTTCATTTGAATACCTTTAAAATTTCGGCGAATATTTTAGCGCCTATTATCAAACTATCTTCGTCTATATCGAATCTCGGGTGATGCTGAGAATAACAAGTCGCTTTTTCTTCATTACAACTTCCAAGTCTAAAAAATGCGCCTTTTACAGCCTTTAGATAATTCGCAAAATCTTCCCCTCCCATTACCGGTTGTTTTAAATCAACCGGCTTTGCGAACTTTTTTGCCGCTTTAATAACGATATCCGTCATTTTGTCATCGTTTATAAGTTCCGGATTTCCAAAATAATAATCAAACTTATACCCCGCTCCCATAGCTCTGCAAATGCCCGCTATCGCTTCTTGCATCATCTCTTTTATATGTTGTCTCACGGAATCGTTTAAACTCCTCACGGTCCCGCTAAGCTTTACCCGGTCGCAAATGATATTGGCGGCTTTACCTCCTTTAATCGTCCCAAACGATATAACCGCCGGGTGAAGCGGGTCTATTCTTCTGCTGACGATATGATTTACCGAATTTACCACAAGCGAAGCCGTCAGAATGGCGTCAACGCCTTCGTGAGGTCTGGCACCGTGCGAACTTTTGCCTATGATTTCGATTTCGAAACTATCGGCACTCGCCATCATTTCTCCGTATTTATATCCTATTTCCCCGGTTTTTAAATAAGGATACATATGTAGCCCGAAAATCGCACTAACACCATCAAGCACCCCTTCTTTTATCAAATCTTCGCTTCCTCCCTCCATTACCTCTTCTTTGTGTTGGAAAATCCCTCTAACATTACAAGGCAATTTGTGCTTATGTCTATTGCACGCTATCAAAAACCCCGCAAGTATAGCAGTATGCCCGTCATGCCCGCACGCATGCATTATGCCTTCTTTTCTTGATTTATAAGGTATATTGTTTTCTTCTGTTATAGGAAGAGCGTCCATATCGGCTCTAAATGCAACGGTGGGTTTTTTCTTATCCGCTATAATATCTACAACCATGCCCGCATTGGTTTGATACGTTTTTATTTTATCGATTCCCTCATTTTGCAGTATCTCTTTAATATAATCACGGGTGGGATACTCTTCACCCGAGAGGTCCGGATACATATGAATATGACGTCGAATTTCGATGATTTTATCTTTTAAAGAGTCGATTTCGGAGATTATTTTTTTCAACGTAGCTCCTTTTGGCTTTTATTAATTATAACACATTATGACAAAAGGCGATATACGCTTATTAAAAAAGGGATTCTTCGGCACTTCGTGCCTCAGAATGACTATAGTAGCATACGTCACTCTGAGCGTAGCGAAGAGTCTATTTTACATTGAACGTGTGGGATTCTTCGGTCGCTACGCTTCCTCAGAATGACGAGGTAGGCGTCATATTGAGCGAAGCGAAATATCTCGTTTTGAGATTCTTCGCCCGATGGGCTCAGAATGACGAGGTGGCATACGTCACTCTGAGCGAAGCCGAAAAAATTTATATCAATTAAGCGCAAGAAGAAAGGTTTTAGTATCTTTTTAGTTTTTTTAATTGTTCTACGTCTTTTTGATAACTCAAGATTTCCTCTCTATCCAAATATTTTCTGATTTTAGCCACAGCGTATTTATAAAATTTATTAATACCATCAACCATCGCTTTATCCGTATTGTTAATCAACACTTTAGGTGCTTTTGCTTTTGCAAGAGCATCTTGAACTACATCACCGGTAGTAGTTCTTATTTGATATTGCATAATATACGGTTCAACAATATTTGCATCTGAAAGGTTTATTCTTTTTTTCATAAATACTTGTCCGGTTAAAGGTTCCACCAATGTGATAATCACATCTCCTCCGAACATAATTTGTCCTTTTTCGGTGCAATATAATGAAGTACAATTTCTTTGAGTGGAAACTTTTTTAATATCCAAATTGATTTTAGGAATCAAAGCCAAATAAATCGATTTTTTATCTTGATATGTAATATCGTCAAATGATTGATAAGGACCTTTGATTTTAAATCCTTTTTTGATTAAGACGTTTTCTAATTCTGTTTCAAGAGCTTGCGCCAATCTTTGTTCGTAGTGAGTTTTGAAATATTTTGCCGGAGAAAATACCAAAAAGTTCATTCTACTATAATAATAAAGAGGATTTTGTTGAGATTGTGTGTTTATTTGATTTTCTTTGTAATTAAATTGAGGGTCTACAATTGCAATTACTTTATTTGTAAACGGTTGTTGTTTTAAAGGCTCGGTTTGCAGATTTAATTGACCCACTTCATTTTTAACCGGAATTTTAGTAGCACAACCGGTAAATAAACTTGTAGTTACAAAAAAACTGACCGCCAACAATAGTAATTTCGAAAGCTTTCTCATTCATTCTCCTTTTTTTTATTTTAACGAAAATGAATTTTAACTCATTTAGAAATATATTGTCAAGTTATTTATGGAATTCTGTAGTTTTGAGATTATTTGGGATTCTTTAAGATTCTTCGGCACTTCGTGCCTCAGAATGACTATAGTAGCATACGTCACTCTGAGGCGAAGCGAAGAGTCTATTTTACATTGAACGTGTGGGATTCTTCTGTCGCTACGCTTCTTCAGAATGACCGTAGTAGCGTCATATTGAGCGAAGCGAAATATCTCGTTTTGAGATTCTTCGCCCGATGGGCTCAGAATGACGAGGTGGCATACGTCACTCTGAGCGAAGCGAAGAGTCCCTAAATATAAGATTCTTCGGTCGCTACGCTTCCTCAGAATGACGCCCAAACCCTCTTTCACCCAGTTTTAAATAATTTGTTAAAATTCCATTAAAAAGGTATGAAATGAACGTTATAGAACTATTTAAAAAGCTGTTGAGTTTTCCTTCAATTACCCCAAACGACGCCGGGGCTATGGAATTTATCAAAAATTACCTAAACGATTTCAACGTAATAGAAACTGAAAAGGAAGGAGTAAAAAATCTTTTTATTTACAAAACATTCGGTAACGGAGAACATTTATGTTTTGGAGGACATATCGACGTCGTCCCTCCTGGGGAAGGTTGGCAAACCAATCCTTTTACACCGACCGAAAAAGACGGATATATTTACGCAAGAGGAGCCCAAGATATGAAAAGCGGTCTTGCCGCGTTTTTATGGGCTATGAAAAACGCTAAACATTTCCAAGGCACTCTTAGCGCTCTTATTACAAGCGACGAAGAGGGAGATGCCGTTTGGGGGACTAAATACATGCTTGAGGTTTTAAAAGAAAAAAATATGATTCCCGATTATGCGATAGTAGCCGAGCCTACTTGTGAAAAAAATTTCGGTGACGCTATAAAAATAGGAAGAAGAGGAAGTATTAACGGCGTTTTGAAAAAAAAGGGACTGCAAGGACACGCGGCGTATCCGGAAAAGTCAATAAATCCAATTCATAAAGTCGCACAAGTGCTTCATAAAATAGCGGGAGTCGATTTGGACGAAGGAGACGAGTTTTTTACACCGAGCAAATTCGTAGTTACCGATATTAGAGCCGGTATGGAAGTTACAAACGTAACACCGGGAGAGCTTAAGATGATGTTTAACGTCCGCAACAACACTCATACCGACAAAGAAAAAATCAAACGCTTCGTTCATAAATATTTTAAAGATATGAACTATACGCTTGAACTTAAACAAAGCGCCGAGCCGTTTATTACAAACCCGGATACGAAAGTGGTTAAATTGCTTGACAAAGCCATTAAAAATCACACCGGAATCACCCCAAAACACTCTACGGCTGGGGGAACGAGCGATGCGAGGTTTTTTGCAAAAGAAGGCGTAAAGGTAGTCGAATTCGGAGTAAAAAACGATACCATTCACGCTCCCAACGAAAAAACAACCCCTCAAGAAGTCAAAAAATTGTCAGAAATTTTTAAAGAAGTAATAGAAGAGTGGTGAATTTGTATTTTTTAACTAAAGTGTTATAATGACACTATGCTAAAAGGATTTGCATTGAGAAAAGTATACGAACTAAAAAAAGGAATGCAACTATTAGTAGACGACGAAATTTTGGAATTCGAAGAAATAAGAGGGGACAAGGCTATTTTTTATAATAGCTGGGGAATCGAAATTCAATATCCGGATTATTTGGATATAGACGAAATCGGCACTCTCATAACGGACAAAACGCAAATACCAACGGATAATCAACCGACACTATTCTAAAAAGGAGGGGATATGAGTATCAAAACAAAAGCAACCGTTATCGTAATGGGTTCTATTATCATCACGGCACTGGTATTAAGCACGAGTCTGTTTTTTGATATGAAGAATTTAGAAAAAAGCATGGCATCTCAAACAACAAAAGAAGTAACCGACAGTATCAAAAACGAACTCAAAAGCAACATCGAACTCGCCAAAACGGTAATAAACGCCCTATATACGCAAAACACTGCCGACGACGATAAAACAAAAAAAGAAAAAATCATCAAAATAGTTTCGCAAATGAGATACGGCAAAAACAAAAACGGCTATTTTTTTGCTTATACGTGGGATAAAAACAACAACTACTACTTTGCGTTTCATAGTATAAAACCAAAACTAAACGGCAAAAAAACAAATATTTACAAACCTGACGTCAAAGGTAACAAATTTAGAGCAAAACTTATTGAGGTGGCAAAAAACGGAGGAGGATTCGTAAAATATTACTACAAAAAGCCGTCTACAGGCAAAATAGAAGAAAAAATGGCTTACGCCGTATATTTACCGAAATTAAACTGGGTATTGGTAACGGGTAAATATCTCGACGCCGTCAAAAAGAAAACCGACGCGTTAAAAGAGACGATTGCTTCAAAAATAAAAATTATATTAATGCATAATATTATTGAATCAATATTGCTTATAATTATTTTATCTTTCGTTTCTATTTTATTGATTAATAAAACAATCATCATTCCTATTAACAGACTTAAAGACGAAATAGAGGAAATAGCGGAAAACAAAGACTTTACAAAACGTGTCGATATCCAAACCAAAGACGAAATCAACACAATAACACAAAGCGTTAACACGTTAATTTCAACAACCGAAGAAATATTAAAAGACACCTCAAGTATCGTTAACAAAAGCTATCAAAGCACAAACACCGTAAATAATATTTCTAACGAACTAAAAGAGACGTTTAATGAAGAAAAAGAGTTTCTGGATACGGTAAAAGCAACATACAATCAGATTTTGGGTGAAATCCACAGTGTAATCGAAAAAACGGTGGAAGTCAGCTCATCAATCGCAAAATCCGACGAAAAATTAAACGACATGAAAACAAGCATGGATACGCTAAATGAAGTTATAGCCCAAAGCGTCGAAAAAGAGATAGACGTAGCCAACAAAATGCAACAACTAACAGACAATATCAACGAAATTAAAGAAGTCCTTAAAATAATCAACGAAATAGCCGACCAGACAAATCTGCTCGCGCTCAACGCCGCAATCGAAGCGGCGCGTGCCGGCGAACACGGCAGAGGGTTTGCGGTTGTTGCCGATGAAGTCAGAAAGTTAGCCGAAAAAACCCAAAAAAGCTTATCGGATATTAACAGTAGCGTTAACGTAATTATCCAAAACATAAACGACGCAAACGAAGAGATATCCACAAACGCAAAAGAATCCGGCAAACTTATAGATATTTCCAATAAAACAAAAGAACTAATCGACCTATTGAGTGAAACAATGAATAAAAACATTCAAGAAATTCAAGAAGTCAGCGTCCATTCTCAAGAAAACGTTAAAGAACTCGATAAACTCAAAAACATTATGTTAGAACTCGAAAAAGATTCCAATGTAAACGCCGAAAAAATAGATAAAATCTACAAAAGTATTCACGAATTACAACTCATTATGAAAACATTGGAAGAAAAAATCAAAGAATTTAAAGTTTAATCTTTAAATTCGACTTTTACTATCTCTCCTATTTTTAACCCTTTTCCGACAAGTTCTACTCTGTAACTGGTTATATACTTGCTGTCTGGGACGCTGTATTTTTTATATATTTTAAAGTTACTCGGTTTTCCGTTGATATAAACGCGAGGTTTTATCTTTTCGTTAAGCGGGACGTAAAGTATTATCTTTTCTTTAGAAACGTTATAAACGTCCGCTACGACTACTCCGGGAGCCAAATAATCTCCGACATTGGGATAAATTTTATATACATATCCGGTTGCTTTAATATTTTTCTTGTTTATCGTATCTTTTAACTTATCTATTGAGGCTATTGTGTTTTGAAGATTAGATTTTAGATTTAAAAGTTGATTATATGCGTTTATATAATCGTAAAATTTTAAGTTTTTTTGCGTTTTTGATTTTGTTTTTAAGTTTTTATACGTTTCGTATTCCTCTTTTTTTCTTTTTACCAACTCTTCTTGATTTTTAATTTCTTGTTTTAAAATTTCGGCTTGTTTTTTTAAATTGTTTAAATCAATCATATCTTTTTTCGTATCAAGTCTAACCAATAAGCCGTTTTTTACGTTAACCGCCTCCAAATTTTTATTGCTTAGCACAACGCTTCCGGCTACGCTTGATTTAATTTTATACGTATCAAAAGGTTCTACTTTCGCTTCATACCCAAATAACAAAACGGCACTCAGTAACAATAACGTCTTTTTCATATCTTTCCTTTAAACGGCTTCCGCCAGTTTTTCGTATTCTTCGCTTTCACCTTTTATAAACGCTTGGACTATTGGATTTTTGGAGTTTTTAAACGTCTCAACGTCCGCGTATTCTATAATTTCGCCCTTATACAGCATTGCAACAAAATCGGCACTTTTAAACGTCTCTTTTAAATCATGCGAAATAACCACACTCGTCATTCCGTATTGTCTCGTCAGATGTGTTATCATTTTGGTGATTTTATCGCTGATAATCGGGTCAAGTCCGCTTGTAGGCTCGTCGTATAAAACGTATTTGGGCTTTAAGATAATAGCTCTTGCCGTTGCCGCTCTTTTTCGCATACCGCCGCTTAATTCGTGCGGAAACAGCTTAGCTACCCTACTCGCTTCCAATCCCACCATTTCAAGTGTTTGATAAACTCTGTTGGCTATTTCTTTTTTCGGTAGGTCGGTGTGTTCTACAAGCGGAAAGGCTACGTTATCAAAAATATTCATACTATCAAAAAGCGCACCTTCTTGAAAGGTAAATCCCACTTTTTTTCTAATTTCGTAAAGCGTTTTTATATCCGCTTTGCCAACATCTACTCCATCTACCAACACTTCGCCGCTTGTAGGTTTAAGCAGTCCGACTATATGTTTGATGATTGTCGATTTCCCCTGCCCCGAAAGCCCTAAAATATAAGTGGTTTTATTATCATAAATTTTTAAATTAACGTCTTTTAGCACCTCTTTAGGACCGAAAACCTTTCGTAGGTGTTTTATCTCTATCATTTTAACCCTTGAGTTTTTTCTTCACATTTTATCAAAAATATGGTATAATATATATAGATAAGGCAAGGAGGCGAAAATGAAAATCAACACATTCGTAACGTCAAATACATATAACAAAATAAATAACGACATAGAAAAATTGGCAAACCCTTCTAAAACGGACGATATCGTAAATAAATTTATACAAGACGTATATGAAAGCGATATTAATACGGCGACACAACAAATAGCCGACTTTCATTCCGCAATAGGATTCACACAAATAGCCGACGGTGCGTTACAATCCGTATCCGATAACGTCAGTCAAATCAAATCTTTACAAGTCAGAGCCAACAACGCTACGTTAAACAGTGACAATCTGGCGGCTATTAATGACGAGATAGACAAACTTTCTCAAAATATAAACGATACGTTAACAAATACTACATTTAACGGTAAAAGCGTATTTGGAGAATTCGACTTTAACAGCACAAGAGTCAATACCACCATGCCGTCATTTTCGCCGGATAATATAGACGATTTTGAAAAATCGCTAAATAATGCGCTAAATAGCATAGGCGCTTTTGGGAATTTCGCAAATTCTCAAATAGACAGTTTATCAAATTACGTAGTAGCTACTTCCAACGCGAAAAGCCAAAACGAAACGGACATAGCAAATACTGTTACGGATATGAAAAATAATCAAATTACATTAAACGCGGCTCTTTTGGCGCAAGCACATTCCATTAACGTATCCCAAGAAAGTTTAATGAATTTATTAACATAGGAGACAACGATGATTACGCCTTTAAGCATTAATCCATACGAATATTATTATCCGGTATCTTATTTGCCTTCGGTTTACAATAGCGAACCTATTACGTTAAATCCGGATTATGTAGATAATTTAATAGCTCTAAACGTAACGGATTATTTTTCCCCTACGCAATTTGCGACCAACCCGTTATTTGCCAACGTAGACTCTTTTAATCAAAACGTAGGTTTATTGCAAACGACGGTTAATTCGCTTGATAAAATCTTAACCCTTGCGGATACGTATAAAGACCTAACGCCTCTTAGCGACGATTTGCTTCAAGATTTCGCAACGCAAGTAAACGATATACTAAACAACACTACATACGATAATTTAAACGTTTTCGACCAAACGATAAAACTCAACGACCAAGACGTAAACCTCAGTGTCCCGGTATTTAATCCCGATACGCAAACTATAGAAGAATATACCAAACTTTTGCAAAACAAATATGATTCGCTATATAAAACGTTGCAAAATTTAAGTTTTACGCTTCCTACCCAAACCAATTTTAATCCATACGAAGCCTCTATTCCGACTACCACCCTAAGCGCGTTTGACCTCAATTCCATAACGCCGCAAACGCTTGAGTTGCTACTCGCTTCTTAAGCGAATCTTTTAAGGGAGTATAAATCTTTTATCAAATATGATTTGGAAGTGATTTTTTCCACTACTCCTGCGGCTATCATTTCGTTTAGAAAAGTAGAAAGTCTTTGCCTACTCATACCCAAAAAAGAAGCCGTCTGAGAAATACCGCATTTCATCTCAATTACAATCCCATCTTCTTTTTTTTCCCCTATGCTTAGTGCCGTTTTAACGAAAAAATCCACAACTCTCTCTTTTGCGCTTTTAAAAGCCAGCGATTTTATAATCTCACGCTCAAGAGATATATTTTGATGCAATGCGTTAAGCAACATATTACAAAATTCGGGATATTCGAATACTTTTGCGTAATTGGTCGAATCAAGAAAATAAAACTCACTGTTTTTCCTCGCTTTGACTACGCAATTGGTAGAACAAAAACAGAAATTGTTTTCGTGTAAAAAATACAAAATCAACTCTTTATCCTCTTCACAAAGAGAAATCTCCAATTCGCCTTTTTTCAAAATTAAAATTCTCGGTGTATCGGGATAACATATCTCTTCTTTTTTTAAAAATCGGTGCGGAATCGCATCAAATATTCCGCTTTTAAACAACTCTTGAAGTTCTTTTGATTGAATTAATACTCTACAACTCTCCATTTGTCAAATCTTTTACATTTTTATTTTAAATTATGAATTATAATTCAGAAAATTATACCACACAAAGGAGTGAAAATGAAACTAAAAGTATTCTTATTAGGGCTTGGGCTTGTTACGTTAGGTTATGCGCATACGTTTAAACTTGCCGATACTATTAAAGGCATGGGTCCTAAAGTCGAAGCACTTAATAAAATGTGTCATTCATATGAAAAATACGTCAATTACATAACCCCGGACGAATTAAAAAGCTGGATTGACAAAGACAAAGATTTTACAATAGTAGACGTCAGAAGTGTAGATGAAATGAAAGCCGGAGAAATAGACTGGGCTGATTACGACGAATATCCGTTGGGGCAAGTGCCAGTTTATGCGGCTATGGGCGCTTTTAAACCAAACAGAATCTACGTATTTTTATGTGCTACCGGTCATAGAGCCGTTATTGCCGGCGGTCAGCTCGTAAAATGGTTCGGTATCCCTAAAAAAAACGTATATGTCCTAAGAGGCGGTATAAACGGGTGGCTAAACACCGGATATGGAGTAGTTAACAAAATCACTCAATTTGGAGGATTCAAAAGCCTAAAAGCGGTCCAAAAACCAAAAGAACCTATCATCTTAGACCAATTCTAAATATTCCATATGCCCCAACAAACCTGACCAAAACTCACTCCCCCGTCGTTTAGGGGGATTTTCGTATTAAAATAGAGATGTTTTATATGTTTTGAAACTTGCGAAAGAAGCGTTTTGTTTTGAAACACGCCTCCTCCTACGATTACGGGTAATTCGTATTCTTTGGACATTCTTAGTATCAAATCGACAAGCGAATTTATAAATACGCTTGAAATCAGTTCAAACTCCCCTCTATGTTTTGCGGCAAAATTCAAAAGCTCGACAAATTCTATCTCTTTATCGTATTGCAGTTCTATTTTTTCTTTTATATTTTCGTTGTAGTAGCGCTCTATCCTCAAACCGCTTAATCCTTCCCATTCGTTTTTTTCTATCAAGCCGCCGAGATACGCATACATATCGAATATTCTCCCTACCGAACTCGTATAAGGAAAAGGAGCGTTTTTTAAAGACCGCGCAAGCTTCGCATTCGCAAAATCTTCGCTTAAACGTTCATCTATTAAAGAAACAGCCGTATTTGCGGGATTTTTTATACCTTTTTCGGCTCCGAGTAATTTAAAGGGTTTAAAATAAGCAATACGTCTGTATTCATGTCTGTTAACCACAAATACTTCTCCACCCCATATGCTACCGTCATCACCATAACCCGTCCCGTCGAATATAAACGCCAAAAAATCACCATTCAAATCATACTCTCCCATTACGGCTAAAGCGTGAGCGAAGTGATGTTGAATCGTAAAGACCTTTTTATTTTGGGACATAGCCCATTTTGTCGATTCGTATCTTGGGTGTTTGTCGCATATAATATAATCTTCTTCAAATTCATAAAGCCTTCTAAATGTTTTTATACTTCTTTCAAAATACTCTACACTCTCTATCGTTCCCAAATCCCCTATATGAGGAGAAAGGATTATTTTGTTTTTAAACGCTAAGGATATTGTGTTTTTCTGATTTGCGCCGACCGCCAAAAGCGAAGGTTTTAATTGTTTAGAAATCGTAAAGGGAGCGTAACCTCTGGCACATCTCATCGTTATAGGTTTAGAATCTACAATACTCACGACACTGTCGTCACACGCGTTAATTATCTCCCTATCGTAATCCAACACATAATCGACCACTCCGTTTAATTTACGAGAAAATTCTTCATACGACCTAATAATCGGCTCGTTTGATATATTTGCGCTTGTAGCTACTATAGGAATATCCAAAAAATCAAAAAGCAGATAATGCAGAGGCGTATAAGGCAAAAACACGCCGTATCTGTCTATACCATCGGCGACACTTTCCAATTCGAGTCGTTTTTTTACGATAACAATCGGTCTTTCTTTAGATAAAATATAAGCCTTTTCATCTTCGTTAATAAAACAATATTTTTCAACAGTGTCGATATCTTTAAACATCAAAGCAAATGGTTTGGAGCCTCTTTTTTTTCGAAATCTAAGCGTCTTAACGGAAGCGGTATTAGTTGCGTCGCAAATCAAATGAAAACCGCCCAACCCCTTTAGAGCGACTATTTTTCCTTCTTTTATCTTTTCGGCTATAAATTTAATTTTCTCATATTCGCTCATACGAGAGTCGTCATAATTTACAATCTTGAGTTTCGGTCCGCATTCATAACAACTGATAGGCTCTGCGTGATATCGACGATTAAGAGGGTCTGTATACTCTTTTTTGCACTGTTCGCACATATCAAATTTATTCATCGAAGTGTTTTTTCTATCGTAAGGAATATCTTTGATAATAGTATATCTCGGTCCACAATTGGTGCAATTAATAAAAGGATAAAGATAGCGTCTATTGTTTTTGTCTCTTAATTCCTTCAAACACTCTTCACATACGGAAATATCGGGAGAAACAAATGCCGTTTTAGAAGAATTTAAAGAGTCTTTAATAATAAAATCTTCATATCCGGCATCTTGCAAATTTTCTTCATTCACTTCGTCTATCCTCGCCAAAGGAGGAAGAGAATCTATTAGTTTTTGCAAAAAAAGCGAAGCGTCTTCGCCTTCCACTTCGATAACGACACCCTCTCCGCTATTTAACACATAACCCCTTAAACCCAACTCTTTAGCAATCCGGTAAACGGTAGGTCTAAATCCGACCCCTTGGACTATGCCGCCTATTTGAAACTTTTTTCTCATGTTATAGTTTGAATTTTTTTACGCTTTTAGCCAATTCTTGAATCACATTACTCAATCTGTTGGAAGCCTCTTTCATCTCTTTTACTATTTTTTCGCTCTCTTGCGCTTCGTTGTCAAGTTTTACGCTTGAATGCACCAATATTTGAATATCTTGCGCGATGTGTTCGGCTTCGAGCGCTGATTTTTCCGAAAGTGCTATGGTATTATTCAGTTTTTCCATTGTTTTATTTATCTCTGCCGTTAATTCCTCGGTAACGGTAATAATTTCTTTGGATTCGTTGGCGTTATCTTCCATGTCTTCTTTTATTCCCATAACTTCTTGGACGATAATGCTAATTACGCTATCGATTTCCCCAAGGCTTTTTTGCGTCCTTTCCGCAAGTTTTCTAACTTCGTCTGCAACAACGGCGAATCCTCTGCCGTGTTCGCCGGCACGCGCCGCTTCGATTGCGGCATTTAGCGCAAGCAGATTTGTCTGGTCGGCTATATCTTTGATAATTTCCAAAACGCTTTTGATTTGATTGGTTTGGTCCGCAAGGGACGATACTTTGTTGGATATCTCTATTCCGCGATTAAACGCCTCTTCTATTTGAGAAGTAACGCCGTTTAGCGTTTTAACGTTCTCTTCCAACGCTTCTTGAGTTTGAATAATATCGCTTTGGGCTTTAACAGCGCTCTGTTTTGTCGATTCGGCTTCATCGTTTATTTTATCCGTTTGCTGTTTAACTTCTTTGATAAGTTCTTTTTGTTTATTTACGCTCTCTTCGGTCATTTCGGAGTTTTTACCGATATTTTGCGCCACCTCCCTAACATTGGAAGAAACCTCGTTTATATCCTTTACTACACCGTAAACGTTATCGATAAACAAATTAACGCTTTGGGCTATTTCGTTAAACTCGTCATCTCCGCCTATATTGACCCTGTTTGTCAAATCACCTTTACCGGCTGTTGCTATTATTTGAGCTTTTAACTCCTCTATTCTCGAAAGGATAAGTTTTTTAACCATAAAGTAAGCTACCAAACCTATCAAAATTATAATTACCAACGAGACTATACCTATTTGAACCAACATTTTTTTAATAGGCGCAAGCGCTTCGGCTCTGTCTATTTCGGCTATTATCGCCCACTTGGTATTAAACACTTTCAAAGGCGCATACGAACTTAACACATATACACCTCTGTAATCTTTGATAATCCAGTGTCCCGATTTTCCTTCGAGTGCGGCTCTGACGGATTTGGTATCTACCTTAAACACCCCTATGGTCGTATGAAGTTTTTTTACCAAAGGGTCTTGTATATCGTTTAAAAACCTACTGTTGTTTCTCATTTTTTTATCGCTACCGACAAGATAAACTTCACCGCTTTCTCCTAATCCAGCCGATTTATATTTACCGTTAAAACTCATTATTTGATTGATTTTATCGATAGGAAATTGAAAAATTAATACTCCTATGAGTTTATCGCCGTCAAATATCGGGGTAGAAAGAAAAGCCGCCGGCATATTATAGCTTGGTTCGTAAGGTTTGAAATCATCGAAATAAACCTCGCCTCTTTTCAACTTAAGCGCTTTTTTATATGCCGTAGCCAGTCCGCTGTCTTTATAAGGACCAAACAACAAATTGGTAGCAAAATCTTTTTCTTTAAAATCCGTATAAACAACGTTACCTTTTAAATCAACCAAAAATATATCGTATAATCCGAATTCTTCAAGTAATTTATTAAAAGAAGGGTGATATGTTTTATGGACTTGAGAATATAACGAACCGTCTTTTTGATATACAAGCTTGTTTTTTTCTCCTATAGGATATGGGTTTTTGATTATATAAAGATATTGAGCGATTAACCCCGCTTTTGTTTTAGGGAGATAATCCTCCGTTTTTCTTCTTGGCGGCACACCTGGAATATCATAATTTACTTTATTAAGGTAGTATTTGTCGTAATGTTTGATTAAAGCCTGTTTTATTTTATTTATATCGTAATGGTCATCGGCAAGTTTCAAAAACGCACCATCGAATTTTTTCATGGCATCTATCGTCTGTATCGAATACGCTTGAGAAACAAGCAGCGATTTAAGAGTACTAAACAAATCAGAAATGTGTTCTTGTTTGCTGACTTTTAGAGAATCAAGCTGATTTAGCCTCGCGTCAAGCAACGATTTATTTACTTGAGGCGTTAATACCGCCATAATCGCAATACCAACTATAAATACCGAACCTATTATTAACGCGACTATTTTAAACTTAATCGTTTTAAACATAAAACTACCTTCTTTTTATATTATTATAACATTAAATACGTTTTATATCCGATTTAAAAAAGACAAATTGAAGCAAACTTTTTAAAAGTTACAAATAGTAATGAACTAAAATTCAAAAAAGGAGAAAAAATGAAAAAAGCAACTTATCTTCATTCGTATTATACACCTCTAAAGTTAAAAAGAGATTAACCGTTAGATAAAATCACACATTCTCCGTATGGTTCTACAGCTCCGCTTATTGCAAGCGCTTTTGGGGTGTAAACTTTATGGTTTTTGGAAATATAGGTATATGTTTTGTTTAGAAGCTCACCCGTAAATAAATCTCCGACCATTAACGCACCATCAAGCGGCGTCTCTTTATCGAATCCATCATATAAATTACTTAAAAATTCGGCAAAACTCTCTATTATACCGTAACTTAAAAGATAATCGTCAACTCCGGCTAATCTAAAACTCATAGCCGTCCTAATCGCCCATAAAGGATTAAGGACGTTTTTTTCGGATTTATAATCGATTCTCGGTCCTTTTTTACTCATGGCAGATGTCGCATAATTGATAAGTTTTTCGTATGCACCGTCGATATTATTATCAAATCCCAAAATCACACCTATAACTCCCCACAAATACGCAACACCCTTTTTTTTAGTTTCAAAAGATGCGTTTAACGCTTTTTTAAAGATATTTTCATTATTTTTTAAATAGTTATTAATTAATTTTTCTCCCGTTTCGTTCATAGCTCGAATAGACGCAAAAACTTCTTCGGCGTTTTTAAAAGCAAAATTAAAATCAACATATTCGATTATGCCGAATTTAGGCGAAGAAACCAACACTTTGGATTCTTCGTTTTTATACAGACCAAATCCCATAACCGTTTTCTCTTGCAAATCCCACTGAGAAATAACGCCATAAAATCCGGCATAAACCGCGGACGTTTTTAATTCCCCTTCTTTTTTGTCTTTAAATAAAACGCTTTTTTCCAAACCGCTTATACATTTATAATATCCTCTTTTTGCGACAACTTCCTTATTCAAACCATTCTCATATTTTTCAAGCAGACTCCTATCTCCGCTTTCTATTAAGATATCGTGATATTTAGTATCACTCACTACAGCGACGGGTATCGTATCTTCGTTGTCAACTTCGAATTGGAAATCTTTAGGATTATCGGTTTTTTTTAATCCGAGCAGCTTAACCTCGCTTCCAAGTGCGTCGCAAAGCAACTCCAAAACCATACAATCGGGAAGTTTGACATAAAAAGCCGGTGTCGACAAGCCGTATTCTTTTTTAAAATTGAGATTCGTTTTTAGTTTTACGTAAGGCTTTTCTATGCTTCCAAGAGCCTTAGCGTCTCCTTCAAAACTCATAAAATAAGTCGCCACGCTTGCCAAATCAACCGCCACTATCCGTTCGGCATTTTCAAGGTTTGTAGAAATTTCAAACTTTCCGTTCATTGTTTGAATATAAATTTTGCCTTCTTCTTTTAACTTTTCGGCAAGTTTTTCAAAAAATAATTTTCCGTTTTCCATTTTCTCCTGTTCGTTAACGCTATATCCGCACACTTCACAGTGGTGGAACGGATTGTAGTAGTTTTCGTTTGATTCGTCTTTTACTTCGGAGATACATTTAGGACACGGCGGCAGATTTATTTTCGGAAAATCCCGAACCAAATCGTCTTTAAACTCTTCGCTGATTTCGGCATTTAACGATTTAAGAAATACACTCATCGGCAACTCTTTTGCCAAAGCGGAAGAAAATGCGTTTAACTCATCTTCTTCGCCTTTTATATACGCATATAGATTTTCGCTATCTCTGCTAAGACCTATTTGAGTATTCGTAGCTTTCGCAACACGCAAAAGTATCTTTTCTATCACACCGTTTGTCGATTGTGTTGTAAATACAAATTTTAATATCATATCTATCCTTTAATTTCATAACCTCTAAGCGACTCTTGCGGGACTCCTCTTTTATAAGAGAGTTTGGCTATCTCTTCAAGCGTGATGTTATCGTTTTTGACCACACATTTCACGCCAAGTTTTTCGAGATTGTCTATCAAGATTTTTTCCATAAGTTTAGCGGCTTTTTTTACTTCCTCGGTTATACTAAAAGTCGTATCTTCACCTATAACAAACGGTACAACCCCGATAATTTTGGTCTCCGGCAAATCACCCATCATTTCAATCATTTGAAGAGTCTGTAGCATTTCGACTTCATGCGCGCTACCTTGCCAACTAACACATTCCGGGACTTCTCTAAAATCAAAAAAATAGACATCTCCTATATTCGCGTCGTCTACGTCTACGCAGTCAAAAATAAACACTTTATCATAATCGGTAATTATAGGTATCAATCTTTGCGCAAGCGTCCCTCCGTCTATTACGTCAACTTCGTGAGGACCTTCGAATTTATACTTTTCGTCTATAAAATTCGCCAAATGGACACCTATCCCTTCATCTCCAAAAAGTATATTACCTATACCCAAAACCAATATTTTCATAACAACCTTTCTTTATATGGAACATTAGACAATGGAAAATAGAAAACAGTTAAAGAAAGCAATTTGGTTTTCTATTTTACATTGTCTATTGAAAATTAAATTTCCCCAAAGGGGAAAAAATCAATGGTCTTCTTTTTCCCATTTCATACCGGAGAAAATTGCGTCCATTCCACCGTTTTTACCGAATACGGCATTATATACCGCCATGTAAATGTGAATAAACACTACTATAATAATAGCCCACATAAAAATATGATGCCAAATTCTCACATACGCAAGTCCGCCCAAAAAGCTCTCTACGCTTTTTGCCAACGGATAGAAAAATGCACCCAAACCGTTATGATAAACTTCCGCATAAAGCGCAAGTCCGGTTAATATAATTCCGTAAAAAAAGACATATAGCATCGTATACGCCCAAAATTGCAACGGATTGTAAACACCTTCGGTTTTAGGGTGTTTTGTAATCAACAAATAATATCCCACTTGTTGAAGGGCTGTTTTAATGTTAAACGCATCTTTTAAAGAAGCTCTTTCATATTTGCCTTCTTTAAAGAAAAAGAAATAAAACGTCTTATATAAAACGGCACCTATCATCGCAAATCCGAAAATAACATGCCACTCCCTAATATACGCTTGCAAAAATCTTGTCGGTTCGGGAGAGACGTTGGCATATGTTATAAAAGGATTGGCGATATAAAAGCCGGTCGCGATAAGAGCAAAAATAGAAATAGCTCTTATCCAGTGTTGCCATCTATATCCGGCGGAAAATTCTATTCCTCCGAGATATTCTCCCATAGGTTTTAAAAATTTCATTTTTTACTCCTTAGCATGCACCGTATAACGGGTCTACTTTGAATTCACCTAATTTTTTACCTTTAACGTCCATTACGTGAACCGCACAAGCGATACATGGGTCGTATGAATGGATACTTCTGATAACTTCCAAAGGTTTTGAAGGGTCAGCTAACGTCATACCGATTAAGTTTGCTTCATATGCTCCTTTTTTACCTTTACCGTCTTCAGGACCGGCATTCCAAGTAGAAGGCACTACCGCTTGCCAGTTTTCGATTTTACCGTTTTTGATTCTACACCAGTGAGAAAGCATTCCTCTTGGAACGTCACCTATATATCTACCTTTATATTCTTTTGTTTCGTCAATAACGTAAGGAGCAACGGTAGAATCGTCTTTTTTAAGATTTTCGACCAAATTGTGAAACGCTTCCAATCCGTAATCGGCGATCATTTTAGTTTGCAACATTCTTGCCGCAGTTCTACCAAGCACGGTAAATAGTGCTTCTGCCGGAAGTCCGGTTTGAGCCAAGAAGTCGTTTACTACTTTTTGTGCTCTTTTATCTCCGGCGGCATAGTTCACAACCATACAAGCAAGAGGACCGACTTCCATAGGGTCGTTATCGTATCTTGGTGATTTAATCCATGAATATTTACCTTTTTCGTTACATACTTTCGTATCGACGAGTTCTCCTTGTCCGTTGATACTTTTTCCGTTTACATATCCGGTATATTCAGGTTCAGTTGTTTCGTTATAAGGGTGAGTCGGCGTATCAAGGTTTTTATACCATGCGTGAGTCGCCTCTTCTGTTACTTTGTCGTCGTCAAATTCATAGAATTTGCTTAAATCGTGGTTTTTAATATAACCTCTTGCAGGGAATAGCCAAGAATTAGGTCCCATTTGCATAGTTCTATAACTTAAGAAGTTACCCAAATTCGTTTTTTGAACTACGCTCGGTTCGGTTCCGTAAGCGCTTGCCGCCATTACAATATCAGCATAATAAGCTCTGTTTACGTAATCCGCAAGTTCTTGGAATTTAGTTAAATACTCACCGAGTCTCGCAGGGTCTTTTAAGTCCATTATACATGTAACTCCACCTACGGTCAGACTTTGCGGGTGAGGGTTTTTACCACCGAAAATTGCCATCATTTGAGCCGCAATTCTTTGCATTTCAAGCGTTTTTAAATAGTGGCTAAGTGCGATAAGGTTTTGTTCGGGAGTGAATTTCATCGTTTTGTGTCCCCAATAACCGTTTTTGAACGGTCCCAAATCACCTTTTGCGGCGAATTTTTTTACTCTGTCTTGAACGTTTTTAAGTTCGTCTTCACCAGTAGCTATAGGATTAAATCCTTTAGGGACGTATTTAAACGCCTCTTCGCTCGCCTTTTTAGGGTCCGCTTTAAGCGCGCTAATTATATCGACCCAGTCAAGTGCGTGTAATTGATAAAAATGCACGATATGGTCATGGAAAAACAGCGCGAAATCCATAAGCGTTCTGGTTAGAAGAGCGTTTAGCGGAGGCTTGATTCCAAGCGCGTCTTCAACAGCCGTAATACCCGCTTTGTAATGCGAATAAGTACAAACCCCGCATATCCTTTGGGTCATAAACCCGGCGTCTCTCGGGTCTCTTCCTTTTAAAATAACTTCGATACCTCTCCATAGAGTCGCGCTCGAAAATGCATTTGTGATTTTATTATTGTCGTCTACTACGACTTCGACTCTTAAGTGTCCTTCTATTCTCGTTATCGGGTCTATTACTACTCTTTTTGCCATTTATTACTCCTTAGGATTTTTAATTGCGCTAAGTGCCGCATGTGCCGCAATTGCAACACCGGCTACCGTTAAGATTGTTACGCCGTAACTATCAGCCGTAGCGTCTGCTAAAGGCGAAGCGTATTTTTTGTTTGCGAGAGGCTCTTCATAAGGTGCCATGCTGTCCCAAAAATCTGGTTCGCTACAACCTATACAACCATGCCCGGCTTGCACAGGCCATGAAGTGTGTTGGTTAAATCTCTCTCTACTACAGTTATTAAACGTATATGGTCCTTTACAACCGACTTTGTATAGACAAAATCCGTTTTGCGCGCCTTTGTCGCCAAATTCTTCTACGAATTCACCGGCGTCAAAGTGCCCTCTTCTTTCACACAAATCGTGAATTCTAAGTCCGTATGCGAATTTCGGTCTGTTGAAATTATCAACCGCAGGAAGCGTACCGAATAAAATTACGTATAAAATCGTACCTACGATATTTTTCGCGCTTGGAGGACAACCCGGGACGTTTATTACCGGTTTGTTGATTACTTGATAAACCCCTTTGGCTCCCGTAGGATTCGGAGCGGCGGCTTGAATTCCACCAAAACTACTACAAGTCCCTACAGAAATTACCGCCGCGGCATCGTTTGCGGCTTTTTTAAGAAGCTCAAGACCCGTTTCGGCATACGGTCCCATCGTCAAAAATTGTCCGTCCATGTTGGTAGGTATACCACCTTCGACGCATAAAATATATCTACCCTTAAATTTACTCATACCTTCTTTCAGATTCTCTTCGGCTTGCCAACCAGCCGCCGCCATTAGAGTATCGTGGTATTGAAGATTAATATAATTAAAAATCAAATTATCGATAGTCGGAGCGTCGCTTCTTATTAAACTTTCACTACAACCCGTACATTCCGCCATATTTAGCCAAATTACCGGAAGTCTGTCGCTAACTTCCGCCGCTTCGGCAATTAACGGAGTAAACGAAGATGGAAGGCTCAACATTACAGCCATAGCCGCCGACCATTTTAGAAAATCCCTTCTTGTAAATCCGCTCTCTTCCAATATTTGAGAAACGCTTTTCTCACCTATTGACGGCAGTTTTTTAAGAGATTCGATTCTCTCTTTCACTTGTTTGATTGTTTGTTTATTCATTTTGTCCCTCCGAAATAAATTTACTCAATGTTAATTATACATAAATAAATATTCATTTTTCAATAGTTATAACTAAATTTTATATTAAATGTGAATTAATGGGACATACAAACAGCGCAAATATCAAAACATTTAAAAATAGGCTCCATAAACTCCCTCTTTTCACCCATAAGTGAAGATTGAACGGCTGAGGGATTTTGTTTGCTTTTACTTGATGCCAAATTAAACTGGGTTGGGACTATAATATTATAAGAAGATATTTTTTCGTCTTTAATTTCGATTTGATGA
>Ga0256843_1000555_pt1 | contig 31637 bp, 31 predicted proteins | sample AlvinellametaG_FD_191572 | JGI IMG/M metagenome (GOLD analysis project Ga0256843, IMG submission 191572) | Pompeii worm associated microbial communities from hydrothermal vent at the East Pacific Rise, Pacific Ocean - Alvinella | ecosystem: Host-associated > Annelida > Integument > Unclassified ...
AAGATGGATATAGCTTCCATGCGAATTATGAAGATATGGATCGTGAGTTCGATACCGTAGAAGCGGCATATAAACGAATACTTGAGCGTCTTGGGCTTGATTTTAGGATCGTAGAAGCTGATAGCGGGGCGATCGGTGGAAGTGGAAGCAAGGAGCTGATGGTTTTAGCTGATAGTGGAGAAGATACAATCGCAGTATGTAGTGAGTGTGAATACGGTGCAAACATTGAGGCGGCAAAAAGAGCAGGTCGTAGAGATATCCCTGAAGCTCCAGAAGAAGCGGATTTTGCGAAGTTTTTTACTCCTGATATCAAATCTATAGAAGATTTAGCAGAATTTTTCAAGATCGATCCATACTATACAGTTAAATGTGTAGCGAAGAAATGTATCTATGATGATGGTGAGGAGATCGTACTTTTTTTCCTTCGAGGATGTGATAATCTTCAAGAGGTAAAAGCACTCAATGCAACTGAAGCACTTGATATCGTTGATGTAAGTGAAGAAGAACTTCAAGCTATAGGGCTTGTCCCTGGATTTATAGGACCACTCGATCAAGACAAAGCAAAACATGTTATCGATGAAGACCTTAAAGAAGCTACAAGTATGATCTGTGGTGCGAACGAAAAAGACTACCACTTTGTCAATGTCGATATGAGTATCCTTAAAGATGTAGCGTACTATGCTGATATAGCAGAAGTGAATGAAGGAGATATCTGTCCTACATGTAAAAAAGGAACGCTTTCATTTACCAAAGGGATTGAAGTAGGGCATATTTTTAAACTCGGAACAACCTATTCAGAGGCTCTAAAAGCAGAGTTCTTGGATGAAAACGGTAAGAGCCAACCGTTTGTTATGGGAACATATGGGATGGGAGTAAGTCGTTTAGTTGCAGCAGTGATAGAGCAACATCATGATGAGAACGGATGTAAATGGACAAAAGCAACTGCTCCATATATGGTCAATGTAATGGTAAGTAACATCAAGGATGAAGAACAACTCTCTTTTGGAGAAGCACTCTATGAAAAACTTCAAAATGCTGGTGTTGAAGTAATGCTTGATGATAGAAAAGAGCGTTTTGGATTTAAGATGAAAGATGCGGAGCTGATCGGTTTTCCATATACGATCATCGTTGGAAAAGAACTTGCTAATGGTAATGTTCAGATCTATGATAGAATGGCAAATGAAAAAACAGCTGTTTCAAAAGATGAAGTGTTTGAAAAAGTGATGGATTTAATCAAATGATCTATTTTTTGCTTTATCTTTTCTTAGAGGTAATAGTTTCAGTAAATATCTCTTCTGCAATAGGAGGGTTAAATACTTTTTTAGAGATTGTTTTTTCTGCTATATATGGACTTTATATATTAAGTAACTTTAGAAATACAATGATGGAAAATCTTCAAGCAGTTTCATATGCCCAGATAGATCTTGAGGAGTTTCAAAAACTGAATATCTTCACTATAATCGGTGGTATATTGCTTATAATACCAGGTTTTTTAACTGATATTATAGGACTTTTGTTACAATTTAGCGCTATTACGACTATGTTGGTAAACCGATACAATATGAAGAAAAAAACACATGACTTTGAACAGTTCGATACTACAAGATACAAAGGAGAGGATGATGTTATCGATGTCGAGATTATTGAAAAACACGATACTATTAAGTAGTTTAAGTGTTGTTACCCTTTTTGGAGCTGATAGTGCACAGCAAATAGAAGATTATTTGAGTGAACAAATATTAAAATCTCCAGCTGTAGAATCAAGTGATGTAGAAGTGATAAGTCATAAGCCTTTAAAAGATATAAAAGGTTGGGAAGCTTATATAGTTAAAATCACGGCAAAAATCAAGCAAAGAAAAGAGCCGATTCATCAAAAAGAGATCTTTTTTTCAAATGGAAAGTATATTACTAATGATCTTATAGAGATAAAAACAGGTGATTCACTTAAAAACAAGATCAAACCAAAAATGAATAGTAAATACTATACTCAAGAACATCTTGTATCTGGGTATCCAAATGCAAAGCATAGAGTAGCGATATTTTCAGATCCTCTTTGTCCATTTTGTAGACAATATGTTCCAGAAGCATTGCAGTATATGAAAAAAGATCCAAAAAAATATGCTGTATATTATTATCATCTTCCATTACCAAATCTCCATCCAGCATCTGTAACTTTAGTAAAAGCAGCAATTGCAGCAGAGCTTAAAGGGAAAAAGATAGATCTTATGAAATTGTATCAAGATATTCAACCTGATAATCCAGGAAAGAAAAACTTCATTGCATATCGAGAAAAGAATGAACAGAAGATCCTTGATCTTTTTAATAAAGTAATGGGAACACATATTACCAAAGCTGATATTAATTCTCCTATGGTAAAAAAACGTTATAAAGAAGAACAAAAAATTGCTCAAGAGATGATGGTCGCTGGTACACCAACTGTTTATTTTGATGACGAATATGATAAACTCAAACTCAAATATAAAAAAGCGAAATAGAATATGGAAAAACTAATAATAGCAACACGGGTTTCTGATCTTGCTCTTTGGCAGGCATATCATATACAAGAGCGTATAGAAAAAGCATATCCAAACATAAAAGTAGAACTCAATAAGATCGTAAGTAATGGAGATAAGGTTTTAGATAAACCGTTGGCTCTTATAGGAGGGAAGGGACATTTTACTAAAGAGCTTGAAGATGCGATGCTAAGAGGTGAAGCAGATATGGCAGTACATAGTCTCAAAGATGTACCGACATATATCCCTGATGGTCTTGAACTTGCAGCGATCACTAAACGTCAAGATCAAAGCGATGTGTTTTTATCACATAAATATGCTTCTTTAGATGAACTTCCAGAAGGTGCTGTTGTAGGTACAACAAGCCTTCGTCGTCGTATGCAACTTTTACAACTTAGACCTGATCTAAAGCTTAAAGATCTTAGAGGAAATGTTAATACTCGTCTTCGAAAACTTCAAGAAGGGCAGTATGATGCGATCATCTTAGCGTATATCGGTTTAAAAAGGTTAGATCTTTTAAAAGATATCCCACATGTAAAAAAGCTTTCTTTAGATGATATGATCCCACCTATGGGACAAGCAGCTCTTGGTATAGAGATAGTCAAAGGAAATGAAAAACTTCAGGAGATAGCAGATTTTTTAAACGATGAAGAGACTTGGATATGCACTCAAATTGAGCGTGATTTTGTAGCAACTATAGGGGCAGGATGTTCTGCGCCTGTTGCATGTAATGCCGTAAAAGATGGTGAAAAGCTTCGTTTTCGCGTGATGCTTGGATATCCTGATGGTTCAAAAGTGATGCAAAAAGATTTACATGTAAACTTTACAGATGGAAAGGATCTAGGGAAAAAAGTAGCTCAGGAAATGATAGATGAAGGTGCTATAGAGTTTTTAAAAGAAGCGGAAAAACTTGCATTTAAAGATGAGATGCCACAGAGATTATAAAGGGTAAAGATGAGTTTAGACAAAGCTATAAAACTTTTACAAAAAGAAGATGAAATACGTGTTATAAATGAAGAATTAGATATTTATCTTGAGATTCCACATCTCGCATATGCAGAAGTAAAGAAAGAAGATGGTGGTAAAGCTCTTTTGTTTACTAATGTTATAGATAGTAAAACTGGTAAAAAATTTGATGAGCCAGTTATGATGAACCTTTTTAGTTCATATAAACGATGTGAACTTCTTTTTGGAAGATCCATAGAAAGTGTTGCTGATGAGATCACAAATCTACTTCATATGAAGCCACCTGCTGGATTGATGCAAAAGTTATCTATGGCAAAGGAGCTTTTTTCATTAAAAGAGATCTTTCCAAAACGTCTTAACTCAAGAGGTGAATGTCAAGCAATCATTTATAAAGATGAAGATGTAAATCTTTATGACCTTCCAGTTCTTACTACTTGGGAGGAAGATGGTGGACCATTTATCACGATGGGACAGGTTTATACTCAGAGTTTAGATGGTGAAATGGTTAACCTTGGAATGTATAGGCTTCAAGTATATGATAAGAATCACTTAGGGATGCACTGGCAGATCCATAAAGATTCATCACACTTTTTCGATCAGTATCAAAAGGCAGGAAAAAAGATGCCTGTTTCTGTCGCTATAGGGGGTGATCCACTTTATACTTGGTGTGCAACTGCTCCACTTCCTTATGGAGTGAATGAACTTTTAATGTATGGACTTATTAAAAAAACACCTGCTCAGCTTGTAAAATCTCTCACTACACCGCTATATATTCCACGTGATGTCGATTATGTGATAGAAGGATGGGTTGATCCAGAGAAGTTTGAGATAGAAGGGCCTTTTGGAGATCATACAGGGTATTATACTTTAAAAGAACCGTATCCGGTTATGGAAGTAAGTTGTATCACAAAGAAGAAAAATCCTACATTCTTAGCAACTGTTGTTGGTAAACCACCACTTGAAGACAAGTATATGGGATGGGCAACTGAACGTATTTTCTTACCACTTTTAAAAACAACCGCACCTGATCTTATAGATTATCACATGCCAGAATCAGGAGCATTCCATAATTTGATCCTTGCTAAGATGCAACCTCATTATAAAGGGCATGCAAAACAGTTTATGCATGCATTTTGGGGAGCTGGACAAATGAGCTTTGTAAAACATGCGATCTTTTTTGATGAAGAAGCTCCTGAGCTTACAAACTATGAATCTTTGATGATCTATATGTTGGATCGTTTTAGTCCAAAATCACTTTTTATTAGTGAGGGGATTCTTGATGCACTTGATCATTCATCCAGTGAAACACTTGTTGGTGGAAAGCTTGGAGTCGATATCACTCATAAACAAAAGCTTCTTCTACAGCCACATCTTATCAGTGATGAAACATTACTGAAAAAAGCACAAGAAGTATGTCCAGATATCGTTGATCTTCATCAGTATTATAGAAATACACGAAATCCAATAACAGTAATCGCTGTAGATAAAAAGAAAAATGTGAAAGAGTATTTTGAAGCATTACTTCCATTGAGTACCCATTTACGTATAGTTGTATTTGTTGATAAAGCAAAAAACGATATTAGAAACCCATATATGCTTGTATGGAGAGTAGCAAATAATATTGATGCTCAAAGGGATATTTTTATTTCTGGATTGACAGTAGGCGTTGATGGAACAAATAAAAATGAACTTGATGGATATACAAGAGAATGGCCTGGGGATGTAGAATGTACAAAAGAGATTGTCCAAAAACTTAAACAAAAAGGTGTTTGGGATCTAGATGATAAATTATTAGAAAAATTTCAGCTATAAGTTAGGATATAAGCATTATCTAAACTTTTATGATGTACTATAAACAAAGTTAAACAGTAATGAATATAAAAGCAAGGTAACAGATGATGAAAAAGATAGCGCTTCTTGTTGTTATGTTTTCTTTATTTTGCATAACAAATATAGAAGCAGCAGCATATAAAGGTCAACGGATCTATGCTAAAAAATGTGTTTCTTGTCATGGAAAGCAAAAATTTATAGAAAGCAAAACAAAAGCACAATGGCAAGATGTATTTAAAAATAATGGGAAAGACCTTGCTTATTTACATCTTCAATCTGAAAAAGCAAAAGCTTCATGGAAATATTTTAAAAGTAAAAAATATACAAAAAAAGTACACCATCTTAAAGATTTTTTAATTGAATATGCAAAAGATAGTGGAAAAGTTCCCGCTTGTAATTAATACAGTCTTTATTTATCTTACATGTAAAGGTTATTATGCAACTGAAAGATTTTAATGAAGGATTGTTAGGATTTTTAGATGCGAGTCCAACTCCGTTTCATGCTACAAAAAACATTGTTCTCATGTTAGAGAATGCCGGTTTTAAAAGACTTTATGAAGAACTTCCTTGGGAATTGCAAGAGGGGAAGAAGTACTATGTTACAAGAAACGATTCTTCTGTTGTAGCATTTACTTATCCAAAGAGAAAAGATTATGTGATCGTTGGAAGTCATACAGATTCACCTACACTTAAAGTAAAGCCAAATCCTGTTATAAAAAATCATGGTGTTATACAATTTGGTGTTGAACCGTATGGTGGATTATTGTTATCTCCATGGTTTGATAGGGATCTCTCACTAGCTGGGAAGATACATTATCTTGCAAGTGATAATATCATTAAAGAACAACTAGTTGATCTTCAAGAACCTATAGCAATAATCCCGTCTTTGGCGATTCACCTTGATGATAAAGCCAATAAAGAGAAAACAATCAATAAGCAAACGGATATTGTGCCACTTATAGCACAAGAAGACACGTTTGAATTTGATCAATTTTTAAAGCAGTGTTTAGAGAAGGAGGGCGTTGAAGATATACAGGAAGTATATGGATTTGATCTGAGTTTTTATGATACACAAAAAGCTTCTTTTATAGGACTTCATAAAGAGTTTATAGCAAGTGCAAGACTTGATAACTTACTAAGTTGTTATATAGGGCTTATGGCTATATGTAGTATTGATGAAGAAAGACCATTTATGTTTGTTGCAAATGATCATGAAGAAGTTGGAAGTGAGAGTGCGTATGGAGCAGCAGGAAATTTCTTTGAAAGTGTTTATAGACGGATCTTTAGTAGCTATGAAGCCTATATGCAAAGTGTAAGAAGTTCGTATCTTGTTTCTTGTGATAATGCTCATGCAATCCATCCTAATTTTCCACAAAAACATGAACCTTCCCATGCTCCAAAGATGAATGAAGGGGTTGTTATAAAGATCAATGCAAATCAACGTTATACATCTTCTTCTAAAACGATCTCACGTTTTTTAAATGTTGCATCTGCACTTGATATAAAAACACAAAATTTTGTAACTAGAAGTGATATGGGGTGTGGTTCTACTATAGGTCCTATAACTGCTGCAAAGATAGGTCTTGATACTATTGATATTGGAGTGCCGACATTGGCAATGCATTCAATCCGTGAGTTAGCAGGTATAAAAGACAGTTATGATCTTTATAAGATATTAACAGCACTAAGTTATTAGGATATGAGTAGTATTACAGCTGAAGAACTCAATCTTCTTATTGAGCAAACTTATAAGGTTGAAAACGAGTTCAATGAACTTAAACGATCTTATGCTCATTTACAAGATACAGTTGAAAAGATCGTTGAATTTTTACCTAATGCAATTTGGATTTTCAATGAAGATGGTGAAGTATTCTTACAAAATTCACAAGCAAAACAGCTTTCTTTTTTGATTGATGAACTCAACGAATCTCAAGAAGATTATGAGGTGTCGTATGAGAAACGTTCTTATTTGATTAAAAGTTCAAAATATAAAGATAAAGTGATGTTTAGTGCAACTGATATCACAGAACAAAAACAAAAAGAAAATTTGGCAACTATGGGTCAAATGGCGGCGCATCTTTCCCATGAAATACGAAATCCAATTGGATCAATCTCATTATTAACTTCAACACTTAAAAAAAGGGTAGTTCCTGAGAATTTACCTATAGTAGAAGAGATTCAAAAATCTGTTTACAGGATAGATCGTATCATCAAAGCAACACTGATGTTCTCTAAAGGGGTTGAAGCACATAAAGAGCCTTTTATGTGGGATGAACTTAAAAAGGAACTCTTAGAGGGGATAAGTTATTATGGATATACAAAAGAGATAAGTTTTATCCTTCCTGAACAAAAGTTTATCCTCAATGCTGATAAAGATCTTTTAGAGATGATGTTTATGAACTTTTTAACGAATGCCATCGATGCTATTGAACTTAGTGATGATGAAGATGGAATAGTTGAACTCAGTTATGAAAATGATGGGGAATTCCATATATTTCGTGTTTATGATAGTGGAATATCTATAGAAAATCCAGATGAGCTTTTTGTTGCTTTTAAAAGTACAAAGGTTAAAGGAAATGGTCTTGGGCTTATTCTTTCAAAACAGATCGCTCAAGCACATGGTGGTGATGTTCAACTACTTTTAAAAGAGAAAAAAACTTTTGAGATAAAACTTCATATTTAAGAAAAAGTTATATAATATTTCTATCTTAATGAAGAGAAGGAGTTTTTATGTCAAAAGTTATACCCTTAGCAAATACACAAAACGGTGTTATCTCTGTAACTAAACTTGAAAAACCTTATGGTGATGATAGTAAGCCTGTAGTAAGTATAGGGATCAGTTTAAATGGAGATGTAGATAATCCTGACTGGAAAGCACATATCCCATTAGAGAATGTGGAAGAACTTTGTAAAGCAGTTCAAGAGGTAGCGAATTCGTAAAGAAGAAGAAAAAAGCGATCTATGACGCTTTTTTCTCGTTAACAAATTCTTCGATACGTTTGATACCTGCTCTAATATTTTCTATACTAGAAGCAAAACTAAATCTAAAATATCCTTCACTTCCAAATCCAACACCAGGAACAACTGCAACACCTTTTTGTTCTAGAAGTTCTTTTGCAAATGAAAGTGAATCATTACTAACTTCTTTAATATTAACAAAAAGATAAAAAGCTCCATCTGGTTTTAAAACACTTAACCCATCTATAGCATTAAAAAGCTCTACTGCTTCATCACGTCTTGCTTTGAACTCTTTTCTCATCATCTCTATATCAGCATCTGCACTTCCATCAAGTCCAGCTATTGCTGCAACCTGAGTGATAGAGTTGATATTGCTTGTACTTTGGCTTTGTAGCTTTTTTGTTGCTTTGATAAGTTCAGTATCAGCACTTGCCATATATCCAAATCTCCATCCAGTCATCGCAACTGATTTTGAAAGACCATTGATAGTGATAGTTCTTTGGAACATATCTTCACTTATACTTGCAGTGGAAACAAATTCACCTTCATATGTGAGCTTTTCATACATCTCATCACTTGCTACTAAGATATCTGTTCCTTTAAGAACTTCTGCTAGTGCTTCGAGTTCAGATTTTGAGTAGATTGCTCCTGTAGGATTTGACGGAGAAGTCAATATAAGCATCTTTGTTTTATCTGTAATAGCATTTTTAAGTTGTTCAGGAGTAATCTTGAATCCAGATGTATCATCTGTCATAATTGTTACAGGTGTTCCACCACTATATTTGACAAGTTCAGGATACGTTACCCAGTAAGGTGCTGGAATGATCACTTCATCTCCATCTTCTATTGTTGCTTGAAAGAGGTTGAATAAAGAATGTTTTGCACCATTATTGACGATCACTTGGTTCATCTCATATGAAAGATTGTTGTCTCGTTTGAGTTTATTGATTATAGCTTGTTTGAGCTCTGGAATACCATCAACTGCTGTATATCTTGTAAATCCATCATTGATCGCTTTGATAGCTGCATCTTTGATAACTTGTGGAGTTCCAAAATCAGGTTCTCCTGCAGAAAAACTAAGGATATCTTTTCCTTCTGCTTTTAGTTCTTGTGCTAGTGTTGAAACTGCGATAGTAATTGACTCTGAGAGTGTATTTATACGTTTTGTAAGCATACAAAGCCCTTTAATGATTTTAAACTTTTTCTAATCTTGAATTATACTAAAATCTACTTTAATTTTTCATAGAATCTAGAAAACTTTTATAGATTTGTTCAAGTTCAAGATCTTTTTCAAGGAGTTCTTTTGCATCTTGTTGTTGCATCATCATATGTTCTAAGATTGCAACACGTTTAAGAAGGTATTCGAAAAGTTCTTTATTGATATCTGGAAGCATATTGTGCATAAATGGGTCCTTACAGCGTCCTTTTTCTATATTGTGTGCTGGAATCCCAATGGCCGTTGAACATTCAGGTACAGGTTTGACCACAACGGAATTTGCTCCGATTTTTGCATGTGCTCCAACTTCTATATTACCAAGAATCTTTGCACCTGCTCCTATAACTACACCTTCTTTTATAGTAGGATGGCGTTTTCCATGGTTTAGACTCACCCCACCTAATGTAACTCCCTGATAGATCAATACATCATCTTCAATGATAGTGGTTTCGCCTATTACGACACCTATACCATGATCTATAAATACTCTTTTACCGATGGTTGCCCCAGGATGGATATCTATTTGTGTAAAAATCTTATTTATTCCCATGATCGCTTTTGCAAGGCGTTTCCAGTTTGCTTTATAGAGTCTGTTGGCAACTCTATACCATACAAGTGCCCATACACCTGGATAATTAAATAAAAAATCTGTATATGAAGTAAATGCAGGGTCATTTCTTTTTACGTTTTCAAAATCATCTTTTATCTGTTTTAACAGTCCCAACATATTGCCTTTGTTTTAGTTTGTAGTTCTTAGATAACCATTTTGATTTAGGTAGATCTCAAGGAGTGTTAGTGTAGCATCTTTTTCTTTTTCTTCAATAAAGCGACTTTGTAGAATCTCTGCTTTAAGTTTATTTAAGATTTCTTTTTTGTTGTATCCAATAGATTCTAAGATATCAAGTATATTTTTTGATTCATTTTTATAGCTAATAGTATATGATTCTTCATCAATATCTATGGTGTATTCACTAGGATGGGTAAAAAGGTTATGTGCCATACCTAGTGTTTCTTGATATGCGCCAACATTGAAAAAACCTAAGAAATATTCTTCTTGTTCTATATCTATGTCATGTAAATATAAAGGTTTTTTCTCTTCAAAGCATATCTCACCGTCACTGTCACATGTGATATCCCATAATGACGCTGGACGAAGAGGTGTAATATCTAAATGGTGTAAAGGCATAATGGGAAAGTTTTGATTGATCCCCCAGTAGTCTGGTAAGCTTTGGAAGATCGATGCGTTGATAAGATATCGCTCTTGGAGTCTTGCTTGTAATTGAACAAGTTCAGTTGTTGTATAGTCTCTTTTGAGATAAAGTGATTTCTTAATGATATTATGTACTAAAATCTCTGCATTTGATCTATCTTGAAGGTCGATATATCCTAAGTCAAAAAGGGTAAGAAGTGATTCGATATGATCAAGTGCATCATGAAGATACTCTATACAGTTTTTTTGATTTAAAGATTCATAGAGTTCTTTGAGTTCTTCGATAAGAGGAGGATTCTTTTGTTTGAACTTCAAATGACGTTCTTGATAATCTTGTGAAAAAAGCTCTAACACAGGGGTTACCAAAACAGCATGACTTGCTACGATGAACCTTCCTGATTCTGTATAGATATTTGGATGTTCTACCTCTTTACTATCCATAATATCAGCGAGTAGAAAAACAACACTACTGCTAAACTCTTCTAAAGAGTAATTATAAGATTTTAATCCTGAGTGTTGTTCATACTCTATTGCCAATCCTCCACCGATATTGATATTTTGAAGTGCATTGGCTCCAAGCATTTTAAGTTCTGCATAGATGTTTCCAGCTTCTCTAAGAGCACGTTTAATCGGTCCTATATCACTCATCTGAGAACCTATATGAAAATGAATCATAGTAAGATTATCTAAAAGGTTAGCTTCTTTTAAAAGAGTGATCGCTTCAAGAATTTCTGTTGATGTAAGACCAAATTTTGCATCCATACCACCACTTTTTGCCCATGTGCCACTTCCTGTACTGTGAAGCCTTACACGAATACCTATATTAGGTGTTTTTAGGAGTGTTTTTTGTGCCACTTGAATGATCGTTTCAAGCTCTCCGAGCCCTTCAACGGTTAAGGTGATATTTTTTCCCATAGATGCAGCGATAAAGCCGAGTGTTATCATCTCTTCATCTTTAAAACCATTCACTGTAATGGGTGCATTTTGGTTGTTTTGACTTATTGCTAATATGAGTTCTGCTTTACTACCAGCCTCTAGTCCATAGTTGTATTTTTTTCCTTTTTGTGTAACTGCTTTGACCACTTCTGGATATTGGTTGACCTTTAGAGGAAAAACGGCATGAAAATTACCTTTGTAGTTATTAACCTCTATCGCATTAGAAAAATTTCTATAAAGATTATCTATTTGTTTTTTAATCAAATGTGGAAAACGAAGAAGTATTGGTCCACGTGTACCTTTATCTCTTATGGTTTGAGTGATCTCTAAAAGAGAAGGCATACTTTTGTAGTTTAGTTTCAAAAGTCCACTGTCTATTATAAAATTGTTATTTGACCAGACATCAAGGGCATAGTTTTTCATTCTTTACCTTTTGTTCAAGGAAAATTATGTGTAATTATAACTTCTTTTTTTTCTAAATTAGGTTATAATTGATGAAAAAAGATTTTCGTAATGGCAAAAGAACAAGAAAAACTCCTTTCTATAACTCAACTTTTTTTATTTTGTGCCTCATTTTTGATTACATTGGGACTTTTAAAAGCTGCTTCAGAAGTTATTGTTCCTTTTTTGATCTCTTTAGCTGTTGCTATAATCTTCTCTCCACTTTTTACTTTTTTAGAATCCAAAAAAATACCTAAAATCGTTTCTTTGGTATTTGTTCTGAGTTTTATGTTACTTCCTTTGAGTATTGCAAGCAGTTATATTGCTGATGAGATCAAAGATTTTACACAACATTATCATATTATCAAAGAACAATTTATGCAACATCTTTATAGTTATATAGAAAAATTGTATGGATACGGGATAGAATTTAGTTATGAACAAATTAAAGATTTTTTACAGCGTATCGATGTAGCAGGTTTTTTTAAAAAGCTTATTGCTCAAGCAAATAATCAGTTTTCAAATATTTTTTTAATTATATTTATGGTTGCTTTTATGCTAGTAGAATCAGATATATTCCATAAAAAGATGATAGCTATCTCTCAAAGATATGATATAGATACAGCTGTTATTAGTGAGATCATAGAAAAAGTAAAATCATATTTTATCATCAAGATGAAAACAAGTATGCTTACTGGTTTTTTGGTCTTTTTGGTTTTGTGGTATTTTCATATCAAGTATTCTTTGGTTTTGGCAGTTATAGCATTTTTGTTTAATTTTATTCCTGTGGTTGGTTCGATCATAGCGGCTATTCCGGCAGTTCTTTTGGCACTTTTACAGTACGATATGTTACATATGTTTATGGTTACAGGGGGATATCTTATTATTAATGTATTGGTAGGAAATATTCTTGAACCTCGTATCATGGGAAAAGGACTAGGACTTTCAGCTCTTGTTATCTTTTTGTCGATGACATTTTGGGGATGGATGTTTGGACCAACTGGTATGATACTTTCAGTTCCTTTAACGATGACATTACAGTATCTATTTGCTCAATACCCAGAAACAAAATGGGTGGCTATTCTTTTGAGTGATGAGGTAGGTATAGAAAAAGAACAGAAAAAACTAAAGCCTTAAGGCTTTAGTTGAGCTTTTCTCGTACAATCTCTACTGCTTTGACCATATTTCTCAGGCTTGGTTTTACCTCTTCCCATTTTCTTGTTTTAAGTCCACAGTCAGGATTAATCCAGAGTTGTTCTTTTGGAAGAACTTCTAAAAGTAGCTCGATTTGGTTGATGATCTCTTCTACACTTGGGATCCGTGGTGAGTGAATATCATATACACCCGGTCCAACTTCTTGCTTATAGCCGACTTCAGCAAATATTTTAAGTAGTTCATTACCACTTCTTGCAGTTTCGATCGAAATTACATCTGCATCCATCGCTTCGATCGTTTTGATGATATCGTTAAATTCACTATAGCACATATGGGTGTGGATCTGAGTCTCTTTATATGCAGAAGCGACACAAAGTTTAAAATCTCTTACTGCCCATGATTCGTATTCGCTAATTTTAGAACTTTTAAGAGGGTATCCCTCTTTAAATGCCGCTTCATCGACTTGAATGATCTTGATACCAGCTTTTTGCAAATCATTTACTTCATCAGATATTGCCAAGGCGATCTGTTTACTTACTTCGCTTCGTGGTATGTCATCACGTACAAATGACCAATTAAGGATTGTAACGGGACCTGTAAGCATTCCTTTGACGATTTTATCTGTTTTGCTCTGGGCGTAGGTAATCCACTCAACACTCATCGGTTGAGCTCTGCTGATATCTCCGTAGATAAAAGGTGGTTTGACACATCTACTTCCATAACTTTGTACCCAGCCATTTTGGGTAAATCCATACCCATTAAGTTGCTCACCAAAGTATTCAACCATGTCATTTCGTTCTGGTTCACCATGAACAAGGATCTCTAAACCACATTCCTCTTGAAACGCTATACATTCATCGATATATTGACGTATCTTTGTTTTATATATTCCTTGACTGATAATTCCATTTTTAAAATCACGTCGTACTTGACGAATCTCTTGTGTTTGTGGAAAACTTCCTATAGTTGTCGTAGCAAGAGGTTTATAGTTGAGCTTTATATGTTGAAGTGCTATACGTTCTTCATATTTTCCATCTCTTTGATATTTTGTGATATTGCTAACTCTTTGTTGTACAGTTTGGTTGTGAATAAGTGAAGAGTTTTTGCGTGAAAGGTTTGCTTCTTTATTTGCTTGGAGTATATTTTGCTCCTCTTGTGAGAGCTCTTCATCAAAGAAAAGTTTACTAAGGAGTTGAAGTTCATCGAGTTTTTCTATTGCAAAGCTTAGCCAATTTTTTATGTTAGGATCGATCTTTTCTTCATAAGCAAGAGTATACGGGAGATGTAAAAGTGAACATGAAGTGGAGATGATGATATTGTTCTTATCCATGTGTATAGCAATTTTCTCTAAAAGAGTATGTTTTTGCTCTATATCTGTTTTCCAGATATTACGTCCATCTATCACTCCTGCTATGAGTTTTTTAGAGCTTTGAGCAATCTCTTGAATTACTCTGAGGTTTTCTTCACCATAGACAAAATCAAGTCCAATAGCCCATATAGGAGTGTGAATAAATACTTTTGTTGCTTCGATTGCACTTTCAAAGTATGTTTGGATAGCTATTTTGATACTTTTAATTTCACAAAGCGTGTCATAGGTTGGTTTGATAAGGCTGAGGAGTTTTGCATCGACATCTTTGACAAAGATAGGTTCATCGACTTGGAGGATTATTTCTGTATCGAGTTTTGCGATCTCTTTTAAAAGTTGTTTATATACAGGGAGAATCTTTGATAAAAGTTCTAATGTATCACCTCTATCAGTTCGTTTTGAGAGTGCTAAAAATGTAATAGGACCAATGATATTTATCTTTGGTGTTATACCATTTTCTTTTGCTTCTTTGTATTCATTGATGATTTTTGATGTATTTAGTGTGTAATGGTCATTTAAAGAAAGTTCTGGAACGATATAGTGATAGTTGGTATTGAACCATTTTGTCATTTCCATTGCTACGGCATCTTTTGTTCCTCTTGCCATTGCAAAGTAGAGTGCTTCATCATTGAGGTGTTGAAACCTTTTAGGGATAGCTCCTAAAGTGATGGCCATATCAAGCATGTTGTCATAGAGGCTAAAATCGTTTGTAGATATATATGTTATTCCAGCATCATGTTGGTATTGCCAGTGTTTTTGACGGAGCTGTTTTGCTGTGTTCTTTACTTCTTCAAAGTTGTTTTTGCCACTCCAGTATGCTTCTAAAGCTTTTTTTAATTCTCGTTGTTCCCCAATTCTTGGAAAACCTATAACCCAATTTTTTTGCATAGTTGTATCCTTGTATATATATTTTTTATTGATATTGTAAATTCAAAAATTGTTATATTTATAAGAGATTATAGGTTCTAAGATGTATAAATAGATGTAAAAATCTCTACAAGCACTATTTTTCAGTATGCTTATGTATTGTAGCGATTGCTGATACGATATATCGCACATTTTAGAACGGAAAAAATAGATAATCTCTTTAATAAGGGTTATAGTGAAGGAGGATGCACACCAGTGCGTCGAAACGCGAAGTAGGTTGTATAGTATGGACAACGGGGGATAAAGTGGTTTAAAAGAACCGTTATTTTAGAGTAGTGCGTATGGTGTCTATGACATAGACAGATTTTGTTATTAAGCTCTAAAATCTTTATCTCCTTAATCTTTTATCGTATTTTAGTGATTATTTGGTAATGATTGGTAAATTTAGAGTAAGAACATTGTGAGAATGTTCAAGATAAAACGAGTTCTCTTCTGCATATTTTTTAAGAATATCCAATATATCAAGATTAATATGTTCAGAGAATACCTCTATAGAAAATAAAGAATATTTTTTATCCTCATATTTAATATATTCTCCTATTCGGTAATATACTTTTGTTGTTATAGTGTCATTTTCCATAAAACATTGGTACATCTGATTAAGTAATTTTATAAGTAGAGTAGGATTTATCATGATATCTGGTATAGTTGGATCGAAATCCTTAATAAATTTGATCTCTTTTTCTATAGAGTTTGAAGAGATACACAGGTCTATAATTGTATAAACATTAACGATCTCACCGGTTGGTTTTTGGATGTTTGGTGTTTTTAATGTAGGTGCACGGTAAAGTTTGATACCAATCTCATCATCATTGATATAACCGACTGTTATTCCAAAAAACTTATGGCGTTTGAACTCTATGTCAAAAAATGTTGTTTTAAATCCGTATGTAGGGGAAGCATGTGTTGTAGCAAGATCAAATATCTCTTTTGGAGAGATCGCATCAAAAAGAAACTGAGCTTCTGTATTAAGTGAGAGAACTTTACCATGATGGTTAAAGAGTATGAAAGGATTGAAATCATACTCTAACCATTGTTGCTCAAAGTTCATTAGTTCTCGATATAACTTTTAAGTTTTCTACCAACTTTAGGGTGTTTAAGCTTTTTAATGGCACTTGACTCTATTTGGCGAACACGCTCTCTTGTTACATTAAGCTCTTTTCCGATCTCTTCAAGTGTTCTGTCACTCTCATCATCAAGGATCCCAAAACGAAGCTTGATAACCGCTTTTTCTCTTTCATTGAGTTGTTCAAGGACATCTTCTATTTGGATACGAAGATCCTCTTTTAAGATTGCATCTGTAGGAGAAAGAGATGTCTTATCTTCGATAAAGTCACCAAAACGACCATCTTCTTCACTTCCTATTGGAGCTTCAAGAGAGATAGGTTCTTTTGTGATCTTGATAACATTTTTAACTTTCTCAACTGAGAGACCAACCTCTTTTGCGATCGTATCAACATCAGGTTCTTTTCCTGTTTCTTGAAGATACTTACGCATGATCTTGTTGATACGGTTGATCGTTTCGATCATATGGATTGGGATACGGATCGTTCTTGCTTGATCTGCGATCGCACGACTGATAGCCTGACGGATCCACCAAGTTGCATAAGTAGAGAACTTATACCCTTTTTGGTATTCGAACTTATCGACTGCTTTCATAAGACCTATGTTTCCTTCTTGGATCAGATCAAGGAAAGGGAGTCCTCTGTTTGTATATCTTTTTGCGATTGAAACAACCAAACGAAGGTTTGATTTTGCCATACGGGTCTTTGCTTCTTCACTGATCTTTTTACCACGCTTGATCTGTTCTAGGATATCTGCAAGTTTTTCTGGTTCCATATCGAAGCTGTTTTTACTTGCTTCTTTTGTCTGGATCAGCTTTTTGATCTCCATATAGGTACTCACCATTGTTGCTTCAGGAACCATGTTTGCGATATCTTCTTTTGTAAGTTCAGTTATCTTAGAAAGAAGTGCTTTATGGTTTGCTTTGAGTGTTTCGTTAAAAAGTGGTAGTTTGTATTCTAAACGTTTTAGCTCTTTATCATATCCTTCATCACTTTTAAGAGCTGTTTCCATTGCTTTTACAAGTTCATTGATCAGTTTTGAAGTAGGTCCAAGATCTAAAAGTTTCTCTTTAAGGATCTTTTTCTTAAATGCAAGTTGAAGCTGGTAGTGAAGTTTTTCTTCTGTTAATGGTTCTTCATTGATATCTTCTGGAAGCTTCTCTAAAAACTTCATCCAGTCTTTTTTTGCTTTTTCAAGTGCTTTAAAACTTTGTGTAACTTTTTCTACACGTGTTTTATCTTTTGCACTTGCTTTTGGATTTTCTTCATCTACTTCATCATCGTCACCATCATCTTCAAAGCTTTTAAAAAGCTCTTTTACACGTCTTTCACGGTTGATAAGAGGTTCTTTATAATCAAGGATAAAGTCTATAAGATAAGGAACAGAACAGATCGCATCGATAATAATGCTCTCCCCTTGTTCTATCTTCTTTGAGATCTCTATCTCTTCTTCTTTTGTAAGAAGTGGGATTTGTCCCATTTCTCTTAGATACATTCTTACAGGAGAATCTGAACGAGACCATTCAAGAAGTTCATGTTCTTTGAGGATATCAAATTCATCAGTATCATTACTGTCGATCATCTTTCTTTGAGCATCACGTCTTGCTTCTGCTTCTTTATCATTAAGAAGTTTTGCATGCTCTGATGATGTATAGATACATTTATTGTATTTTTTAAGAAGTTTAAAAACGTTTTTTGATTGAGCTGCAGTCGGAGCTTTTTCAAAAATATTTGCTATAGCTTCGTATGTTACACATTCGTCAGAGTTCTTATGCTCTTCAAAGAAATTTTCTAATGCTTTGTTGAGTTCTTTTGCTGTCATGAAGATAGGCACCTTTTTTCATGTGTGGTTTGTATAGATCTAATTAAGTTTTGGATTATACCGAAAAAAAATAAGAATAAGATTAAAATCAGCTGTTTTTTTTGTTAAAAATAAGTATGAATTTTGCTCCGTTTTTTGTGTTTACTACTGTTAGTTTTGCTTTCATCTGCTCTTCTATGATGAGTTTTGACATATATAAACCAAGTCCAGTACCGTTTTTTTCTTGTTTGGTTGAAAAATAAGGATCAAAGATCTTATTGATAATATTTTGAGATATACCGCCTGCGGTATCTTCTATACAAATCTTGATCTCTTCTTCATTTTCTTTTAGTGTGATATATATCTCTTTTTTTTCTGGTTCTCTTTCTATGAGAGCATCTTTTGCATTATTGATAATATTAAGAATAACTTGTCCAAAAGCATTTGCATGTCCATAGAGAAAAATCTCTTTTTCTGCTTTTATCGATAATGAAATACCATTTTGTTCTAAAACAGGTGTAACTATATGTACCATCTCATCAGTTGTTTTATTCAGTGAAAATCTTTTTATATTTTCCTCTATTTTAAAGAAGTTTCTAAAATCATCTATCGTTTCAGACATCAAAGAGATAATCTTTTTAGATTTTGTATTAAACTGTTTTATCGCTTCATCATCAAGTTTATTTTTTTTGTATTTTGATACAAGGACTTGATTGATAAGGGCAAGATTATTTAAAGGTTGTCTCCATTGATGTGCTATCATACTGATAAGCTCACCCATTTGTGCTAAACGATTTTGTTGGAGTAAGAAAAATTGTTGTTTTTGATTTTTCTTTACTTCTTGTTCTATCTTTACATGTAATGTTCTTTCAAACTGTTTTCTCTCTTCAAATAATATACCAACCAACCATGCTAATAATACATGAGTAAGAATAAAAAAGTTAAAATTGATTGTGTTGTCATAAGCTGATGTTGATAAGAACGCACCTGTTTGAAGATGGATTGAATAAGAAGCTATCAAGGCAACAATGACACTATATAAAACGCCATGGCAGATATCTTTCTTTATCAATATAAATATCATTATAGGAATACTGAGACTAATAAGTAAAAACGGATTTTGTATTGATAAAACAATGATAATAATGTAAAGATACAATCCATAAATAAAGGTTTCTATAGCGAGTTTTTTAAAAGATATCTTTTTTAATCTTGTAAAAATAAGAAGTAAGAAGGGTGTTACTACAAGTTGTCCAAGAACATTTCCAAACCACCAAGAAAAAAGAAGTAAAATGAAGTTTTTATTTTCTATTTGATTTGTTATCATTAAAACGGTATTTGATAAAAAAGCACTTAAAGGTTGTAAAACAAAAATGATTATTAATGCTAAGAGTATGATGTCTTTAAATCTTTTTAATCTTTTGCTTATATTGAATTTCGTAAAAAGATAAATGCCTATGTATGCTTCAAAACTATTAATTAAGCCTATAAGTATGGAAGGAAGGAATGATATCCCTTGGGTATAAGCAAGAAAAAACTGTCCTAAAAAAATACCTGGTAATACTTTTTTCCCATAAAATATAGCAAATGCTAATGCTATACCCTCTGGTGGAAAGATACCTATAGTTACTATCTTTTCACTGCTAATGAGCCAAAACTGTAGTTTTCCAAAAATAAAGTATAAGAGTCCAACTAGTATCATTGGATAAGAGTTTTTATCTATTTTCATACTACCCATTTCAAAATTAATGCACTATTATAACCAATTTCGAAAATATTTACATCGTAAAAAGTTGGAACACTGTTTGCTTTGCTATATATAATTTTATATAAAGGGATGTTATGCAGACAGGTTATTATCAAGCTGCGGCAGGGATGGTCACACAGTTTAACCGACTAGATGTCATTGCCAATAACCTTGCAAACGTAAATACCGCGGGTTATAAACAAGATGATGTAGTAGTTGGTGACTTTATGCGGTTATACAAAGAAGCAAGAGATGAGCTACCACTTGAAAACAATACAAAAGAGAGTGCAAAGTTCTATAACAGAACTATGGCTCGTGCTCCCCAAGTAGTTGATGAATATACGAACTTTGGTGAGGGAAATCTTGAAAAGACAGATAATACTTTGGATGTCGCTTTAACAAAAGAGAATCTTTACTTTTTAGTAAAGACTCCTCAGGGAATCCGTTTAACTCGTGATGGAAGTTTTACAACAAATGCAGAAGGAAAACTTGTAACAAAACAGGGATATGAAGTGCTTCCTAGTAATTATTTTAGTGGAGCAGGTGGCTCTATCGAACTTAACAGTGAAGAGGATATAGTAACGATCGATAAGAACGGTCAGATCCTTACTAATACTCCAAATACTCTCAATATGACACAAAAAGCAAAACTTTTTATTTTTGAACCAGATAATCCAAAGTATCTTAAAAAAGAGGGTGATAATCTTTTTGTGTATGAAAATGAGAGTGAGTATAAACCCGTTGAGAACAGTGGTGCTGTTAAACAGGGATTTGTAGAAAAAAGTAATGTTAATGCAGTAAAAATGATGACAGAACTTATAGAAACAAACAGACTTGTTGGAATGTATCAAAAAGCGATGGATACTCAGATGAATGAAATGAATCGCGATGCGATCGATAAACTTGCTAAAAGAGCTTAATTAAAAGGATAAAACTATGATGCAATCACTTTATACTGCTTCAACTGGTATGGTTGGGATGCAGACACAAATCGATACGACGGCAAATAATATTGCCAATGTTAATACTATTGGATTTAAAAAATCGCGTGCAGAGTTTGCTGATCTTATGTATCATGTTATGGAATATGCAGGAACAGCAACAAGTGATGTCACACAATCACCTACAGGGATAGAAGTAGGACTTGGTGTTCGACCAACAGCTATCAATAAACTTTTTGGTGAAGGAAGTTTAAAACAAACAGACAATAACCTTGATATCGCTATAACAGGAAAAGGTTTTTTTAAACTTGAACTTCCTGATGGAACAGAAGTTTATACCCGTAATGGTGCTTTTAAGATCGATCAAAACGGAACAATCGTAAACAGTGATGGTTATACTCTTGTTCCTCAGATAACAGTTCCTGAAGATGCAACAGATATCAATATTGGTACTGATGGAACAGTAACTGTTGTACAGCCTGGTCAAACGCAAGCTGCAGTTATTGGACAGATAACAACAACGAACTTTATCAACCCAGCAGGACTTCATTCTATGGGGGATAACCTTTATATAGAAACAGATGCTTCTGGTCAACCTATAGAAGGAACTCCAGGGCAAAATGGACTTGGAACACTTCGTCAAGGTTTTGTTGAGATGAGTAATGTTCAGCTTGTTGTTGAGCTTACCGATCTTATCACAGGACAACGTGCATATGATTCAAACTCAAAAGTGATCACGACAAGTGATGAAATGCTTCAAACTGTTAATGGTCTTAAACGATAATCCTTTTTAATTTTTAGGCACTTTCTAGTGCCTTGCTTTCTTTTATAAAAATACAATCACTCTTTTGGTATAATTGCGAAAATTTTAAACTATGAGGTTTTAAATGCAAAAAAATATAAACGGAAAAGTTTGGAGATTTGGTAAGGATATCGATACTGATTTGATCATTGCAGCACGATATCTTAATACTTCCGATCCAAAAGAGTTAGCAAAGCATGTTATGGAAGATGCTGATCCTGAGTTTGTGAACAAGATGACTCCAGGAGATATTATTGTAGCTGATGAGAACTTTGGATGTGGAAGTTCAAGAGAACATGCACCAATTGCACTAAAAGCTGCTGGTGTTGCTGCTGTTGTTGCTCCAACTTTTGCGAGAATCTTTTATAGAAATGCTTTTAATATGGGGCTTCCTATTTTTGAGCTTCCTGAAGCAAATGAGATCGAAGAGGGTGATGAGATCACTATAGATATGGATAACGGAACGATCACAAATAAGACAAAAAATAAAACATATAAGTTTACTCCGATCCCGGAATTTATGCAAGAACTTATAGATGCAGGCGGATTGATGAGCTTTGCAAAAAAAGAATTAGAAACTTCAAAGTAGATAGAGGAAAGAATGAAAAAATATAAAATAGCACTTATCAAAGGGGACGGTATAGGTCCTGAGATCATAGATGAAGCAGTAAAGGTACTTGATGCAGTTGCTTCATGTTATGAGTTTGATTTTGAATATGAAGAGCTTCTTATGGGAGGAAACGCTTATGATATTACAGGAGATCCTCTTCCAGCTGAAACAATTTCAAAATCTTTAAATGCCGATGCAGTACTTTTTGGTGCTATCGGTGGTGAAAAGTGGGATAATCTTCCAAGAGAAAAAAGACCAGAAAGTGGTTTGCTTCGTTTTAGAAAAGAGCTAGGTGTTTATGCAAATCTTCGCCCTGCTGTTGTATATGATGAACTTGTAAATGCATCTTCACTTAAACCTGAAGTGGTTAAAGGTGTTGATCTAATGGTTGTTCGTGAACTTATAGGGGGGATCTACTTTGGTGAACCTAAAGGTCGTGATGAGAACAAAGGTTTTAATACGATGGTTTATACAAGAGCAGAGATAGAGAGAATAGCTCATCAAGCTTTTAAGATCGCTCAAAAAAGAGGGAAAAAGGTTTGCTCTGTAGATAAAGCGAATGTTTTAGATGTAAGTCAATTATGGCGTGATGTTGTAACGGAGATCGCACAGCAGTATCCCGATGTAGAACTTTCACATATGTATGTTGATAATGCAGCTATGCAACTTATTCGTGATCCTAGACAGTTCGATGTGATCTTAACAGGAAATATCTTTGGAGATATTTTAAGTGATGAAGCAAGTATGCTTAGTGGTTCTATCGGACTTCTTCCATCGGCTTCTGTTGGAGATAAAGTTGGTGTATATGAGCCGATTCATGGTTCAGCTCCAGATATTGCAGGGCAAGGAATAGCAAATCCTATTGCTACAATAGCAAGTGCATCTATGATGCTTCGTTTTGCTTTAGGTGAGAATGATGCAGCAGATAAGATTGACAATGCTATAAAACAAGCTCTTAGTGAAGGGTACAGAACAAAAGACCTTGCTGCATTTGAAGCAAAAGAGGTGTGTTCAACAAGCGAGATGGGATCTATCATCGCAAACTATGCAGTAAAGTAGTATGAAAACAGTAACTCTGGCAAATATCTATGAGCTTCAAGGTCTTAAAGAAGAGGCCTTGGAGATATACAAAGAGATCCTTCAAAAAGATCCTGAAAATGCAGAAGCAAAAGTAGCTATACGAAGACTTTCTGGAATGAGAAAGAAATTTCTAGGAGTTGATGAAGGGATGAAAGATTTTTTTGTCAAAATGGAAGAAGAGATAGAATTTAAAGAATTTGAAAGGTGGCTTGCAAAGATATGGATCAGTTAAAAGAAGTGATACTCTCTACGTTAGAAGAGATACAAGAGAGTATTCCTCCTCAAGAAGAGGAAAAAGAGAGTTTACATGTAAACTCTCAAAAAGAAATCATAGAACCTTTTCAAACTGTATCTTCAGAAAAAGAGGAATCAAAAACATTAACGAAAGATAATTTTTTTAATGAAGTGACTTCTCAGAAAAGCACAGATTCAAATGAGAGTGAAGTGCTTTTTTTAAATTCATTAAGAGAACGGATGTTGGTTCTTTTTGAAGGATTTCAAGCACCAAATAATACTGCTTTGGAAGCAAAAATTGATCTTACTTTGAATTTTTTAGAGTATGTATTGGCTTCTATAGATACCCGTTTAGAGCAGATAAAAGGAAAATAAGTGGCAATATATAGAGTTCTAATAGATGCACATGATCAAAAAGGGTTGGTATATCAGATATCAAAAGTATTTTTTGAAAATGATCTTAACATTTTATCAAATCATGAATTTGTTGATAAAGTAAACAACAAGTTTTTCATGAGAAGTGTTGTAGATGGAGATATCGATCAAGAAACACTCAAAACACAACTTCAAGGTGTGTTGCCACAAAAAGCTCATTTAAAAGTTTTAGAACCAAAGAAAAAAAATATAGTTCTACTTGCTACAAAAGAGATGCATGCCCTTGGTGATATTTTAATTCGTCATGAAGCAGGGGAATTAGATGCGAATATTCTGGCAGTAATTTCAAATTATGATCTTTTGGAACCACTCGTAAAGAAATTTGATATACCATATATCACTGTTTCGCATGAAGGTCTTGATAGAGCTGAACATGAGCAAAAGATACTTGATGAATTGGAGAAGTTTGAAGATATTGATTATATTGTATTAGCAAAATATATGAGAATTCTTACACCGAACTTTGTTGAGCATTTTGAAAATAAGATTATCAATATTCATCACTCGTTCTTACCTGCTTTTATAGGAGCAAATCCTTATAAACAAGCATATGATAGAGGTGTTAAAATCATAGGTGCAACAGCTCATTTTGTCAATAATAATCTTGATGAAGGACCAATTATTGCGCAAGATATCAAAGAAATCAGTCATGCTCATAGTTGGAGAGATATGCAACGTTTAGGAAGAGATGTTGAGAAGGTTGTTCTTTCTCATGCTCTTAAACTTGCTCTTGAAGACAGGATATTTGTTTATGCAAATAAAACGGTGATTTTTTAAGTATGTTTCATATTGTTTTAGTTCATCCTCAAATTCCAAACAATACAGGTGCAATAGGGCGACTTTGTGTCAATGCTGGTGCAAAACTTCATCTTATAAAGCCTATAGGGTTTGATATTAGTGAAAAAGCAGTACGGCGTGCTGGGCTAGATTATTGGCATAAGCTAGATCTTCAAGTTTGGGAAAATGTCGAAGAGTTCTTAGAAAAGAGTGGGGTAGAAGAATCAAATATCCATTTAGCAACAACAAAAACAGATACTCCATACTTTGAAGCTTCATTCAAAGAGGGAGATTTTTTACTTTTTGGAAGTGAAACAGCAGGTATTCCTGAAGAAATACTGCAAAAATTCCCATCAAAGAATATCACTATCCCTATGACAAAAGAAGGACGCAGTCTCAATCTTGCTATAAGTTGTGGTATTATTCTTTATGATGCTATACGACAAAACTTTAAAGGTTCATTATGAATGGTTTTATGGATACTGTAATGTTAGTTCTTTTTGTACTTTTTATGTTTGGTCTTTTTGGTGGTTACCATAAAGATAAATATGCTAAACGTGAAGCTGAGGAACAAAGACAAAAAGAAAAAGAACTTCAAGAGGATAGCTCTAAAGAATCTTAAGAGCGAGAACCTCTATAGTTTTGTCTAAACTTTCTAAAAACTTCCAGATATTTTTCCCTAACACTTTCATTTTAGACCTCTTTTTTCTGTTTTATTTATAAAATTATTGCTTTTTTTCTTTTTATATTTTAGAAATATTGCAAAATGAAAACTTTTTAGTTATAATTCTTTCAATAAGACAAAAAAAGGAAGTGTGATGAAAAGTTTTACAGATATAGTAGAAGAGATAAAAAATATCGTTTCACCTGAATTTGAGGGGAAAAAAGTGTTTGATAAAGATGTAGCTGATCTCCTTGGTATAACAAGAATGAACTTTGCTACATTAAAAAAACGTAATCGTATCCCTTTTAATGAACTTCTTGATTTTTGTGCAAAAAGATCGATATCGATCAACTGGTTACTTTATGGACAATCACCAGAGAGTTTGGTAGAAGCAACAAATAGATACTATAAGATTAAATATTTTTCAGATATAAGTGCTAGTGCAGGAGGTGGTGCTTATAGTGAGAATGAAGAGATAAGTCAACTTGAAATCCCTATCGAATTTGTTTCTTATCTTGGTGGTGAATCTGAACTGAAAAATATAGAAGCTTTAAAAGTAACTGGTGATTCAATGGAGCCTACTTTTAGTTATGATGATACTATATTTGTCAACAGAGCAAAAAAGGATATCCAAAGAGGTGGGGTTTTTGTTGTACAAACAGAAGGTGGGCTTTTTATAAAACGTATAGTTATGAGGATTGATGGAAAAGTAGATATAATTTCAGATAATGATATCTATCCTGTTCAAACTATATCACCAAATGATATGGAAGTGATAGGTCGAGTTGTTGCAAAATTTGGAGAAGTGGATTAAAAGTGAAGTTGTTTGTATATGGTTTATTGCTTTTTGTAGTTTTGTTTCAGGGATGCTCTCACAAACAGTTTCAAGCCCTTGATGTTGAACAAACTTTTATAGAAGGATTTTCAGATATACCACAAGATCCAAAAATTTATCTTCAAAATTATCAGGATTCAAAAGCATTAAAAAATGCACAGAAAAACTATAAAGAAAAATATTACCGTATCTGGTTAAACTCTCCGAGGACTTCATTATATGAAGCTATGTGGCCACACCGTGCTTTTACATGTAAAGGAAAATACTATGGTATAAATCTTAAAAGGGTAGAATGTTCTTTTTTTGATAAGATGTATCTAAGAGCAAATTTTGCACACTATATGGAAGTTGCAAAAAAAGCATTGACAACGAATGCAGTAAATCTTCGTGCTTTTCCGACACAGAAAGTTCTTTTTCGTGATCCAAACCGCGCTGGAGAAGGTTTTCCTTTTGATTATCTTCAAAACTCACTTATAGCGCCAAATAAACCTCTTTTTGTTTCTCATCTTTCAGACAATAAAGAGTGGGCTTTTGTCTTTAGCAGTTTTGGAAGTGGTTGGGTTAAAACAAAAGATATAGTCTATATAAATGATAGTGATGCCAAAGTTTGGATGGAAGCAAAGCAGGTATATCTTTTGAAAGATCAAAAAGATATAGTGGATAAAGAAGGGTTTCTTTTTCGATTACGTATAGGTATGATGCTTCCATTAATAAAAGAAAATAAAGAAGACTATAGTGTTCTTGTAACCTCTAAAAAAGATATAGATATTCCAGTTTATAAAATGATAAAAATTTCTAAAAGATATGCTTCAAAAAAACCTTTACTGTTTACACAAAAAAATATTGCTACTGTTTTAAACGAATTAAAAACTTCTCAATATGGTTGGGGTGGAATGTATGAACAACGGGATTGCTCAGCAACGATGCGTGACTTTTTTGCCCCTTTTGGTATATGGCTTGGAAGAAATTCTTCCGTTCAGGCAAGAGTTGGAAAAGTTTTTTCTGTTTTAAAATTGGATAGTAAACAAAAAATCGCAACTATCGAACAAAATGCTGTCCCTTTTGAAACGATGTTGTATAGAAAAGGACATATAGTATTATATGTAGGAAAATATAATGATAAGATCATTGTTTTTCAAAATATGTGGGGGATAAAAACAACAGATGGAAAAAAATCAGGTCGTTTTGTTATTGGAAGAAGTGTTTTTTCTACTTTAGAAATAGGGAAGAACCTTTCATATTATGACCCTACATCTTCTTTCATACAGAAGATGAGAAGTTTCAATATTGTAACACAAACAAAAGATTAGGACTTAAGGTCAAGTAGAGTTCCTAACATTTCATCTTGTGTTCTAATAGTAGTGACATTTACTGCTACACCTGCTTCTACTATTATTTGATCAGGGAGTTCTTTAGCTAAGTCTGTTTGGCTTTTTGGACTTCCTGTATCGGTGGATTTTTGTGAACTTGCAAGAACTGGATTATCTCCATTTAAAGTTGTTTGAGTAGGTATAAAACCGTCTGTATTAACATTTGCAACATTTTGTGCAGAGTTATTTAGCCAAGTTTGATGTGCCAATATCGATGAAACATTGTTAGAAATATTCATAATGCTTCCTTTTTTATTATATGAACGATTATATCATAGAGTTAATTTACTTAAAATATATTAAAATAAACTGAAATAAAAAGTTTAATTAAAATCTAAAAAAATAAGTGATATACTTAAATGATTATTTTTTATTTGATTATGTTATTAATAAAATAAAAGATAATTATCATAAAACTAGAAAAAGGATCGTAAATGGTAGATTTTGAAAGACTGGAAAGAGAGAAGGAACAGCTACGTGAGCAATTTTTAAATGCTAAACCTTTTCCTCATATTGCAATAGATAACTTTTTGACACAAGAAGGTGCAGAAAGACTTTATGAAACAGCAGCAAATCCAGATCCAAAGTATAAGATCGCAGACCCATTATTTTCAAAAAATAGATATCAATTTCCACATTTTAAAGAGATTTCAGATGCATTTGCAGAGTATCACAAAGATGTAACATCAAAGAGATTTGCTGAACTTATCTCTTATATTGTAGATGAAGAAGTGTTTTTTGATGAGGGATTTCATGGAGGAGGACTTCATCTTGGTACAAATAACGCACATTTAGATATGCATGCTGACTTTAACTATCATCCAAAGCATGAGAATTGGTTTAGACAATTAAATCTTCTTTTATATCTAAACAAAGACTGGAAACCAGAATATGGTGGATCGCTAAAACTTGAAGATGCAAGAACTGGTGAGAAAACAGAGGTAGAACCACTTTTTAACCGTCTTGCTATTATGCATTGTAGAAGTTATACATTACATGGGTACGATACATTACACTTTCCAGAGGGAAAATATAGAACATCTATAGCTACATATGCATATACACTTCATGATAAACCAAAAGAAAAACCAAGAACAACTATATGGGTATCTAAAGATAGTCTTTTGAAAAAAGCATTGGCTAAAGTCTGGTTACCAGCAGTTGCTATTAAGAAAAAACTTGTAGGATAAAATAAGAGATAAAAATCATCCTTTATGGATGTTTTTATCTATGGATCATTGATGGTTGCATAGATTGTAGTTGTGTAGGAGAAGATGATTGGGGAGCAGGATTATTTTGTGTTGAAGTAACACTACTATTTGGTTGCATAAGAGTTTGTTGTGTTGATGGACTAGGTGTGATCTTATGCACTGCTGAATTCATTTGTGAAGATTGCTCTACAATCATGGTTTGAGTATGGGTGGTGTTTTTTGTTATTTGATTGATGGTATATTGAGCTAATTGTAGTGTAGCTTGATAGTTTTTTGATTGGATACGTTGTGTTTCTATGATACGATCTGCCATAACTCCGATACGATTAGCCATCTCTCCGATGCGATCAGCCATTTTTCCGATATCATCTGAAAGTCTTAGTGTTGTTTGAGTTAATGTTTTGAGTGTATTGTTATAGCTTTCATTTGCATTGTCAGCTTGATGTGATGCAAGATATGCTGCTATTTTTGCAAGTGCTACATTTTGATAACTAAGTTTTTCAACGCTATTAAGAGCATTTTTTGCTTCTTCTTTTGATTGAAATTGATTGATACTTTGTTGTGTAAATTGATTTATTTCTTTTTCATATCTATTTACTTTTTGAACGAAATCTTGTAAAAAACTTTCGTTTTCTGAAAGTGTTTGAAGGTTTTCTTTTGAGTAATTGTTAAGATAGACGATGTCATCAACAGCGGTATTGAGTAAAGTATTGCCATTATCTGTAGCACCTAAAAGTATAGAAGTTACAAGAGATAATGATAGGATGAGTTTTTTCATATGTTATTCCTTTTTGTTTATTTTAATTTGTAAAGGAATTGTAGAAAAAAAATGTAAGTAAAAAGTTAGTGGTGAAGAAAATACCCAAGAGGGTATTTTAGTGAAGTTCTTCGTTGAGTTTTACTTCTCTTGTGCTTCTTGAAGCTGTGATCTCACCAGTCATTGAGTTTTGTCTAAAGTGAAGACCATTTAGACCTGCGAGTTGTTTTCCTTTGAAAACTTCCCCTTCCATAGTAAGACCAGGGTTTGCTTCTTGGATCTTTTTAAGTTCTTCTGGGTAGATACCTATCTTTGTTCCCTCTAAAATTGCGATTCCCGCATCGATGATACATCCATCACCAAGTGGGATACCACACACTGAGTTTGCTCCTAAAAGACAGTTTTTACCAACTGAGATAGGATTTCCATCAGTTCCAGAAAGAACTCCGAGGATACTTGCTCCTCCACCAACATCACTTCCATCACCTACAATAGCACTTGAGCTGATACGCCCTTCAACCATACTTACACCAGTCGTACCTGCATTGAAGTTGATATAACTAGCTCCTGGCATAACAGTAGTACCAGCTGCTAGTTGTGCACCAAAGCGAACTTTTGAAGTATCGAGGATTCTTGTGTTATCAGCTGGAATGATATGTTGTAAGAATCTTGGGAATTTATCTACAAAGTCGATGTGAGGGTACTCACCACTAAATTTAAGCTCGATTTCATACTCTCTTAGATAATCAAGTTCGATCGGAGTACCATTACTCCATGCTACATTTGGTAGTGCTCCAAAAGCACCGTTAAGATTGATACTTCTTAGTTCAACTTTTGCTAAACTCATTGCATAGAGTTTAAGGTATGTTGCTTCTACACTTTTGAGTGCTTCATCAGCAAATAAAAAACATACTCTAAATTCACCATCGATCATACCATTTTCTTTGATCTGGTTATAAAGTGTTGAGATCACTTGGATATTTTTATGTGCATCACCATACGCTTCGTCCGCATAAGGAGTAAAAGCTTTAAGACAACTTTCCAAAAATGCCAGATTTACATTAGCGATAACTTCACTTTCATTAAAATCAATCTCTACACCTTGTTCCATCAACGCTTTGATAAAAATAGCTGCGCTTCCAAAGTTCTCGTTCCAGTTAACTACTGGATATGTTGCTTGAAGTACTTTATCAAGGTTTAATTGACCAAGATCGACTCTACATATACCAAATGCTATAGGATCTTTATAGTTTGGTGTATTTGTTTTTATATCATTTATGAGTGTTTTGAACTCATCTTCTGTTTTTATGATTTCCATTGTATAACCTTAAGTGAAATTTTTTGTTATTATATTCAAAGAATGCTAATACCAAAGTAGCTACAATTTTAAATCTATATTCTATTAAGGTGAAGTATGCATAAATGGCTTGAACTGTTAAAACGAAACGATTATATAAGTATAAAAAAGTATATTCGAGATGGTGGAAATGTGAATGAACGAAGTGAAACAGGAGAAAGTGTTTTAATGTATGCGCTTCGTTATCGATGTGATGAAGATATCATAGAACTTTTGATACAAAGTGGAGCTGATCTTAAAGCAATCGATAATGAAGGGGTAAGTGTTTTTGATATGGCGATCACCTATGATAATCTTGATCTTGTTCGTTCTTTGGTAGAGGAGGGGATCTATGATGTTAATGCAACTTCAAGGAAAAGTGGTTTTACTCCACTTATGTGTGCTACATGTTATGGTAGGATTGAGGTTGTAAAATACCTTTTAGAACAAGGTGC
>Ga0256843_1000556_pt1 | contig 31611 bp, 32 predicted proteins | sample AlvinellametaG_FD_191572 | JGI IMG/M metagenome (GOLD analysis project Ga0256843, IMG submission 191572) | Pompeii worm associated microbial communities from hydrothermal vent at the East Pacific Rise, Pacific Ocean - Alvinella | ecosystem: Host-associated > Annelida > Integument > Unclassified ...
TCAAAAAAGGAAATGTAGGACTTATCTCTAAGTCAGGTACACTTACATACGAAGGTGCGAATCAAGTAGTTAATGAAGGGTACGGAATTACTACAGCGGTTGGTATTGGTGGAGATCCAATTATTGGACTTTCATACAAGCAACTTCTTCAAATGTTCCAAGAAGATCCTGAAACTGAAGCAATTGTAATGATTGGTGAAATTGGTGGAGATCTTGAAATTCAAGCTGCAGCATTTATTAAAGAAAACATTACTAAACCAGTGGTGGCATTTATTGCAGGTCAATCAGCACCTCCAGGTAAAAGAATGGGACATGCTGGAGCAATTATCTCTGGTAGTGCGGGTACTGCAAAAGAGAAAATGGATGCGCTTGAAGCAGCTGGTGTAAAAGTTGTTGTTTCTCCTGCGGAAATTGGTAAAGCAGTGAAAGAAGTTTTATCTTAAAATTCTTCTAAGAAAGTGAGAGAAAACTTCTCACTTTCTTGTTTTTTCTCTAAAATATTCTTGCTTCAAATAGTAACAACTCATCTTATAGCCTCAATAATTCTCTCTTATTCATAGCATCATTACGAAAACTAAGCTATTCTAATTTTAGTGAATAATCAATCTCACGTAATTATATTAAAACAAAGGGGAACCAATGTCAAAAGTAATGACAGCTCCAGCTAATACTTCAGTATGGGTAGATACAGCTAGATGTAAGGCATGTGATATTTGTGTAGATGCATGTCCAGCGGGTGTGCTTTCTATGCAACAGGAACCAACATCAACTTTAGGGGCAATGATTAGTGTAATTGCACCTGAAGCGTGTATAGGATGTAACGAGTGTGAACTTTCATGTCCAGATTTTGCAATCTATGTAGCAGAGAAAAAAGAGTTTAAATTTGCGAAACTTACAGACAGTTCAAAGGCAAGACAAGAAGCAATTGCAAACAATGGGTTTAGATTACCTACAGATTATAAGGAGGCTAACTAATGTCAACAAGAGAAGTAATATCAAGTGGTAATGACTTAGCAGCAAGAGCAGCAGTAGATGCTGGATGTATGTTTTTTGGTGGGTATCCACTTACACCTTCAAGTGAAGTAATGCATACGATTTCTGACCTTTTACCAAAGGTTGGTGGTACAGCGATTCAAATGGAAGATGAAATTGCAGGAGTTGCAGCAGCAATTGGTGCAGGAATGGCAGGAGTAAGAACACTTACTGCTACTTCAGGACCTGGTATTTCACTAAAAGCTGAAAACCTTGGACTAGCACAAATGTGTGAAGTACCATTAGTTGTAATTAACGTAATGAGAGGGGGACCATCAACAGGTCTACCAACACGTGTATCTCAAGGGGATGTTGCTCAAGCAAAAAACCCATCACACGGAGATTACAAATCAATTACACTTTGTGCAGGTAACTTAGCTGAGTGTTATACTGAAACTGTAAGAGCATTTAACCTTGCAGATAGATTTATGCAACCAGTATTTGTTCTTCTTGATGAAACAATTGGTCACATGCACGCAAAAGCGATTATTCCAACAGTAGATGCAGTAAAAGCTGATATTGTTCCAAGAAAAACATTTGAGGGTGCACCAGAAGATTACAGACCATACGGTGTAGAGCAAAATGAACCAGCAGTACTTAACCCTATGTACCAAGGGTATAGATATCACTACACAGGACTTCACCATGATGCAATGGGATTCCCAACAGAAGAGATTGAAACATGTAGAAAACTCATTGATAGACTTTTCAGAAAAGTAGAAGAGTTTACCGATGAAATTGAAAGCAATGAAGAGTATATGATGGAAGATGCAGAGATTCTTATTGTTGGGTATGGATCAGCTTCATTGGCAATTAAAGAAGCCGTAAATACTTTAAGAGCAGAAGGTGTTAAAGTAGGTATGTTTAGACCAATTACTTTATGGCCATCTCCAGAAAAAAGAATGCATGAACTTGGTCAACAATTTAAAACAGTACTTTCTGTAGAGCTTAACCAAGGTCAATACCTTGAAGAGGTACAAAGAAGTATGGGAAGACTTGACATTCATAAGTTAACTAAAACTAATGGTCGTCCATTCTCACCATCAGACATTATTGAAAAAGTGAAGGAGCTATAATATGGCATTTAATTATGATAACTATTTAAGACTTGAAAAGATGCCAACACTATGGTGTTGGGGATGTGGTGATGGTGTTATACTCAAAGCTTTCATTAGAGCGATAGATAAACTAGGTTGGAAAAAAGATGATATTTGTCTTGTTTCTGGTATTGGTTGTTCAGGAAGATTCTCTTCATATGTTGATATGAACACAGTACATACAACACACGGAAGAACGATTGCATTCGCAACAGGTATTAAATTGGCAAATCCAGAAAAACACGTTATCTGTGTAGCTGGTGATGGTGATGCATTGGCAATTGGTGGTAACCACACTATTCATGGTTGTAGAAGAAATATTGATATTACACTTATTCTTATCAATAACTTTATTTATGGATTGACAAATTCACAAACAAGTCCTACTACACCACAAGGTATGTGGACAGTTTCACAAAAAGCAGGAAATATTGACCCTACTTTTGATGGTTGTGAACTTGCGATAGCATCAGGTGCATCATTTGTAGGTAGAGAAAATGTAACTGCTCCTAAGAAACTTGAAAAGTTAATCTATCAAGCACTTGAGCATAAAGGGTTCTCTTTTGTTGAAGCACTCTCTAACTGTCATATTAACCTTGGTAGAAAGAACAAAATGAACTCAGCAATGGCAAACCTTGATTGGATTGACTCTATTACTGTTTCTAAAAAGAAATATGATGCTATGAGTGAAGAAGAGCAACTTAACTTACTCCCAACAGGTGTCTTAAAGCAAGATACTGAAGCGGCTGAGTACTGTGATATGTATGCTGAAATTATTAAAGTACATCAAGGTGAGAGAGCAAAAATCACTCAAGATGACTTTACTAAAAAAATATAAGGAGAAGAACGATGAGTAAAATTGTAATGAGATTTACCGGTGTTGGTGGTCAAGGTGTTCTTCTTGCTGGTGAGATTTTTGCAGCTGCAAAAATCGCTACTGGTGGTTTTGGAGTTAAAACTGCAACTTATACATCACAAGTACGTGGTGGAGCAACAGTTGTTGATATTCAACTTGATGAAAAAGAAGTATTTTATCCATACGCTATAGATGGACAAATTGATTTTATGCTTTCAGTTGCAGATGTAAGTTATCAGCAGTTTAAAGATGGTGTACGTGAAGGTGGTACAATTGTAATTGAGCCAAATCTTGTTCACCCAACAGACGAAGATAGAAAAAAATGGAATATCGTTGAAATTGCTATTATTACTATCGCTAAAGAAGAAGTAGGAAATGTAATTACGCAATCGGTTGTTGCACTTGCTATTGCAAATACATACACTAAGGCACTTGATGAAAAAGTATTGATTGATACTATGCTTTCAAAAGTACCTAAAAAAGTACATGAACTTAACCTCAAAGCATTTGAGTTAGGTAAAAAGTATGCATTAGACTCTATGTAAATAGTGTTTAATCTCTTGCATTTATCCTCGTTTGAGGGTAAATGTCTTATTTATCTCCCCATCCATGCATCTTTTTAGAGATGACAACATCATAATTTTCAAACAAATCATCAATAACACTTGTCGCTACATAGTATGACTCTTCTAAGGTTCTTATCCACTCTTTATGAGAAGCTTTTTCACTTTTATCTAAAAACAAAATAATATGTCCGCCATTATGTATAATCTGATGACATTTTTTCAAAAACTCTTTTTGATTTATTTCACTATTGTCTAGGGTAACAAAAATAAAGTTATAGACTTTTCCTTGTATCATATAGCGAGGACGTTCAAGTGTAAATTGAATGGCTTTGGTTAAATCACATGAGGCATAGTTTTTTTGTATGGCATTAAAAGAGTGGCTATTGATACAATTAATTTGAAATTCATATGATTCTTTTGTACAATAGCTATGAAGCATTTGTGTCAGTGTATTGTCTTCATTTGTAAAGTGTAAAATACGTTGTGAAGGGTCTGTTCCCATAATTTCTAAGAGGGTGGTTAATTTGTCTTTTTCAATATTTTTCATAGCCGAAGTGTAACTAAAAAAAATAAAATTGTGCTATAATTCGCTTCAAGGTGCAATAGGTAGTTGCTGGTAGCATGATGCTACGAGAGGAAAGTCCGGGCTGCATGCAAGGCGGGGCTCCATCTAACAGATGGCCAGAGTAATCTGAGGGCAAGTGCAACAGAGAGTAAGTAGTCTGTCATTTTAATGCTATTCTCGTTCTTTGAACGTAGCTTTAGTGAGATAAATTGAAAGACTGGTTTTACCAGTTTTCAAGAAGACAGTCAATGTGAAAGGGTGGGGTAAGAGCCCACCAGTGCTTATGGTAACATAGGTAGCTAGGTAAACCCTGTCCGCAGCAAGAAGTGTATGGTTTAAGCCTTGCAAGCTGTTAAATCAGCATTAGCACTTCGCTTGAGCGTATGGGCAACCATACGCCTAGATAAATAACTACCCACGACAAAACCCGGCTTATCGTTGCACCTTCTTTCTTTATGCCCCTCAATATTAACCCCATTTTGCTATAATCAACGTAAAAAAAGAGATTCCCATGAATAAATTATTGTTTTTGATGTTCGTTCCGTTGTTGGTATGGTCTGAAGTACATTATGCGAAGGTAGAACCTTATCGTACAGTGATACTTAAATCTTCTGTTAATGGAAAAGTACTTGAGGCAGATTTGAAAAATGAAGCAGAGTTTCTTAGCAATAGACAGATTATTCATATAGATGATAGACTTGATAGGGTAGAGTTAAATACAACAAAACAGAGTTTAAAATTGCTTCATTCTATGTTGAAAATTAATGAAGAGATGCTTGTCTCTTTAAAAGAATCAATGGAGCGTAAAGAGAGTTATTATGCACGTATTAACAAACTTTCTACGGCATCTCGTACACAAAAAGACAATGCCTATGGTGCATTTTCTGCTGCGAATACACAGTATCTTTCAACCCATGAAAAAGTGATGAGTCTTCAAAAACAGATTTTAGATATGGAGTATAAGCTGGCCACATTAAAACAACGCATTGAAGATAAAAATATTGTACTTACGCATTACTATTTGAACACACTTCTTGTACAAAAAGGTGACTTTGTGGTACCAGGTTCGGCTTTAGCTAAAGTAGATGATATACGTCGTGCTAAGTTGGTGCTTTTTTTAAATAAAACAGAGCTAAAAGAGCTTAAAAAGAAGCATGTTTATATTGATGGGGTAGAAACAGCTTACCGTGTAGACAAGGTATGGAAAACAACAGATGCAAAGTTTATCTCCTCGTATAGAGCTGAAATTTATGTTGATGCCCCCAAAGGACAATTTTCTAGCTTAGTGAAGGTGGAGTTAAAATGAAAGAAACCACCACATGTGGGCTTGACTGTTATGATGCTTGTAGTATAACAGTAGATTCCCAAGGAAAACTAAGTGGCGATGCAAGCCATCCTGTAGGAAATGGTGCATTATGTGTGCATTTACACACACATCTTAACCAAAGTCCGCGTATTGATGTCCCTTTGGTTGATGGTAAAGAGGTGAGTATGCAAGAGGCACTTGATGCAGTCGCAAGTGCATTAGATGGTAAGAAATCACTGCTTTGGCGTGGTTCTGGAAATGTTGGGGTAATGCAAGAGGTAACAAACCTCCTCATGGAAAAAGTAGGGGGTAGTTTAACTAAAGGAAGTCTATGTGATGGTGCAGGAGATGCTGGCATACTTCTTGGGCGTGGTGTTAACAAAGTCCTACCTTTAGAGCAGATTGCCAAGGCAGATACCGTTGTGGTTTGGGGGCGTAATGTTACTGTGACCAATGCCCATCTTATGCCTTACTTGGAGGGAAAAGAGTTGCTTGTGATTGACCCTGTGCAGACTCCCATTGCTAAAAAAGCATCATTGCATCTACAAATTGCACCTCGCACAGACTACTATGTGGCTATTTTATTGGCACGTTTTATCTTTATGGAAGACAGTGAAGATACACAGTGGTTAGAAGAGTTTGCTCCTGAATTTGAGGATTTTTATGACTATACACGTGAACATCGTATTAAGGCAATTTTATCGTATGTTGGGCTTAGTTTGGGTGATATGGGTGATGCCATTGAGTACCTACGCAACAAAAAGGTGGTCTTTTTAGTGGGGGCTGGGGTACAAAAGTATTCGGTAGGGGCATCAACCCTTCATGCCATTGACTCTTTGGCTGCCACACTGGGGCTTTTTGGACAAGAGGGGTGTGGAGTGAGCTACCTTTCTAACTCTAAGTTGGGCTTTGAAAACCCATTTGCAGTAGATGTGCCTTGTGTGTCTAAAGTTAACACACCTTTTGCCTCTTTTGAGAGTGTCATTGTCCAAGGGGGAAACCCTGCCGCGTCTATGCCTTCTTCATCTACGGTATGTGAGGCATTGGAGTCGGTAGAAAACCTTATCTATTTTGGACTGTATGAAAATGAAACTTCACAAAAAGCACGCATTGTCATTCCTGCTAAAAACTTTTTAGAAAAAGAAGATATACGTTTGAGTTATGGGCATCACTATGTGCAAACCATGGCAAAAGTAAAAGAGAGCCACATTGGCATGAGTGAATATGAGTTTACCCAAGCACTTTTTGAACGGCTTGGCTTTGAGGGCTTACAAAGTGAAGCATCTTACCTAAAAACATGGCTAAACCAATGCCAAAAAGAAGAAGCACACTACATCTCTCCTGCCTATGAAGCAACGCCTTATGCTAATGGTTTTGGTAAAGAGGGGGGAGATGATTTTGAATTTATTGAAGAGTATGAAGATGACTTTGTGAACACCAAACGCTTTAGACGTTACAGAAAAGAGCGTACAGAAAAAGAGAGCATTCCTTACTTTTGGCTACTCTCTCCCAAATCGGTAAAGTCACTCAATACCCAATTTCAAAGAGGCAAATGTGTAGAACTACCAAGCACCTTGGGTTACATACAAGGGGAGCATGTACGTTTGGTAAGTGACTACGGAACACTCATACTTAAAGTCAAAATAAACGATGACATAAGAGATGACTGTGTCGTGGTACGTAGCAGTGTAAGTGGCGTGAACCAACTTACCCCTAACATTGTGAGTGAAGAGGGTGAAAATGCGTGTTATCAAGAGGTAAAGGTGCGGTTGGAGCGTGTTTAGTCGTATGCCCTATCTTGTAAGCTAATGGGGTTTTTACTTGTATGTAATATAGCTAAAATCATAATTATATTTTCATATTGTTCATATATCACAATATAAGGAAACTTATTCATTAAAACTTTTTGTGATGTTTTTGTTTCGTATGGATATAAATTTGGAAAATCCAATATTTTATTAAAGGTTACATCTAAATAATGAATAAATTTTTTTTCTAAGTTTGTATCTATTTTAAAATAATGATTCAATGCTTCATTTAAATCTTCTTCTGCTTTTGGATGTAGTTTAATTTCCATAATTATTTTGATATGGTATTTTTAATTTCACTCCATGACCGACCAATTAATGGGTCATTATGAAATGATTTTATTCTTTTTGATAGTTCTTCTTTTTGCTCAAATGAAAGTGCTTCATTGTCTGTATTCACATTAAAATGATTAATATTATTATCTACAATAAATTTTAGTGCTTTCATAACTTCATCTTTTGAATGATTGAAAAATTGCTCTATTTTTGGTTCTTCTATTGATAATTGCATCATAATGAACTCCTTTAACTATAAATTTTATAATATCATACCTTATCTAAAATTGACCAATAATAAAATCTTTTCTTCATTCCCACCGAGGACAGATGGGAACGAGTTAAAAAATAAAAACCATGTCAATCAATTATATCTTCTTTTACGTTGTTATTGCAAATGGTGTGATGGCAATCACCCCCCCCCTACAGAAATACATAGGTAAGAAGAAAAAGAGATCAAAAGAGATTTTATGCATTCTTGTTAGAAAACCACTAACAACGCTATGCTATAATAACAGTAATTAAAACAGATGGAATAGAAAATGACATTAGAACAACAAGACAAACAGTATGTGTTACAGACGTATGCGAGAGATTATACGAATTTTGTGAAGGGTGTAGGCTCTACACTTTATGATGAAAATGGGAAAGACTACATTGACTTTGCTTCGGGTATTGGGGTGAACTCTGTGGGGCATGGCAATGCGGTATTGACTTCTGCTTTGTGTGAGCAGGCGAAAAAGATTATCCATATTTCTAACTTACAGGTGATAGAACCTCAAGCGAAACTGGCACAGAAGATAGTGGAGCTTAGTGGGTATGATATGGGTATTTTCTTTGCAAACTCTGGTGCTGAGGCAAATGAGGGGGCGATTAAGATTGCTCGTAAGTATGGAGAGACGAAGTTTGATGAAAAACGCTATAAGGTCATCACGCTTGAGCATTCGTTTCACGGACGTACTATTACGACGGTAAAAGCTACGGGGCAAGAGAGCTTTCATACACCAAACTTTTCGCCTTACCCAGACGGGTTTTCGTACGTGAGTAACCTTGAGGCTGTCTATGCTGCCATAGATGCAGAAACGGTTGCGGTGATGATAGAGTTGGTTCAAGGTGAGGGGGGTGTACAACCTTTTGAAAAAGCTGAGATACAAAAACTAGCAAATCACTTAAAAGCTAAGGGCATTTTACTCATTGTTGATGAGGTACAAACTGGGGTTTACAGAACGGGTGCATTTTTGGCTTCAAACGTGTATGAGATAGAGCCAGACATTATTACGCTTGCCAAAGGGCTAGGGGGTGGTGTGCCAATTGGTGCGGTGATGACAAAACATAAAGAGGTACTAAGCATGGGTGACCACGGAAGTACCTTTGGTGGAAACTACCTTAGTACCACTGCTGGACTTGCTGTACTTGAAGTGTTAGCCCCACTAGATGCGTCTGGCGAAGTGGCACAAACGGTTGCGTACTTTACGGCTAAACTTGAAGCAGTAGCGTCAAAGTATGCACACTTGTTTGAAAAGTCAGTAGGGGTAGGGCTAATGAGAGGGCTACGTGCCAAGAGTGCCCAGATACAAACGGCATGTGTACAAAATGCTATGCAAGAGGGCTTAGTGTTGCTTAAAGCAGGACGTAACACAGTGCGTTTCTTGCCAAGTATTACCATCTCTAAAGATGAGATAGATGAAGGGTTTAGACGTTTTGAAACGGTTCTTGATAGCTTGTAGCCTTACTTTTGGGCTGTTACACGCAGATGCATTAGAGAAGATACTCTCTGAAAATCAAGAGGGTATTTTTGAGTATGATATAGAATCAAATAAAATACAGAGTGAAAAATTATCAAACTCTTGGCTGAACCCTATACAAGTAGAGTATCAAAAAAGTTATACTACGCAGATGGGTAGTGATTCTGTAGGTACAGGTACTTTTTCTGTACGTATTAATCAGCCTATTTTTCGTTTTGGTGGTATCTATTATGGTATAAAATATGCTAAAGCAAGTGAAGCATTAAATCACAGTAAAATTATGTTGCAAAAACGTCAAATGATTGGAAATGCGGTTGAGTTACTATTTAATATGCAAAAAAATATTTTAGAACAGAAGCGTCTTAAACTTTTAATTCAAAATGATAGATTAGATATTGCACAAAAAAAAGAGCACTACCATTCAGGATTGTTAGATAGTAGTTTTTTGGATCAGGCACTTTTAAAAAAGAGTCAAGATGATGTGACATTGATGGATACTAAGATGCGTTATATTGATTTAAAGAATCAGTTTGCAATATTAAGCGATAAAGATCCTATGAAACTTAAACTCCCTAAATTGAAATTTGTCTCTAAAGAGCAGTATAAATCTAAACATTTAGGCTATAGGGTTGAGCGTGAAACTGTGGCATTAGCAAACTATAATGAGAAAGTAGTTTTGGCAAAATATCTTCCTACAGTCTCTTTGCAAGGTCAATATATTGATGGTGATTTAAATCCACTATTTTTATCACCGGACTCACTTTTAAAAGAACAGTATTATACTTATGGTTTTTCAATCTCGATGCCTATTGATTTTAATGCGTTACGAGATATTGAAGTAAGTAAAGTAGAGAAACTAAAGGCTAAATTGAATGTGATAGAGAAGAAAAAGAGTCTTTATCGTGAATATGATGGTGTAGCCAAAAGTATTGAAATGATTAAACAAAAGATTCAGTTGGCAATTCAAAATGAGGCACTTTATAAAAGACTTTACACGCTGACAAAAGACCTTGAGGGTGCAGGTGAAAAAACCGCACTTGATGTTGCAACGATGCAGCACTCGTTAGAGATAAAAAAAATAGACAGAAAGATATATGAGATAGACAAGCAACTCTATCTGCTTAAACTTTATATAGGGATGGAAAATGTACTTTAGTGAATATATGAATGAATGGTTATATGGAGAAGAGGGCTACTACAAGCAGTTTAAGACCATTGGAAAAGGTGGTGACTTCTATACGGCTGTGAGTACGAGCCAATTTTTTGGTGCCAGTATTGCCAATCATATGTATGCCATGATACTAGAAGGGCGTGTGCCAAGAGATGGGTGGCTCATTGAAGTGGGAGCACACCAAGGTTATTTGCTTTGTGACATGATTCAGTGGCTTTATACCTGTGACCCTAGCTTGGCAAAGACATTGAAGTTTGGTATTGTTGAAAGACAGCCAGAGGTACGTAAAGCACAACTTACTTACATTAAAGAGCGTTTTGGTACAGACATTAGCATTACACATTTTAACGATATTTCAGAAGTTGAAGTGGCGTATGCTTTTGTGGTTGCCAATGAGATTTTTGATGCTTTTGCGTGTGATTTACTCAAAGATGAAAAAATAGCAAGGGTAGAAAACCATAAAATAAGTTGGGAAAAAGCAGATACCAAAACATTAGAATGGGCAAAGAGACACCACTTAAAGCAAGGTGAAATTGCAGTAGGGTATGAAACTTTTGCCAAGGAGATGGCAAAAGGTATAGAAAAATGTGATTTTATAACTTTTGATTATGGTGAAAAGTATGTTCGGAACGATTTTTCTATTAGAGTCTATAGAAAGCATGAAGTGTTTCCTCTGTTTGATGAAGCCTTAGTGCTAGAAGAGGCGTATGGAAAAGATGACGTTACGTATGATGTAAATTTCGCACATGTCTTAGAGGCGTTTGAGGGTGCAGGCTTTGAAGAAGCACACTATGAGACACAAGCAAGGGCGTTAATTCGTTTTGGGATTATCGATATTTTAGAACAGTTTTCTAAACAAACGACACAAGCACGTTATGCTTCAGAGGCTGACAAGATTAAAACGCTGATTGCTCCTACGATGATGGGAGATAGATTTAAAATGATACACTTGAGAAAGTAGCTTTTGGCTACCTTTTCATCGCTTTTATCATAGTACAGCGTTTAAGAGATGCAGCTTGGGAACCAAAGAGGGCTGTGTATTTGTTAAACTTCTCTTCCCCTATCATACTGATACACTCCTCTTTACTCATTGTACTTTCATTCATCACTTGTGGTTTTTTTACAGGGGTGAGAATGGTTTGTTTTACACGGGCGTTATTTTCAGGGTACATGTATTGGTCTGAGTAGTTATGGTTTTCCACTTTTTTAAGTTTTATTTTCTTTTTTGGTGGAGGGGGTGGTGTGGTTTGTTCTGTCATCTGTTGCCATTGGTTAGTTTGAGATGAGACAATGATCGATTGACCCTTTTTTTGATAGGCTGGATGTTGTGAAGCGGTACATCCTGCAAGTATGAGGGCAGTTAATGAGAGATAAAAAGTATATTTCATAAGGTTCCTTTATTGTGTGATAGCTACAACAGCAATGGCAAAGCCACCATCATGACTAATAGAAAGTGATGAGGCTTTTATGGCGTGAATAGCTTGTGCCTTGTCTGAAAGTGTAAAGTGTGGGGCACCACGTTTGTCTTTACTTAGATGAATGTCATGAAAAGAGAGTTCGGCACTAATACCACACCCTAAAGCTTTGGAAATGGCCTCTTTGGCTGCCCATTTTCCTGCAATAGACTCTATGCGTTTGCTTTGTAGAATCTCATTGGGGTTTAAAAACTTCTCTTTAAATTTGTCACCAAATTTTTCTATGGATTTTTCTATGCGTTGAATGTTTACTATATCTGTACCTATTTTCATAGCGTAAGTATAGCAAAATCACATCCATTCAACAACTTTAGAGACTTCATCGGCTACAAAACATTTAATATTTGTTTTTTCTTGAGGGGTGTTGGGTATGACTGCTTTTTTAAACCCTTGGGTCTCTATCTCTTTTAAGCGTTGAGAGAGTGAAGAGACTTCACGTATTTCACCCGTGAGGCTTACTTCGCCCAAAAAGAGGGTTTCGCTACTAAGCTCTCTGTCACGGTAACTACTCAAAATAGCAGCAATAATCGCCAAATCGGCAGAGGGTTCATTGACTTTGATGCCCCCTGAGATGTTGATGAAAACATCATAGGTGCCTAGTGGAAGGTCTAACTTCTTTTCCAAAAGGGCTAAGAGCATGCCTAGACGGTTGTTGTCAAACCCTGTGGAGCTTCGTTTGGGGTGTCCGTAGGCTTCGCTCACTAAGGCTTGTACCTCTATGATGATAGGGCGACTCCCCTCCATAATGACAGTTAGAGCTGAGCCTGACTGGAGTTTCTCTTTGTTAAAGAAGCGTCCAGCCATTGTTTTTGCGTCGTTGAGTCCCTCTTTGTTCATTTCAAAAATACCCACTTCATTGGTGGCCCCAAAACGGTTTTTAAAGCCACGAAGTAACCTAAGGTCTGAGTTGGTATCGCCCTCAAAGTACAAGACGGTGTCAACCATATGCTCTAAGACACGAGGACCAGCGATGGAGCCATCTTTGGTAATATGCCCAATGATAAAAATGGGAATATGCAAGCTTTTGGCTATACGCATTAAGTCAAAAGTAATGGTACGTACTTGTGTCACAGAACCCGGAGCAGAGGGGGTGTCCTCTGAGTAGAGGGTTTGGATGGAGTCGATGACAATGAGTTCATAGGGTTGGTTGGTGATTTCGCTGATGACTGTGCTTAGGTTAATTTCTGGCAATAAGTAGAGGTTGTCATGGTTGGCATCTAAACGGTTGGCACGTAGTTTAATTTGCCCAGCAGATTCCTCTCCTGAGACGTAGAGCACCTTTTTGTTGTCTCTAGCAAGGTTACCCGCAATTTTAAGAAGCAGGGTCGATTTACCTACCCCTGGGCTACCCCCAATGAGTGTTAGTGAACCGGGTACAATACCCCCGCCCAAGACCAAGTCAAGCTCGGTACTTTGTGAACTAAAACGGGTAATGTTGTCCTCTTCTATTTGGGTGATGGGTTTGGCTTTTGCTACAGTAGAACGACTACTACTGCTACTACTTGTCTCTTTTAAAAACTTTATCTGTTCGGTGCTAAGTTCCACCATACTCTCCCACTCATTACACGAAGTACACTTGCCCATCCATCGTGGACTCTGAAAGCCACATGCTTGACACTCAAATAGGGTTTTTTTCTTTGCCATGATTCTCTCTTTATGTTTCTTGATTGAATCATAGTATATATTTTCTGTCTTATACCAAAAATAGTGCAAATTGACATATTTTATGCTTTTATCTCTTTTGGTTATAATCTATGGTTACATCAATAGGGAGATGTGTTATGCTAAAATTCTTGATTCAAAATATTCCTACTTAAGCAAGTAATAATATGCGATTAGATGGTATAGATATTTTACGTGGTTTTGCAGTGAGTTTTGTTGTGTTTTATCATTTTTTTGAATTATTAAATTTACAAAACCATTTTTTGTACACTTATGCTTTTTCTTTAGGGCAGTTAGGTGTTCCTTTATTTTTTGTAATTAGTGGGTATTTAATTTACCATTCAGTAGAAGCACATATTCGACAAAAAGGTACATTTGTAGGCGTAAGAACCTATTTCTTACATAGGTTATTTAGAATACTCCCTGCGTATTACATTAACTTTTTTGTTGTCTTTTTGTTGGCATATTTTATTTTTGGTACAATGGATACATGGTCATTTTCTTTCATTAAAAGAGAGATAGTGACGCATCTTACTTTTACATCTTATTTCATTTATAAATCTTCTGGTCTTGGGATTAATGGAGCATATTGGACATTAAGCATTGAAATGTTGTGGTATATACTTGCACCTATTTTATTTATATTGATTAAAAAAGATAGATACTATGGCATTCTTTTTATTGTTGCTTGTTTATATATATTAAGTATAGATTTACATGTATGGGATGATATTTTAGGGCTTAGCCATGCACAATCCAATTATTTACCTATGCAGTATTTTTTGTATTTTCAATTGCCTTCACAAATTTTATATTTTTTAGTAGGTATTTTTATTTATAAATATAGCTTACAGACTACATCATTGCGTGGGAGTTATTTCGTTATCTTTTTTCTTTTAATTGCTAGTATATTTTATATGCTTTCTAGTACTTCACTTTTTATAAATATATTTTTGATTAAAATGTTTATCACTCTTTTAGCTGTTTTTTGTTTATTTTTGTTGTTTTACAATAAAAAACTAGAGGTATTGAAGCCATTGTCATGGATAGGAAAAATATCGTATTCACTCTATTTATGGCATATGCCTCTTTTGTATGCTTTTCAAAAATATAATTTAATACACGAACTAAATCTTATGAGTGTAGTTGCTCTTTTTCTTTTTTTGCTTTTTGTGATTTCCTCATTAAGTTATTATTATGTTGAAAAGGGTGGTTTTAGATTGCGTCATTTATTGTTGAAATAATTAACACATTTTTAGTTATAATCACTCACTTTTATTTTAAGGATAGCTGTGACGTTAAATGCAATAATACAAGGAATCTATGGGCTGTATCTTACCAATAGTTTTGGATTGAGGCTTAGAAGAACCCATGATGCTATGGAAAAAAAGAGATTGCGACATGGGTACTCAGTGGCACAGTTAAAGACCTTAAATATTACGGTAAAGATAGAAAATAAAGAGATGCTTCCTCAAGATGGACAGTATCTTTTAGTAGTAAATCATCGTAGTATTATTGATCCACCTATCGTAGAGTTGGTATTGGAAAATACCAAAATTTTTGGTCCTTGGATTGCAAAGAAAGAGCTCTATAACTCTTTTTTCTTTGGCTTATTTGTACGTAATGCTGGCTCTATTTTACTTGATAGAGAGAAGAGTCAAATGTCTGGTTTTTTTGCAGAGACCAAAGAGGCGGTAAAGCGTGGGGAGTCTATTTTTATTTTTCCTGAAGGTACACGCAATAAGAGTCGTGATGCGTTGAGTCCATTTAAAGAGGGGTCACGAATTATTGCACTCAAAAACCGTTTGCCTATTTTGCCAATCTACATTAAAAGCAATGCCAATGAAGCACTACAAAATGCATTGAACAACAAAGATTTAAAGCAAGAGATTGTTGTGGAGATTGGAGAGATAATTGGCTATAGAGAGAATCAAAATCTTGAAGCTCGCTACCGTGAGATATTTGGGCTTCAAGAGAGAGATGAGGATTAGATAAAAATCTCATCTAAAATGGTATTGACATACTCATTGGCTTTAAACTGAATGAGGTCTTTGGGTTGTTCTCCTGTACCAATGTAGAAGATAGGCATTTGTAACTCATCTGCAATACTTAAAACAGACCCCCCTTTGGCTGTACCGTCGAGTTTGGTAATAATGATACCATCAATACCAATCATTTCATTAAATGCTTTGGCTTGGTTAATTGAAGAGCTTCCTTGTGTACCATCTAAAATAAGAAGTTTTCTATGTGGTGCTCCCTCTTTGGCTTTGTTGGCGATACGAATCATCTTTTTTAGCTCTTCACTTAGGTTGGTTTGGGTGTGAAGTCTTCCTGCGGTGTCGATGATGATATGGTCAATATCTTTTGCAATGGCTGACTCAATGGTGTCATAAACTACCGCTGAGGGGTCATGTCCTTGTTGAGTTGAGACAATAGGAATCTCTAGCTTAGCAGCCCAGCGAGAGAGTTGCTCAATGGCTGCGGCTCTAAAGGTGTCACCTGCACCTAAAATGACCTTTTTCCCCTCTTGTTGGTAGCGGTAGGCAAGTTTGGAGATGGTGGTGGTTTTTCCTGCACCATTGACCCCAATAATCATCTCTACAAAAGGTCTGTCATCACTGTTTTTAAAATCTGCTTTGTATTGAAAGACAGAAATGAGTGAGTTAAATGCTTGCAGACGGTTGACTTTTTCAGGCAGTGACTCTAAGAGTCTCTCTACTAAAGTGTAGTTGACATCTGCTTCAAGAAGAATGTCTTCAAACTCATCTTTTGTAATCTCTTTACGTTTGGTTGGTGCGACCTCTTTAATGGCTTTATTGGTCTTGCCTAATACTTTTTTAAATAGATTGAACATTATTTACCTTGTTTTAGTGTGTGTTTCGCTTGTTCTATATCGTAAGCTATCATCTCTATGGGAACGATACCCTCATAGTGCGTGTAGTACTTTCCTTGAAGATAGATAACAGTAAGGGGCATAGGAAAATTTTCTTCTAGGTTGAGTGTTTGCATCACTTTAGATGCAAAGGGGACATTGTCGCTACCTGATGCTACAAAATAGGCAATGTTTTCTTTTTGCACAAAGGTATTGATGGCTTCTTTGCTCAATGTTTTTTGCATTAAAATAGCTGCAAAAAAAGCATCTTTTTCCTCAGATTGATAGAGGTCGTTCAAGTAGGGAAGTTGTGCAAGACATGGCTTACATGTGTTTGAGATGAAGCTGAGTACAACAATCTCTTTTTGTTTATGGTTAAATGCTATCTGTTTTGGAGCAAGTGTAAGGGTATAGAGTGTTTCATTTCGGTCTTTTAAAATAAAAAATTCATTAGAATGCTGAGGATTTTGTAGCTCTTGTATATCTGCTTCTTGCTCAGTTTGACTTTTCTCTTTGTGAAGGGCTTTGTCTTGAGCGGTAATCATCTCATTTTCTTGCTCTTGTGAAACGATGAACGGCTCCTCTTTTTTAGTTTCACATGCATTAAAGATAAGTAGGAAAATGGTAAATAGTATGGCATTACGTAGATACATACTGTCCCTTTTGATATAATTAGTATGCGATTATAGCAAAAGAGCATTAAAATGGATAAAGATGAAGCAAGAGAATCTTAAAAAAGTATTTAGAAAAGAGAGTATCGGGCGGCTTAAAAAAGTAGCTAAGCGTTCAACTTATAAAAAAGACAAAACCATTGTGGCAAAACTGTATGAGACGATTCAAAAAGAGAAAGCCCAAGATATTATGATGTTTTTGCCTTTAGCTATGGAGGTGAACCTCTTTCCACTCATAAAGCAATTACGTAAAGAGAAGAGACATCTCTATGTGCCTTTTATGGAAGGTGCAAGTTTTAGATTGGTAAAATATAGACTGCCACTACGTAAAAAACAGTTTGGTATAAAAGAACCTATAGATTCAAAACAGTATAAAAGAAAAAAAATAGATATAGCACTTGTGCCCATTGTAGGATTTGACAAGACCTTTCGTCGTATTGGATTTGGAAAAGGGATGTATGATAGATTTTTTGCAAGAGAAGAGTACAAGATAAAAAAAGTGATTTTTGTGACACGAGAAGTTTGCTTTTCACAAGAGATTATTACAGACGACTATGATGTGCAAGCAGACAGTATAGTAAGTGCATAATGAACAAAGGATAACCCATGTTAGAAGTGATAAGTGCTTCAGCAATGGCTGGTGTATTCATAGGAGCAGGAGTAAGCTACCTATGGTTTAAAAAAGGTGCGGAAGACCAATTTTCTCATCTTGCCTTAGAGGCAAAAGCAAAAGCCAGAGCCATAGAAAAAGAAGCTGATATTTTACTCAAAGAGACTGAAGTCAAACGTAAGCAGATGCTTGTTGACCTAGAGGTTTCATTTCAAGAGCGTAGTGCAAAAGTAGAAGAGCGTAGTAGAACCCTTATTTTAGAACAACGAGAGTTACAGTCACGTTTAGAAAAACTTAAAGCCAGCGAGCAGATACTTCTAAATAAAGAGCAACAGCTCAATGCCTTAGAGCGTCAAAAAGAAGAAGAGATACGCCATGCCATAGAGGCATTGAGCAATGTTGCTTCCTTTACACAAGAAGAAGCCAAAGCCTATGTTTTAGAAAAAACCAAAGAGCAGTGCCGTTTGGAAAGAGCAGTCATTGTGCGTAAATATGAGCAGGAGGCTAAAACCGAAGGGGAGAAAAAAGCCAACTATATTCTAGCTCAAGCAACCACCCGTTATGCAGGAGAGTTTGCAGGAGAACGTCTGATTAATATGATTCATCTTCCTAGTGATGAGCATAAGGGGCGGATTATTGGGAAAGAGGGGCGTAACATTAAGAGCCTTGAGTTACTTTTAGGGGTTGATATTGTAGTAGATGAAACCCCAGGGGTTATTTTGGTTAGTTCATTTAACCTCTACCGAAGAACCATTGCAACACGGGTGATTGAAATCTTAATAGAAGATGGGCGTATTCATCCGGGGCGCATTGAAGAGGTATACGCTAAAGTTGAAAAAGAGTTTGAAGCAAAAACCTATGAAGTAGGAGAAAATATTGTCATTGATTTAGGACTTTTCCCTATGAATGAAGAGCTTGTCCGTCTTATTGGGAAGTTGAAATACCGTGCGAGTTATGGTCAAAATGCTTTAGCTCATACACTAGAAGTAGCAAAATTGGCACAAATTATGACAGCAGAGATGGGGGGTGATGAAAAGTTAGCCTTGCGTGCAGGCTTACTTCATGACATAGGCAAAGCACTTACCCAAGAGCAAGGAGGCTCACATGTTGACATAGGAGTGGCACTATGTCGTAAACACAATGAGCATCCAACGGTGATTAATGCCATCTATGCACACCATGGACATGAAGAACCAGACTCTGTAGAGAGTGCGGCGGTGTGCACAGCAGATGCACTCTCTGCAGCAAGACCGGGAGCGAGACGAGAAGTGCTTGAGAGCTTTACAAAACGTGTTAAAGAGGTAGAAGAGATAGCGATGCAAAAGCCCTATGTTTTACAGGCATACGCCATCAATGCAGGGCGTGAAATACGTGTATTTGTCAATGCAAAGAAGATGAGTGACAATGAAGCGGTACTGTTAAGTAAAGAGATTGCCAAAGAGATAGAAACAAAGGTGCAATACCCCGGTGCCATTAAGGTAAATGTAATTCGTGAACTCAGAGCCACAAGTTATGCAAAGTAAATGTGATTCGCGATATAATTTAACAAAAAGGATGATGAAGTGAGTAGATGTCAAGAGATTGTTGCCAATGTACGTATGGAAGAGTGTTATGCAGGAATGAGTCTGGTTTTTGAAGCCCAAAGAGAGGATTTGAAAGAGGCGATAGAGCATGCCATTGAGGCAGTTTCTGAAAAAACAGGACTTAAACCACTTATTTTTGACAATGCAAAAACCAATAAATCGAACAATGAAGCATACTACTTGGAATTTTCAGATGAAGTGCAAAGAGAGAGTGGTGCATACTTTGAATTGATACTCAAGACATTGGGTATAGATAAATGTGAAAACGACGTCATTAAAGGAGAGAAATAATGTTTAAAGGACTTTTATTAGGATTACTCATAGTAGGTATGGGGTCACAACTCAATGCCCAAGAGGTAAAAGCCAGTGTAGAGAAAAAAGTGCAAAATCCAGTAGTGGTTTTAGAGACCAATGTGGGAAAAATAGAGTTAAAAATGTACCCAAAGGTGGCACCTTTGGCAGTGGAAAACTTTGTAACCCATGTAAAAGAGGGGTACTACAATGGAATTATCTTCCATAGAGTCATTAAAGGTTTTATGATCCAAGGTGGAGACCCTACAGGTACAGGAAGAGGAGGAGAGTCTATTTGGAAGAAAAACTTTAAAGATGAGTTTGCTCCCAATCTGGTATTTGATAGACCATTCTTGCTTGCTATGGCAAACCGTGGACCTAAAACCAATGGAAGTCAATTTTTCATTACCTTAGCACCTACAAGCTGGCTCAATGGAAAACATACGATTTTTGGTGAAGTGATTAAGGGGGAAGATGTGGTACGTAAGATAGAAAATGTAGATGTTTCTCCACGTACGAACAGACCGCTTTTTGATCAAAAAATTGTAAAAGCCTACTTGAAAAAATAGATGAATTTAGATCTTATACGTCAAGAGCGTCAGAAGTGGCTTGGGTGGAAAAATATTCGCCCGTATCAAGAGGCTATTGCATCGTTAAGGCCTTATCCTCAGGCTAAAATTTTGCTAGAAGATAGAGTGACGGTACAACTTGAGAGCTTAAGTGAAGTTGAACGGGAACAAATAGAAGAGACTGCAAGGGGCATGCACCCTTGGAGAAAAGGTCCTTTTCAGATTAATGAACTCTTTATTGACTCTGAGTGGCAAAGTCAAATGAAATACAATTTATTAGAGCCTCATTTTGACTTAAAAGATAAAATTGTTGGTGACATTGGGTGTAACAATGGATACTATCTCTTTCGTATGCTTACCCATCAGCCCAAAAAACTTATAGGCTTTGACCCTTCAGCAATTTACTATTCTCAGTTTCAATTTTTAGACCATTTTATAAGGTCAAATATTGTCTATGAACTTTTAGGTGTAGAGCATGTAGAGTTTTATGAACACAAGTTTGATGTGCTCTTTTGTTTGGGGGTGTTGTACCACCGGGCAGACCCAGTAGGTATGTTAAAGTCACTTTTTAAAGGCTTAAACAAAGATGGAGAACTGATACTTGATACCTTTATGATAGATGGGGAAGAGGAGATGTGTCTCACGCCTAAAGACCGCTACTCTAAAATACCAAATATCTATTTTGTTCCAACCATTCCAGCACTTATCAACTGGTGTCATAGGGCAGGATTTGAAGAGGTAGAGGTACTTGAAACTGTAGTGACCAATGCAAATGAACAGCGTAAAACAGAGTGGATAGAGGGGCAGAGTTTAGAAGACTTTCTTGACCCAAATGATGCAACTAAAACCGTAGAGGGGTATCCTGCCCCAAAACGTGTCTATATTAAAGCAAAGAGAAGAAAATAAAACAAAAGGCTACTTTTATTTTTAAATAAGGTAGATTTTGCTATAAATACGTTAATAAATGTAAAAAGTAGTAAAACTTTAAGTTTTCACTTTTTAGAAATGGGAAAGAATGAGAATATTAACCGTAGGCTTTAACGATGAATATGTTAAAGAGTTAGAAAAAGAGTTAGACAAATATTTCATCTGTATTGTAGATAATGCCAAAGACATGTATGATGCAACAAACTTTACAGATTTTAGACACTATGAACTGGTTATCATTGTCGATGAGGGTGTAAAGTTTTCTTTAGAACGTTATGTCAATGAAGTGAAAAAGAAGAAGAGTGAAACCAAAATTATTATTTTGACTTCTAACATTAAAGCCCAAGGGAGTTTCTTTGATTTGGGTGTAGATGATGTGGTCTATAACCACTGTGAACATCCTGATCTGATTGCTGCACGTGTACTTTCAAATATGCGTCACCTTTTTGGTACCCATGTAAACATTGAAAAATTGGTCATTGACATTGCCAATAAAAAGATAGAGTACGATGAGAAGATTGTCTCACTTAATGGTAAAACATTTGATATTTTAGCCTACCTTGCACTTCGTAAGCAGAGAGTTTTTTCTAAAGATGAAATTATCAATGCCCTCTGGGAAGAGCCAGAGTATGTCAGTGACAATACCGTTGAAGTGGCAATTAACCAGATAAGAAAGCGTCTTAAGAGTATTTTAGGTTTTCAAGTGATTCATACCGTAAGACGTAGAGGATATAAATTTTCCTACTAAGTCTTTTGTCTTATCAAACTTCTATAAGCTATTTTTTACTTGCTCTAACCAATAGGGCAAGACCTTCTGTTCTGCTTTGAGTGTGGTACTTAACCCATGACCAGGGTAGAGAGTAAAATTTTCTTTAATCTTCAATGCTTTTTCAATACTTTGTATCATCGCTTCTCCACTAGATGCAGGAAAGTCCCAACGTCCAATACTTTGTTGAAAAAGAAAATCTCCACTAAACCATACATCTCCTATTTGAATAATACTACATCCGGGGGTATGCCCTGCGAAATGTCGGTACTTGACTTGAATACCCTCAATGTTTAGTACGCTATCGCCTTCTATTTCAACATCAGGGGTACTTTTTGGTGTGCCTTGCCCCATAGGGTCATCGGTGAGCATAAAAGTATCGCCTTTAGGACAATAAATAGGAATATTGAGTGCTTCTTTTAGTTCAGCATTGCTCCATACATGGTCAAAGTGTCCGTGGGTATTGAGAATGGCTACAGGGTTTTTGGCATTTTCTATGACCCACTTTGTGGCATCAACTCCAGGGTCAATGATAAGTGATTTCTCTTCAATAGTTACAATGTAACAGTTAGTTTGGTAAGGACCCATAGGTTGGATTTTGATTTGCATGTTATAATTCCTTATGGATATCTATAGATTATTAGAAGAAGCAATTATCAGCGATGACATAGCAGTCAAGGAGAGGCTTACCCTTCAATGTTTGGCATATTGTAACCAAAATGAGGTTAGGGCAGAGAATGGTTTTGTACCTAAAATATTTGAAGCACCCTCGTATGCTAAGAGATGTAAGATTGTCTCACCTAAAGCATTACCCGCACGTAAAGAGTTTGAAACCACAGAGGGGTTAGCGACACTCATTCATGCCATTACGCACATTGAATACTCAGCAATAGACTTGGCACTAGATGCAGTCTATCGGTTTACACAAATGCCTATGGCATACAAACAAGAGTGGCTGGTGGTTGCTCAAGATGAGATTCGTCATTTTAATATGCTCAATGAGATGCTTGAAGATTTAGGCTACACGTATGGAGATTTTCCTGTGCATTGTGGGCTTTTTGATGCAGCAGAACATACCGCACACTCAGTACTCGACAGAATGGCAGTTGTCCCACGCTACTATGAAGCTTCCGGACTTGATGTCAATCCACAAATTGTAAAAAAGTTAGAAAATAAACGCAAAAATCCACGCATTAAAGCCCTAATGGATGCCTTAGAGATTATCTATCAAGAGGAGATAGAACATGTCCAAAAGGGTGACAGATGGTTTAAGTGGCTTTGTGAAAAAGAGGGGGTAGAGGAGAGCATCTATTTTGAGATATTACAGCGTTATGATATGCTAGATAAACACCGTCCACACCTCAATGTTGAAGCACGTAAAAAAGCAGGCTTTACTTGTGACGAGATGAAAAAGCTTGGGGCAAAGTCATGCGAATAAAAGCATTTTTTGAAGCCATGTTTTTTCAACCCAAGTGGTATCATTATGGGGTGATGGTAGTTCTTTTTCCTCTCTCAATGCTGTATGGAAGTATGATGTTCATGCGTCGTATGTTTGCACAAAAAAAGCACTTCTCTTTGCCCATTGTTTCTGTAGGTAATTTACAAGTAGGGGGGTCGGGTAAGACCCCTTTTGTCATTGCCGTAGCGTCACGTTATGAGGGGGTGTGTATTGTCTCTCGTGGATATGGAAGGCAGAGTCAAGGTTTAGTAGAAGTAAGCTACAAGGGTAAAATACTTGTAACCGTCCAAGAGAGTGGCGATGAACCTATGCTCATGGCAAAGTCACTTCCCAATGCTTCGGTAATAGTATGTGAAGAGCGTAGCTTAGGCATAGAACTTGCGATGCGTCAAGGGGCAAAAATGGTGATATTGGATGATGGATTTAACCGTGTAAACATTGAAAAATTTGAAATTTTACTAGAGCCTGCATGTCAGCCCAATACCCTTCCTTTTCCTGCGGGGGCTATGCGTGAATTTGCATGGACAAAACGTTACGCCTCTTTGGTACTCAAAGAACAAAAAGAGTTTAAACGGGTAGTAGGCTATGAAAACCTTACCTCGGCGATGCTTTTAGTGACTGCCATTGCAAACCCTCAAAGACTGCAAGCCTATTTACCCAAAGGTGTAGTAGGGCATTTTTACTTAGAAGACCATGCCTACTTTAACGAAGCACAACTCAAAGAAAAAATGCACGCATGTGGTGCCACTGCTTTGCTTGTTACCCAAAAAGACTTAGTCAAAATGGAAGACTTTACTTTACCTTTAGCTGTAATGACTTTAACACTAGAGATAGAGGAAGAGGTTTTTCAACACATTGATGCTTATTGTCAAAGCATTTGATGTATCTTGACAAAATGATGTTATAATATATAAAATAAAATTTTAGGAATAGTCTATGCGTAATAAGATAGAAGTCGTTAAAACTTTACTTGATGCTTTACCATACATCAAGCGTTTTGCCAATGAAAAAATTGTTATTAAGTACGGAGGGTCTGCTCAGACTTCTGAAACACTTAAAGAGCAATTTGCACAAGATATTGTACTGTTACACCTTGTAGGAATGAAACCTATTGTCGTGCATGGGGGTGGTAAGAGTATTACCAAACTTTTAAGTGACCTTGGGGTAGAAACCAAATTTGTAGAGGGACAACGTGTCACGACCAAAGAGGTAATGCGTATTGCAGAGATGGTACTTAGTGGTGAAATTAATAAAGAGATAGTCTCTTTGCTTAACAACCATGGAGGAAAAGCCATTGGTATTTCTGGAAAAGATGCAAATTTTCTTGAAGCACGTCCTAAAGATTTTGAAAACTTTGGCTACACGGGTATTATTGAAAATGTCAATACTGAGATAGTCGATAACATTATTGAAGATGGTTTTGTACCCGTCATTGCACCCATTGCTTCAAGTAGTACCGTAGGACACCCTGGGTTTAACATTAATGCAGACTTAGCAGCAAGCCAGATTGCCATTGCACTTGAAGCACGTAAAGTACTCTTTTTAACAGACACAGCAGGGGTTTTAGACAAAGAGATGAAGCTTCTTACCAATTTGAGTATTGAAAAAACACAAGCACTTAAAGCTGATGGTACGATTAGCGGTGGGATGGTTCCTAAAGTCGATGCATGTATAGAAGCACTACGTGGGGGTGTGAAGAAAGCACATATTATTGATGGGCGAGTAGAGCACTCGTTACTTTTAGAGATTTTAACAAGCTCTGGTGTGGGGACATGTATCGAATTATAAATTAGAAAGAAAGAGGGGAAGATGATGAAGTTTTTATCTATTGGTATAGGGGTTTTTCTTTTACAAAGTATGGCATATGCAACATTAATTACACCTATACCTTTGCATGTGGATGTTGATAAAGAAAAAGTTACTTTAGGGAAGAAACTTTTTTTTGATCCTATTCTTTCTAAAGATGGTACAATTTCTTGTGCCCACTGTCATGACCTACAAAATGGTGGGGACGATGGTTTGAAATTCTCTTTTGGTATTGATGGGAAACAAGGCTCTATTAACTCTCCTACCGTCTACAATGCGGCATTTAATTTTAGACAATTTTGGAATGGACGGGCAAAAGACCTTAAAGAGCAAGTCCTTGGTCCACTTGTAAACCCTGTAGAGATGGGACATACTTTTGATGGGGCAGTTAATGCCTTAAAGAAAAACCCTACGTATGTAAAAGATTTTCAGCAGATTTATGCAGATGGTGTGACTATAGAAAACCTTTCTGATGCCATTGCTGAATTTGAAAAAACACTCATTACTCCCAATGCACCTTTTGACCGCTATTTAAAAGGTGATACAAATGCGATTGATGAAAAGATAAAAAAGGGCTATGACCTTTTTATCTCAAAGGGGTGTATCATTTGTCATAATGGTATCAATGTGGGAGGAAACTCTTACAACCAATTTGGTGTCTATGAAAAAGTCATGAGTAACAATCTTGGACGCTACTTAGTGACACATAAAGAGGAGGACAAAAATGTTTTTAAAGTTCCTTCTTTACGTAACGTAGCACTGACAGCACCTTATATGCATGATGGGCGTTTTAAAACCCTTAAATCATCAGTAGCTTTTATGACAAAATATCAATTGGGTTTGTTTATTAGTGATGAAGAGATAGAGTGTATGGTTGCATTTCTTCAGTCTTTGACGGGGGAAATTCCTAAAAGTAGTCAGCCTTGATGAAAAAAATATATAATATAATGAATAAACGGATAGATGCATTTGTCTCCTTGTTGGTACTTTTCGCGATAATACTGGCATTTTTGTTTACATATATGAAAACCAATGATGCAGTGATTAAAAATTATGATACCTATAGTGCAAAATTTCAAAAACTTCAAGAGATTGATTTTAAATTAGAACAAAATTATTTTAAAATTTTTAAATATCTACATTATGATGAAATTAATACACTTAAAAATGAATTTGAAACAACATTGTCTTCTTTAAAACAGAGTTCCATAAAAGAAGAGTTTGGCAATAGTATCTATTTAAAATTGTTAAAGATAGAGAAAGACTACACTAAAAAATCCTCTTTGTTAGAAACATTTAAAATGTATAATGCAAAAGTAATCAATTCTGGACATTATCTCTATGATTTACATAAAATCATTGATAAAACCTATATTGAAAATCAAGAACTTAATCGTTTAATCTCTTCTCTTTTCTTTCGGGTAAGTCAAGTATTGGTTGATCTACCTTATGACAAAGAAGGTATGCGTAAAGATATAGAGCACTTAAAAGCATATGAAAAAGAGAATAAACTTTTTAAGCAACTTTCGTCACATTTAAATATTTTTTTAGATGCTGTTGGAAATACAAAAAGAGTTAGAGAAGAAAATAAACAACTTATACTTTTAGATGATATAGTTGACATACAGAATAACTTGGATGACTATTATAAACACAATAGAAGCATCAACAAGAAAATTACCTTAATATTTTTCTTTTTTGCCTATGGTATACTTTTCATTTTGATGTTTAACTACCGCAGGGTTCTAAAATCGACACGTGAACTTTTAGCATTTCGTTCAGCTATTCAAAATAGTGACAATATTGTCATGATTACCGATGCAAACCGTAAAATTGAGTACGTCAATGAATCGTTTGAAAAATCTACAGGTTATACGCAAGAAGAGGTACTTGGTAAAAATCCAAATTTATTACAGTCTGGAAAACATGAAAAAGCATTTTATGAGGATTTAAATAACACATTAAAGCAAGGGGAAAAGTGGCAAGGTGAGTTGGTAAATTCTCGTAAAGATGGAACGACTTTTTATGAAAAAGCATCTATTGTACCTATTTTGATAGAAAATCAGATTGTACAATATATTGCCATTAAATTAGATATTACTGAATATATAGAACACCAAAAGTATTTAAAGCAATCGGCTGCTATTTACGAAACTATTGGTGAAGGCATTATGCTTATAGACAAAGAGCGTAAAATTCAATCTATCAATCCTGCATTTAGAGAAATGTTTTCCTACAGTGAAGCAATGCTTGTAGGAGAAGAGCTTATGGCTAACCATAGGGTAAAAGAAGAGGCATACCTCTATCAGGAAATGTGGGACTCTTTAATTATTAATGACCATTGGTCAAGAAAGATTGATCATCAAACAGCAAATGGTGACTATTTGTCTGTGTGGTTTACAATCTCTGTGGTAAAAGATGAAGAGGAGCAGGTACAAAACTATGTAGCAATCTATACGAACCTTACACAGATTAATCAGATGGAAGAAAAAGTAAACTATATGGCATACCATGATGCATTAACGGGTTTACATAACCGTGCCTATTTTGAACAATATATGACCCATAGGTTAAATGTAAAATCAAACATGAAAAAAGCTATTTTATTTATTGACCTTGATAGATTTAAAGTTATTAATGATACCTTAGGACATCATATTGGTGATGAGATGCTCATAGAACTCTCTAAAAGACTTCAAAAAGTAGCTTCTTCTACAGATACAGTAGCACGTATTGGTGGAGATGAATTTGTAATGATTCTTGATAATATAGAAAAAAAAGATGAAGTCATTATGATTGCAGAAGCCATTCTCTCTACGGTTCGTGAACCAATTCATATTGATGACTATTATCTTAATACCACAGTGAGCATAGGAATTGCTCTTTATCCTGAGGATGGAGAAAATAAGAATGAGATTGTAAAAAATGCAGATGCTGCGATGTATCATGCCAAAGAAAATGGTAAAGATAATTTTCAGTTCTATACGAAACAACTCTCTTTAGATGTACAAAATCGTTTAATGTTAGAACAAGAGTTGCTTCACGCACTTGATAAAAATGAATTGATACTTCATTTTCAGCCACAATACTATTTACACAATAGAAAAATAAGTGGTGCAGAGGCCTTGTTGCGTTGGCAGAATGAAAAGCTTGGTTGGGTATCGCCTGTTGACTTTATTGAGGTAGCAGAAGAGACGGGGCTTATTGTAGACATAGGATACTTTGTATTTGAAGAAGCATGTCGTACATTTATGCAATGGAAAAAAGAGGGCTTAGCGGTAGGAACTATCTCGATCAATATGTCAAGTATACAATTTAGAGAAGAAGATTTAGTAGAAAAGTTAAAAGCAATCATGAATAAAATAGGAATTTTAGCAAGTGAAATAGAGATAGAGATTACAGAAAGTTTTATTATGGAATACTCCAATAGCAATATGCATACCTTAGAGCAGCTACGTAAGATGGGTTGTGAAATTTCTATTGATGATTTTGGTACGGGTTACTCATCGTTAAGTTATATGAAAACATTGTCACTTGATACAATCAAAATTGACCGCTCCTTTGTCATGGAGTTACCAGAGAATTTACATGATGTAGAAGTGACAAAAGCCATTATTGCCCTTTCTAAGAGTTTAGGCTATCAAGTGATTGCTGAGGGAATAGAGAATGCAGAGCAAGAAGCATTTTTAAATAAAAACCATTGTGACATAGGGCAAGGGTATTACTTTGCAAAACCTATGAGTCATCAAGATTTTATTCAATTTGCAAAGAAAAATCAATCCAAAAGTTAAGGAAATATCTGATTTTATGCTCAAATGTTATTAAAATGTCATTTTTATAGGGTTTGTTTAAGTTTATGTCTGTATAATTCTTGCATACAGTTACTGTATTGAAAAAGCCAAACCTATCGCGAGGTGGGTACGGAAAGTCTAAGGGTCTCTAGTAGATAGCCGGACTACCAATAGAGGTTTACTTCTATTAATTTAAGTATTTAGTGTTCTGTTTGTCTCTGTTTATTTGTAATAGTCGACATTCTTTTCCCTAAAAACATTCTTCTACTCTTATAGTTGTAGAGGCAAATAGACACTAAGTACTTATTGATTTTTCTTCTTTTATTCCCCTTTAAAATCTTTATTTTTACTTACAATACTTAGTCTTTTTTAGCTATAATTCTTCTATTATATTTATAGGATTTTCAATGAAATTTATAGAGACACGTGGAAATGATGGTACAAAGCCATCTACTGTAGCATTTTCAGAAGCAATACTTAGCCCAAGTGCAAGTTTTGGAGGACTCTATGTTCCTCAAACCTTACCTACCTTAGACAATGATTTTTTAGAAGGACATCTCTCTAGTCACTATAAAACATTGGCGTTAGATTTTTTACAAGCATTTGGCATCGATATTGATACAGAAGTATTAGAAGCAGCATTAAGCCGATATGATGCCTTTGATGACCCAGCAAACCCAGTACCACTTTCTAAAATAGAAGAGGATTGTTTTGTTTCAGAACTCTACCATGGACCAACACGTGCGTTTAAAGATATGGCACTACAACCATTTGGTTATGTACTCTCTGCTTTGGCTCAAAAACGTAATGAACACTATCTTATTATGGCAGCAACTTCTGGTGACACAGGGCCTGCAACACTGGAGACTTTTAAAAACCAAGCCAATGTACAAGTGGCGTGTCTCTACCCTGATGGGGGAACTTCTGATGTACAACGTCTTCAAATGGTAACAGAAGAGGCGAAAAACCTCAAAGTTATTGGTGTAGAAGGAAACTTTGATGATACACAAAATACTCTCAAAGCACTATTGGCTTCAGAAGATTTTAAAGCAGAGCTTGAAGCAAAAAACATTAAACTCTCTGCAGCAAACTCAGTTAATTTTGGGCGTATTATTTTCCAAATCATCTACCATATTCACTCCTATTTAGAGTTGGTAAGAAAAGAAGAGATTAGTATGGGTGAAAAGATTTACCTTGTAGTGCCATCTGGAAACTTTGGTAACGCTTTAGGTGCATACTACGCAAAAAAAGCAGGGTTACCAATTGAGAAGATTTTGATCTCTTCAAATAGTAATAACATTCTAACCGATTGGATTACCAATGGGGCGTATGACTTAACCACGCGTGAACTAATTCAAACAGAGTCACCAGCAATGGATATTTTAAAATCTTCTAATGTTGAGCGTATTATGTTTGACAAATTTGGAGCATCTCGTACCAAAGAGCTTATGGAGTCTTTAGAGAGCAATGGAAAATATCAGTTAACAGAAGAAGAGCTTGCTTTACTTCGTGAAGATTTTGATGCTTCATTCTCTGATGATGCGGAGTGTGAATCTGTTGTGGGGAGCTATGCGAAAAAAGGGTACATTATGGATCCGCATACAGCAACATGTATGAGAGCCTATATGACATTAAGAGAAAAACCACTTAAAACTGTAGTTTATTCTACAGCAGAGTGGACAAAGTTTTCTCCTTCTGTCTCTAATGCACTAGGTCATAGTGTATTAGATGACGTAGAAGCACTCAAATGGGTAAGTGAGCATACCAATGTTTCTGTACCGCCAATGATAGATGGACTCTTTGCAAAGCCTATTGTCCATTCTGTGGTTGTGAAAAAAGAAAATATAAAAGATGAAATGTTACGTTTTTTATAGAAAGAGCAAGAGGGTGTTTCCCCTCTTTGCTTTTTTACACTTCTTCTAAACTCTCATACACCTCTAAGACTTCCAAATAGATTTCTGTTTTCTCTTCATAGACTTTTTCCAATGCAGTAAGTTCTTCACTAAGTGTGACAAGCCCTTTTTCTTCATAACATTTTGGATCATACAAACAGCTATTGATTTGGGCTATTTTCTCTTCAAGGGCTTCAAGTTCATCGGGGAGGGTGTCTAGGAGTTGTTGCTCTTTGTAGCTGAGTTTTGTTTTTCTCTTGGTTTTGGGTGTGTCACTCTTTTTAACTGTGTTGACCTCTTTTTCTAAGGCTTGGAGTTCATGTATCTCTTTTTCAACTTCAAGGTATTCGGTGTAAGTTTGAAAAGACTCTTCTACTAGACCATTACCTTTAAAAATAAAGAGCTTAGAGGCAATTTTGTCAATGAAGTATCGGTCATGTGATACAAAAAGTAATGCCCCTTGAAACGCAATGAGCTTGTCTTCTAAAATGGTAATGGTTTGAATATCTAAGTCATTGGTAGGTTCATCTAAAATAAGACAGTCCACATTTTTGGTAAAGAGTAGGGCAAGTGCCACACGGTTCTTTTCTCCACCACTAAGTTGGGCAATCTTTTTGGTCATGTACTCTTCAGGGAACAAAAAGGTTTTGAGGTAGGCATAGACATGCATGTGGTTTCCTTGAAAGTCCACGTGGTCTCCTCCATCTGGACAGAAGGTCTCTATGAGGGTGTGTTCATCGTTGAGCATCTCTCGGTGCTGGTCAAAGTAGCCAATGCGAAACTCCCCTTTGTTGATGGTGCCACTATTGGGTTTG
>Ga0256843_1000557_pt1 | contig 31600 bp, 33 predicted proteins | sample AlvinellametaG_FD_191572 | JGI IMG/M metagenome (GOLD analysis project Ga0256843, IMG submission 191572) | Pompeii worm associated microbial communities from hydrothermal vent at the East Pacific Rise, Pacific Ocean - Alvinella | ecosystem: Host-associated > Annelida > Integument > Unclassified ...
CAAAAAAAGAAATCATATGATAATAATTAGCTCAATCATAATATTGGTTATACTAAATCAATTTGCTACAAATGGATCATATATACACTCTTGGATATATAAAAATGTAGTAGAGTATAATTTAGAGATTAGATCTCAATCACAAGAGTATTCAAAAGAGTTTATTGATAGTTTAAATTATAATGAAAAAACTAAAACAAAAATATATAAAACAGACAAGCAACCAAATATCATAATATTAATGGTAGAATCACTATCATCATATCAAAGTAAATTATTTTCAGGTATAAAAAATTGGACACCAAATATAGATAAAATTGCAAAAGATAATATCTATTTTACAAACTTCTATGCAAATGGATTTGTAACAGAAGATGCTGAAGTTTCAATCCTTACAGGATTATTGCCTTTATATGCTCCTAAAATATTTTCTAATGGTGGAGGTGTTGCTTTTAAAGGCTTTTTTGATTATAAAAAATCTTTACCTAATATTTTTAAACAATATGGTTATAACACTGAGTTTATAACAACTTCTGATTTGAATTTTTCCAATACTGGTAAGTGGGCTAAAAGTATTGGGTTTGATTATATTGAGGGATCTGAATTTAAGGGCTATGAAGGTTTACCAAGATTTCACTTTCATTCTGTTCCAGATAAATATTTATATCAAAGGGTTGTATCAAGAGTATCAAATCAAAAAGATAAATTTTTAATTTTTATTAAAACTGTAAGTTCCCATGTTCCATTTATTAATCCTATAACTAAACACAGATCTGAAAAAGAGGTTATTCAATATGTGGATAAGCAAGTTGCAATATTTTATAAAAATCTGTTAAAAACAGACTTTTTTAACAATGGTGTATTAATAATTGTAGGAGATCACCATCCAACAATGCCTGTAAAACAAGAAGCTATTGATAAATTTGGAATATATAAAGCATCAGCGATGATTCCAATGATAATATCATATGGAGATCGTTTAAAAAAACATATAACAAAACCTTTTTCTCAAATAGATATATATCATAGTTTAGTAACATATACGACAAATAAGATTACTGTATCTAATTGGATTGGAAATTTTATAGATCCAAACTTATTAATCTCACCTAAATATATTTTACATAAAAGAGCAGATAGAAGAGGGGTTATTAGTATATTTGAGAATAAACAGGTGTATAATGTGATGCTGGGTGGAGATGATACAAAGTTTTTAAATAAAACAAATAATGATAACCAAGAGATTTTAGATAAAATAAATTATGAGAGAATACAAAAAGTATTAGATTAAATTTATTGTTTGTATAGTTTAATTTTTAACATATAAAAATTAAAAAACATAGCTATAATTGATGCTATTGCTAATGGTATTATTAGATTTTGTTTTAATATGAGATATTGATTAATTAAGATAATAAAAATGGTATAATTTATTAGTACGCCAATAAATTGTATTATAAAATAGTATATATACTCTTTTGACTTTTTTATATTTATACTAGAAAGATCAAATGTAAATTTTCGATTTAATAGCCAAGTGATAAGAACTGCAAAACAAAATGAGATTATTCTAGAGATATAGATCTCAATATTTAAAATATTAACAAAAATTAATAATATAGTAGCATCAACTACAAAGCCAATTGTACCAATAATCGCAAATTTGAAAAATTTTTTCAATTATTTAAAACTTTTTGTTCAAAATTTATTTTATGATGGTATGCTATTGAGTCTAATGTAATGCCCAATGAAAATAGTATAATACTGATTAAAGCCAAGCCTGTCGCAAGTATTGCAAGTGGTACATGGTAAATATATTGATATGTAAACCAATCATTAAATACAGGAATTGCAGATATTAATGATAAAAGTGCAAATATAAATGCCAAAATAGAGAAAAATACAAATGGTTTATAGTGTCTAAAAATTCTTATAATTGTACCTATAACTTTCCTACCATCTTCAATTGTATTTAGTTTTGATACACTTCCCTCTGGTCTATCTTTATAGTTTATATCTATCTCTTTTATAGAAAATCTTTTATCTAAGGCATGCAGTGTCATATCGGTTTCCAATTCAAATCCCTCTACAAGTATAGGGTAGTTTTTTACAAATGATTTACTAAAAGCCCTATATCCACTCATAATATCATTTATATTTGAATTATATAAAGTATTAACCATATTTTTTACAAGATTATTTCCAAAATTGTGTAAAGCTCTTTTGTTCTCTTTTTGATATGTACCATTTGAGTGTCTATCTCCAACTACCATATCTACATCATTATTAATTATTGGTTGAATTAATTGATGTATTTTTGCAGCTGGATATGTCATATCTGCATCAGACATAACATATATATCTGCATCAATAGATTTAAAAGCTTTTCTTACTGCATTAGCTTTTCCCTGTTTTGATTCAAATAATAAGGTACCATTTATAGAGTATTCTTGAAATACAGTTTTTGTGATTTTTGATGTATCATCAGTTGAATTATTATCAATTACCACTATATGAGAATTTGGTAGCTCATGGTAAAAAGCTAATATTGTCTCTTTTATAGTTAATGCTTCATTATATGCTGGTAGTATTATAGCAATGTTATTATTCATATTTTTTATTCACTTTTTGTTTATCTATTTTAAATATTATACGGTTATGGTATATCAGTTGAGGAATGATACCAAACTTTTTTAATTTTTCAAAGTTTAATACTTGTTTTGGGTTTTTTAAATAATGTATATAAAAATCAGCATTTATATAGCTAATAAGTTTTTTTAATTCCTCTTCTGTTATACCACCTTTTTTTTGCATACGGATATATATGTCTTTTATATTTGGATCTTTATTATCAAACCAACCAATACTACAACTTGGTATAAAATGTAAGGTTGGATTATGATATAAAGCTTTATATATATCAGTATCTAACCTATTTAATAAAATTGTTTTATGATCAAAAATTTTATTAGAAAAAAATTCTGCTTCTTGAAGAGCTTCTTGATAAGATATATATTTTGTATGTAGTGTAAATGCTAACATAAATATGGTATATGGTATGGCTATCATATAAAAAAGTTTGCTATTTTTAGAAAAATTAAAATATCTTTTGATTATAGTTAGATATTTTCTAATATTATAAAAAGCTCTTTTTTTATTTATATTAAAATATATATCAAGTAAGTATATAATTATAAGTGGCATAAATAAAGAAAAATATCTATGTTGATTTATCCATAGAATTGATGTAATCAATAAAAATAAAGCAATTGAGTTTTTATAAAAATAGTTATAATATTTGTATATTAAATATCCTGAAACTGATAAAAATATTGGTAGAAGTATAAAATAACTTATATTTGAAAATATACTAAATAGAGCTTGCCCCTCTCCAACTTCCAAACCAGATCTAAGCTTTTGATCAATAAGTATATTATAAACAGTTTGGGTATATCCTGTAAAATCATCAAGTAAGAAATAGCATCCAACTATAATAGAAGCAAAAAATACACCTATAAAGGCATACCACTTTTTTTGAACCATATAAACTAATCCAATAGAGCCTGTATATACAAAAAATAGATAATAAAATGGACCATATATAATAGTAAGTAAAAATATAGGTAAAAATCTATTTGATAATAAAAGTGCACCCATAATATATAATCCAGATAGCAAATCTGGACGAACCATAAGATACCTAAAGGATGTTAAGTAAACAATACAAAATATTATAATATATATAAGAGATGAAAAATTATATTTGATATACTTTTTTATATAAAGATTTATTAAAAACATTAAAAAAAACAAAGAAATCATATTAATAATGATATGTAGAGTGTCAAAATTAAAAAAATTTAATAAAATTTGTAAAAAAATATGCCAATTTTTCCACGGGTCATAAGATGTGAATAATGAGTATGGAAAGACTATTCCCCAGCTTACCATTGTTTCTTCATTTGATGCAAAAGCCAGATGTCTCAAGCCATCATCAAGCATCGTAATATTGCTAGATACAGAAAATATAAATGAAGTAAATAATAATATAATAATATGAATAGATATAGGAAATTTTTTTTTATTTATCATAAAGATATTGTATCGTTTATAAACTTTTTTTATAGTTAATTTGAAGATTGTTAAAAAAGTTTTTACACAAAAAAGTTATTTTTTAAAAAAATTATGTTACAATTACAATAGTTAAATTAAAAACTAGGAGAAAAATATGTTAAATTTCTTAAAAAGAAGACTTAAATCAGAAAAAGGTGCTATGGATAAAATCTTAGTAACTTTATTATTAGTAGTAGTAGGTGTTGCAGCTGTAGTTGGTCTTAACTCTTGGATGGGTGGACAAAAAAATGCTATGATGGATAAAGCAGAAAATAGTATTACTAACGCAATGGGGTAAGTGATACATTTTGTTAAAAAAATGAATTTTTTTCTAAAATTAAAATCTCAACGGGGTGCTATGGATAAAATCCTAGTTACCTTGTTGTTTGTAGTTGTGGGTGTAGCATCTTTGGTTTTAGTCAATCAATGGTTTGACGCTAAAAGAGATATGCTTTTAAATGCATCGAATAATCAGGTAAATACGGTTATGAATGAAGTGGGCTAACCACTTATGATATTTACTCTCTCTTTTTATATATTTTCAATATTTTTATCTTATACAGATTGTACAAAATTTAGAATTCCAAATATAATTTTGGGTACATTATTTTTATGTTTGTTAATATTTGGTTTTTTTGAAAATCAATTGAATTTATATTCATTTATTGTTTCATTGCTTATTTTACTATTTTTTGTTATAATATTATTAATTGCTCCCAAGATGATATTGGGTGGTGGTGATATTAAGTATATGATGGTAATTGCAGTCTATTTGAACCCCTTGTTATTTCCATTATTTTTAGTTTTGAGTGGTATTATTCAAATGCTAATGTTGATATTTATCCAAAAGTTCAAAAGAAGAAAAGTTGCACCTATGGCTCCAGCTATGTTTGGTGCAGTAATTATAACAGAACTTTTGGTTAAATACCAAATATATCCTTTTTAGAAGGGGAAGGTAAATATTATGAAAAAAGCTTTTATAGATCAAATGTTTTTGGGCTTTATTCTTTTTGCAGGTATTATTGTATTTGTTGCAACAGTCAATGATGAGAAAGTTGCAAGAGATAAAATTTATGATATTGAAACATTAAAAACAAATACAATAAAAGCTTTGGCCATTACCTATAGAAGAGAGATTCAAAAAGGAACAGTTAGTGAAAATGATGCTATGTGTATAGCACAAAATATGGCTACTTCTATATTAAATGCATCAAAATTAGGTTCAGAATTTGTAGGAGATGGTGCAATATCATACACATGGAGAGATTCTGATGGTGATGGAAGGCCAAATTCAGTTACAGTTAATGTTGGGAACTATACTCAAGACAATTTTTGGTATAGATTATTAGGTAAAGATACATTTACGCTTCCAGCTAGTAATCAGTCAGCAAATCTTGATGTTATGAACTATACTGTTGATATTACATTTAGAGATGTAATTAATGCCGGATACTATAATATGTTGGGAACTTATGAGCTAGATGCAAATGGTTGTCCTACAAACCCTGAATTAGTGCTTGTAGACAAAAATGCTCATCAAATTGGAGATTTATTAACTAGAATTGAAACTCCAAAAAGAAGAGTTTTCTTTATAGCTGATGGCTATCAAAGATTTGGACAATTTAGTAATGGGGATAATCCAACAATTAGTTTAGAAAATACAGGTATAGAGTTTGTATATGCAGATGAAGATACAAATTGTAATGATCCAGGAGTTTATCCTGCAGTTCAAATAACTACAGATGATGGACAAATAGAAAGAAGTGATGATCCTGAAGATTCAACTACATCTGATTGGGCAAGATTATCTAGAGCAAATGTATATTTTCAAGATGATCAGTTTAATTTTGATGGTGAAACAACACACATGAATGAAATTGGTGAGGATAAATATAAAATTTTTGTTATGTTTATAGAGGATGAAGATCATTGGACCCAAGAAGCTGAAGATTATTATGACTCTATAAAAGATGATTTAAGTAGAAGTGAAAGAAATTTCTTAAAAGATTCTCATACTTATGATGAATTAGAAGATTATGCAGAGGATCTAGGTATTGATATACATACTGATCCAAATGATAATTATGTTTATGTATCAGAAGATTTATCAAACTATAGTGGATATGATCCTTGGGATACAGATAGAGATTTTACAGATATGTCATTTAATATGAAAAAGATACTTATACCTGAACCAATTGATACAAATGATATTATTAATGATGATGAGATAGTTTTAAGTTGCCCATAACTATCTATAAGATATAATAATGTATAAATTTATAAAGAGAGATATTATTGATGGATTATAAAAAATATCATGAGTATTCAGATGTCCAGGCTGAACTGAATATTAGGAAAGAACAGCTAGTAGAAACTTTGAAATTTTTTGTATTACTTTCAAATATGAAAAAAGTGACATTTCTAAAATATGATTTTAAATTTAACCATTTTAGATATGATTTTACAGTAGATGGACATGATATAATTGAAGATGATCTTGATTTTATGGAACCAAGATACTCAATAGTACTTAAAGATGGGGATATTATCTTTGGTAAGATGGTATTTAATAATCGTATATGGTATAGAAGTGTTTTAAAAGATTTATTACATAAAACAAAAGAGGTATTAAGGAAAATATTTGAGATAGAAAAAGATATGATATCTCAAAATACTCCATTAAATATTTTTGTAGTATCAGATACCCAAACGTTAAAATTTGCACAAAAACTTCAAACAAATTTAGATATTTTATTAAATGCAGATATAAAAATTATTCAAGATATTAGACGAGTGTCTGAAACACTAAATAAAAAAAATGCAAGAAATATTATAATCTATACAGTTCAAAATGAAACACTCATAAGAGAAGATGAAGAGATATTGCAGGCATTTAATGAATTTGTTATAGTAATTGGTCCAAATAGGCATAACTTATCACTTTTATGTGGAAGGTTGAATATATTAAATTATACATCTATAGATGAATTTTCTCCTGAATCTATTAAAAATATAATTCTTGAAACAAAATATAAACTATTAAATAAAAATAAATATGACAATAAAATTATATGTGTTGCAGGTATCTCTGGAGGTATTGGTTCAACTGTTGTTTCTATGAATGCTGCAGATATTTTGGCTCACTATAGTCCAAATAAAAATGTTTTGTTTATTGATTTATCTACAACAAAGGCAATTAGTAATTTATTTTTAACACAAAATCCCGTACCAGAATTTTCAATAATTGACTTGGTTAATTTAAATGATTTTAATCTTGAAAAAGATTTAGAACATGGTTTGGTTAAAATTAGAGAAAATTTTTATGCTATTAATGGCATTCAAAAACATATTGATAGAGATATTTTGGAAAAAGATGTTTTTATTGATAAATTACTTGATTATATAATTAGAGCAAGTGAACACTTTAATTATATCATCATTGATACAGGAAGCGCAGATTCATCTGCACTAAAAAGTACAATATATGATCTTGTAAATGAGCTTTGGATATTAACAGAGATGACATTACCACATGTATCAAAATTAAAAACATTCTATGCTCTTATGAAAAGAGCAGGATTAAAAGAGAAAGTTAGTTTTATCGTAAATAGAGTTAACTCTTTAAATGAGATATCAAATGATGATTTTGAATCTATTATGAATTCTACTACTGCAGATGAAAAATTGATATATAGTAAAATTCCAAATGATTACGAAACTTTAGGGCAATGTTGGAACTATTGTGAGTTGGCACATAAAGTTGCACCAGAATCAATTTTTGTTAAAGAGTTAAAAAAATTATTAGTAGAGAAAAATTTTATAGAAGACAATAAATCTGAAGAGAAATCTTCTAAAGGTTTATTTTCTTTTTTAAAAAAGGTTAAATCTTGAGAAATTTAAGACTTTTAATAGCAGAAGAGGAACAAAAAAAGGAGTTAAAACAACAATCTTTTGGTGTTGAGGAACCTATAGAAGAAAAGTCACATAAGATAGTTGACAATAAAGAAAAAGTAGATATTATCAAAAAAAAATCTACAGTTGATGGGTTAAAATTTCCAGATCTTTATCTTGATGATAAACTTTTGGATTTGGCGTATACGATAAATGATCAATTTATGTTAAGTTTAAAGTCAGATAAAGTAATCACAAGAGATACACTAGAAGAGGTGCTACCAGAATTTATCTCCTCTTTTCCTAAAACTCATGGATTATCAAAAGAAACACTTGATGAGATCAAAGATCTGATTATTAATAATGTTATTGGATATGGACCAATAACTGCACTTTTTGATATTGCAAAAGATGGACTTAATGATGTTATTGTAAATACAAAAGATTATATTGATATTATATATAATGGTAAAACAATACAAACACCTTTTGTCTTTAGAAGTGAAGAGGAACTTAGAAAAGTTATAGATAAGATGCTTGCAGAAAATAATCGTAAGATTGATGAAGCTCATCCAATTATATCTAGTAAACTAAAAGATGGATCAAGGGTTGAAGTTCAGATACCACCAATTGCAGCTAATGAGGGAAGCTGTATCACCATAAGAAAGTTTAATGATGTTCCATTACTTTTGGAGATGCTTATAGATTCTGGTCAGATGGACTATAAAATGGCATATTTCTTGTTAAAAGCTGCAAAAGGAAAATGTAATATAATTGTTTCTGGTGGTACATCAAGTGGTAAAACGACATTTTTAAATGCTGTAACTAGATTTGTTGATGATAATGAACAACTGATGGTTATAGAAGATACAAAAGAGATGCAACCTCAAATGCCATGTCACTCTATTAGATCTTATGAAGCCAGAATGGCAAATGAAGAGGGCAAAGGTGCAATTGGATTAGATTTTTTACTTAGATCAGCACTAAGATCTAGTCCAAGAAGAATTATCGTTGGTGAGTGTAGAGGTGGTGAGATTGTTGTTATGTTAAATGCCATGAATACAGGACATCCAGGTTCTATGACAACTGTGCATGCAGATAACACAAAAGAAGCACTTGTAAGAATAGAAAATATGTATCTTGAAGCAAGACCTAGTGCAAATATACAATTTATTAGAGCTCAAATGGTATCTGCTATTGATATTATTATACAATTAGTAAGATTTCCTGATGGTACGAGAAAACTTATTACAATATCTGAGGTTGAAAGAAGAATAGAAGAGAATGCTGTTATATCACTTAGTAATATCTTTGAATTTAAAAGAGATACCAGTGATATGAAAAAAACAAAAGGTAGCTTTGAAGTTTTAACAACACCTTCTAGAACAATTACCCAAATGAATATGTTTGGAGTAGATATAGATACTGCAATTTTTAATCCTGAATATGAGATGCCAAAGCAGATGTTGATTGATGAACTTGCAAAAGACTTACCAGATCAGATGTGTGGATGGAGAGATGAATTTTTAGAGATTTTCTTAGAAAAAGATCCACAGCTATATCACAAATGGCCACATTTTCTAAAAATGGGAGAGATGGGTTAATATGGAATTATATGTTGTCTTATTAATGGTTATTATTCCTATACTATTTGTATCATTATCCTTTATCGGGTATTCATATTATGTAGAAAATAGTAAAAATAGTAATATTCTTAGACTTTTAAAAGATGACAGTAATAAAATTATTGAACATAAGCAAGAGTATGCACATAAAGATAATGAAAATGTAAGTTGGTTGAGAAAAAATCTTGGTTATGCAGGATTTAATCACCCTTATGCAGAGTATGTATTTATTCTAATATCTTTAGGTTTTGGATTTTTATCTGCTTCATTTATAAATTTTGTAGCAAGTTCAGCTATGATATTTGTAATATCTTTTGTAATATTTTCTTTTTTTCCATTATTATTTATGAAAAAAATGATAGATAACAGAAGAGAAGAGTTTAATTTTGGTTTAAAAATGATAATTGATAAAGTTGTAAGTATGATGAAAAGTGGTGTTGGATTTGAACAAGCTTTAAAAAAATCAATTGCAACATCTAAATCAAAATTTACTCAACAAGTATTTAATATTTATGTAAATGAAAAAGATATATTGGGTGAAGATAAAACTTTTGAAAAAATGTTTACTATGGTTGAATCAAAAGAGTTAAGAATATTTTATTTAACTGTATCTATTGGTAGACAATCTGGAGGAAAATTTTCAAATACACTTGAAAAATTGAGAAAAACTTTACATGATCAAGGTGAGATAAAACAAGAGATCACATCATCAACCAAAGAGGTAAAAGTTGGATCATATATGATTGTAGGATTGGTTGTTTTTATTTATATTATGATGGATGATGCTATGAATGGTGTTCTTAGTGAACACTTTTTTGGAAGCAGTGAGGGTAAAATACAGATGTTCTTTATTATTGTATGGATTGCATTTGGATTATTCGTAAACAGTATGTTAGCAAAGGTTAAATAATGAGTTTAATATATTTTTTACCTGTATTAATTACTATAATTGGATTGCTTGTATGGTTTATGTATGATAGAGGTGGAATAAAGAAACAAATTATTTTATTGTCAAAACTGGATAAATTTGATATTATAGATAAGCAAACACAAGTAACAAAAGATCAAAATGAAGAGGATACATTATCGTTCAAATTAATACAAGCAGGCATTACATATAAAGAGTATAATGAAGGAAGATTAACTTTTGCTATACTGGGAATTGTATTAGCAGTTGCATTGCCAATATTTTTCTCTTTTGAAATAGGTTTAATAGGTGTAATACTTGGAATTGTATGTGTTGTTTTTGGTGGACAGATGTACCTAAGTATTGCAAAATCTGAAAGGGTAGAAAAAATAGATCAGGATTTGGGTGTATTTTTAGATCTTATTAATGTAATACTTGAAGCTGGAGGTGGATTGAAAAATGCATTTTTTCAAGTATCTAGACGAGCACATGGGATAATTGATGAAGAGCTTTTAAAAGAGATTGCAATATTAGAATATGAGATGACAAATTACTCTACAAAAAAAGCGTATGAAAATCTTAAAAAACGAGTTGATTCAGAAGATATGGGTAAGATTGTAGACTTTTTAATTTTAAGTGAAGAAACAGGACTTGGAGTAAAAAGTATATTCTCAACTCAGTCTGATGAGATGAGACAGGAAAAATTTTATAAAATCAAAGGGAAGGTAAATACACTAAGTATGTATCTTATGGTTGTAATATTTATATTTGTATTGCCATCACTTGGTGCATTTATAGTTTTCCCTATGATGGCTGGAAAATTAGAATTTGGGATGTAATAATGATAAAAATTAAGGAAATATATAATGAAATTTAATAAACAAATTGCAATAATTTTGGTATTGGCATCACTGCTTTTAACAACACTTGGAATTGCATATTATTTTTATAACAGTGGTGAAGAGATTAAAAAGAAAAATAATCAACTTGTAACAATTTATATTGCAAAGAAAAATATTAAAAAAGATACATTACTCACAGAAGAACATCTTAAAAAAACAACAATAGCAAAGCAGTATGTATTAACAAAACCATTATTGAAAAAAAGTATAATTGGTAAATATGCAAAAGAGACAATATATAAAAATGAGATGTTTTTAAAAGAGAAACTTAGTCCAAAAATTGTTCAAACAAATGATCAAAAAGTGCTTGATTATAAAAATACTAGTTATAATATGGCATTTAAACTTTTTCAAAATCCAAACTATGCTATAGAAGCTGGTGATTGGATCAATATTATATCTGTATATAGTAATGCAATGAATCCTGAAAATAATGTCAATGATCTCTATTCAGTACAATATGTAGCGAAAAAAATAAAAGTTATGGGATTTTTAATTGATGGTAAACCATCAATGAAATCAATAATTCAAAAAAAGGTGAAAAAAGTTGTTAAGAAGAAAACACAAATTCAAACTGTTGAAGTAAAAGCAAAGCAGTTGCTTCTTGATATTGATCCTACTGTGTTATTGCATTTGATAAATGATTACAATAAAGGTAAGCAGTTATGGATGGTAAAAACAAAAAAACCAACTCCTAAAGAGTTAGAAGATAAAAAAGAGACAATTAAAGTTGTTGAAAATAATAAAATTAAAACTATAGATTTAAAAAAGAAAAAAGAGAAAGTAAAAACAGTAAAAAGAAAAAAATATGTAAGAAAATATTATCCTGTTAGTTGGTATAAAACTAAAGATATAACTTTGACAAAAACTGCAGTTATAGAATATGCTAATAATCCAAATGAAAAAGTTAAAGCAACTGCAAAAATTAAAACAAATTATGTACAAGAGTGTTCACAAAGAGATAAACTGTTAATTGGAATTTCAAGAAAACTGTATATTAGATATAAACCGTCTATGAAGGCCAAAATAAATAAAGTGTTACATAAAAACTATATTATACCATATAGAGGAATTTCTTCTAGCAATAGTGATTGGTACGAATTGTGTGATGGTAAATATGTACATAAAAATGAAGTAAAACCTATTACATTTAGTGGAGTACTTCAATATATTGATAAACAGGCAAAAAAATGAAAACTCTACAAAAATTAGAAAATAACAATAATATGAAACCTGCATATATTGAAAATATTTTATTATGGATGGTGATGTTTATTGGTTTTGCTGGTTTGTTCTTTTTTGTAATAAATTATGCAAGTATAGTTAGAATAAAAGATAATATGGATGCAATCAGTGACTATGGAGCTTTAAGAATCTCAAAAGATGGATTAACTTTGGATACTGATTTATTTACAACAAAGTTAAATAATATGAAAGTATCAGCTATAAATACGATAGATGCAACAATGGGTGTTGATTTAAACTGTACGACAGTTGCAGATGCAGCATATCAAGTTACATTTATAACACAGACAACCAATACCTCTTATAAGTTTTTTAATAATCAATTGATAAGTAAAAGAGTTGTATATAATGAATCAAATAGTAATAGTGTAACATGTACGTTAGATATAACGCTAAATTAGGAGAAAATATGAATAAGTTATTAATTTTTATAAGTATAATTTTTATAAGTATAAGTAGTTTTGGATATGATATAAATCAGAAAGTTTTAACTCAAGATCAGTTTGAGAATAAAACAGTATATTTACCACTAAATAATTATAGAGTATTAGAATTTAATAAAAGAATTAAAAAAATACAACTAACAAACAGTGCAAATATAGTAGCAGAATTTTTGGATAAAAAAGATAAACCATTAATGGTACTAAAAGTATTAGGTAAAACTGTCGGAAATGAAAGTGCAATAGTTAGTTTTGAAGATAACAGCACTATTCAAATAAACTTTAATATCATGCAAAATTTAGACAGTATAATTACTTTAGCGAAAAATAGTTATCCAAATCTTATTGTTGAGCAAGCAAATAATACTATAATATTAAAAGGTTTTGTGAAAAATTATAAAGAGAAAGAGAAAGTTACAGAGATATTTAAAAAAGCTAGTATTGATCTTGATAAACAGTTAGTAAATATGGTAAAAACTTCAACTCCTTCTAAAATGATTAGGGTAAAACTCTATGTAGTTGAAATAAGTAATGATAGAGGTAAAGATATAAAAAACAATTGGATGTTATCTAGTAAAAATTATACTCAAGCAACTGATCCTGAAAGTAAATTGGTATATAATGTACCAAGTGATAAAATCTACAGTAGTCTTCCTGGTTATAATGAAGCAAATGCTCAAAGAAATTTTGAACTTGATAATGCTTTAAATACCCTTATGGCTGGAGCTGTTAGTTTAAGTGGTGGATTAACAGGGATGGCTAATTATCTTGGTAAATATTTTAATGTTGGATTAACTTTAAATTATCTTGCAAGTGAAGGTGTAGCAAATGTTTTGGATGAAACTACACTTTTAACTTTAGAAAATAAAACTGCAACATTTCATGCTGGTGGAACAATAAGACTTAAAACTCAAGCTATCTCTGCAACAGGAGTTCCTGTTACTATAATAGAAAAAGTAAAATATGGATTACAGTTAGAGATAAAAGCAAAAAATATAATGGACAATAAATATGTAGATCTGGAGATTAAAACAAGTTCAACTGATATAGATTGGAAAAATCAAGTAGATGGGATACCAAGTTTTAAAGAAAAAGAGATTATTACAAATGTATTGGTAAAAGATCAGTCAACCGTAGTACTTGGAGGATTATTGAATAATAATAATGCTAATGATATAGATAAAATTCCTACACTTGGAGATATACCAGTACTTGGAAAATTGTTTACTAGTAAAGCGTTTAAAGCAGGTAAAAGTGAATTGGTATTTTTTATAACACCAGAGGTTGTTGATCCTAAAATTAATAATCAAGTAGATAGTTATATGAAGAAAAGAAAATTAATGTTAGATACAACAAAATATGAAGATAAAGATGAAAAAGATGATCCTAAGATGGATGAAAAAAAAGAGGAAGTAAAAAGTAAAAATTTACTTGATCTTTTTAACTAATTGAGTTGGAAGAAGTTCTAACTCTTCTTCTATTAATTTTGTATCTCCATGTTGAATAAAAATATCATCATATTCAAATGTTATAAGCTCAATATGATTTAATTTTTCTTTACTTAAAAATTCAAGTATTGCAGATCCCACACCTCCTTGAAATTGAGAATCGCTAAATATATACCATTTATTGTGTTTTGTTGCTAACTCTTTAAGAAGATTTTCATCCAGTGGCTTAATGAATCTTAAATCAACTATACTAATATCTTCATCGTGTAATGCTTCTGTTTGAATAGCTCTACTTACCCCAGCACCATATCCTATAAATACTTTATTGCTTAGAGTTTGTTTTAAAATTTCTGCTCTTGCAAATTCAAATGGTGTAGATTTAAATTCTAATTTACTAAATGAACCTCTTGGATATCTTATAGCACATGGTGAATTTAAATTATATGCAAACTCCAGTGCATATTTTAATGTATCGTTGTCTCTTGGAGCAAACAGAACCATATTTGGTATAAATCTTAAAAATGATATATCAAATACACCTTGATGTGTTTCTCCATCATTTCCTACAATTCCAGCTCTGTCTATAGTAAAAACTACAGGTAGATTCATTAAACACACATCATGTATAATTTGATCAAATCCTCTTTGCAAGAAAGTTGAATAAATAGTAACAAAAGGTTTAAATCCCTCTTTTGCCATAGCTGCCATTGATGTTACAGCGTGTTGTTCTGCAATTGCTACATCCCAAAATCTATTTGGAAATTTACACATTAGTTTATCAATACCAGTACCACTTGGCATTGCTGCAGTTACACCAACAACATTTTCATTCTTTTGTGCCAAATCCAATAATGCATCAGCAAATACTGCAGTTGCACTTTTTTGTGATGATTTCTTTAAAAATTCTCCAGTTTTTTTATCAAAAGGTCCAACACCGTGCCAGTGTTCATGTTGACCTTCAGCAATAGGATAACCTTTCCCTTTTGTTGTTCTTGCATGAACTATTACTGGTTTGTTTAAATTTTTGGCTAAAGAGAGTGTTTCTATTATCTCTTGGATATTATGTCCATCAATTGGACCAATATAATCTATCCCCATCTCTTCAAATATAATACCAGGGGTGATAAGCTTCATACTCTCTTCCATTTTTTTGGCTATATATGAAGATCCATCAGGAAGATTGTGCTCTACAAAAGAGGCAACTTTCTCTTTAAACCCTTGATAAAATTTTCCAGCAAGTAGTTTACTTAAATGTTTTGAAATTGCTCCAATTGGTTTTGCAATACTCATCTCATTGTCATTTAAAATTATTACAACAGGAAGTTTTAAATCACCTAGTTCATTTAGTGCTTCATATATCATACCTGCAGTCATAGAACCATCTCCTATCATCACTACAGGGACTCTATTTTGTTTCTTTAACTTAATAGCCTTAGCTGCACCAACAGCAAGTGATATAGATGTAGAACTGTGTCCTGCTACAAAATAATCAGCTTCACTCTCTTTTGGTTTTGTAAAACCACTTAAACCTTTGTATTGTCTGATTGTTTCAAATTCATCCCATCTATTTGTAAGAAGTTTATGTGCATAACATTGATGTGATACATCAAATATAAAAGGATCATTCATAGGATCAAAAACTTTATGCATACCAATTGTAAGTTCAACAGCACCTAAAGTAGAGCTAAAATGTCCACCATTTTTTGAGACTACATCAATTATTCTTTCTCTTATATCAGAAGCTAATTGTAAAAGTTCCTGATCTGTTTTATTTTTTATATTCACTTAAAACCTTATCAAGTGTATTAAATACTTTTTCATTTTGTTCTTGTGTTCCTATTGTAATACGAATAGCATTTAATCCATAACCTGTCATATCTCTTACAATTATCCCTAATTCAAGAAGTTTTTGAGAGATTATTTTAGAGTTATAATCACCAAATTTTATTGTTATAAAATTAGTATAGCTTGGGATATATTCAAATCCTTTTAATTTGCAATACTGCTCATAGCTATTCATTTGCTCAAAATTCTTTTTTATACACTCTTGTACAAAATCTTCATCTTTTAAAGCACTTATTGCTGCAGCTAAAGTTGGTGTGGTGATATTAAAAGGGGGTCTTAATTTATGTAAAGTTTGTATAATATCTTGTTGTGCAATACCATAACCAACTCTCATACCACCTAAGGCATAAGCTTTTGAAAAAGTTCCAAGATATATACAGTTTGGAAATTGATTGATTATTTCATCTGGATTGATTTTTTTATTTTTATCTTTATACGATGCATACTCTTGATATGCACCATCAATTACTACTAAAGTATTTGAATCTATTTTTGTTAAAAATTCTATTACATCTTTTGTGTCTAAACACTCACCTAAGGGGTTATTAGGTAAACATAAAAATATGATATCTGCACCATTTTGTTTATAAAGTTCTTCAAACTGAGCAAGATTATGCTGATCATCTGGTGTTTTTATAATATTTGCACCAGTTTGTTTTGCATATATCTCATACATAGCAAATGTTGTTTTACTCATAAGTACATTTGAATTTGAATTACATTTTGCATGTACACAAAACTCTATTACTTGATCACTTCCAGCTCCAATTATAATATTTGAACTGTTTACATTAAATTTTTTTGCAAGTGCATCTTTTAGTTCATACATTGAGTCATCAGGATATACAAAAGCATTTTGACTAACCTTTTGTAATGTTTCTACAACTTTTGGTGATGTACCGTATGGGTTCTCATTTGATGCTAGTTTAACTATATCTTTTGGATCTACACCAAACTCTCTTACAACCAACTCTATTGGTTTACCAGCTTCATAAATACTTACATTGTCTAATACTTTATTAAAATTCATCTATAACTCTTTTTGTTTATACTATTTAAGGGGAACATTTTATCTAAAAATTACATCAAATTCACTTAGTAGGAACTTAAAATATCTGCTTAATCATTTATATATGTAAAAGTTTTATATCAAAAGTAGTATAATTTGACTTAATTATAATAAATATAAGAAAGGATTATATATGAATGGCGAACCAACAATGAATCAAATTGAAGATTATAATGGTAATGAATCTGAACAAAAAAAACAAACAATAAAAATAGTGATATTAGGGTTAATAGTTGTTTGCGCTATTTATGGTGTAGTAAAATATAACTTCAATTCTGTAAGTGATTATATTGGTACACCTCAAAATCCAGGCTTGATGCCAATGAAATAGTATCTATTAAAGATATTTAACAAAAGGGTGGTAGGTGGGTTAAATGTCGTTGATATAAAGAATATTTTTAAAAACTTCCTTATAAAAAGGGAGTGTCACTTGTTCGTAACTCTCCTTATCTTCAAGCAAGTTGACATACCACTTAAAGGCGATATTTCGCCTTTTAAGTGCCTCCATACTAAGTAATGTATCATTTATACTTCCTAGTTTTGACGGACTTATTAATATATTTTCATCACAGTTTAAATCTTTAATTAGATCTATCATAAAATAATCTTTTTCGATTGGAACCATAACTCCACCAGCACCTTCAATTATAAGCATATCACAAAACTTAAAAAGAAAATCCCTTTGTTGTTTTATAAACTCAATATCTATTTTTGTAGAGCCTTTGGAAACAAAAGGGGCTGCAGGTAAATTAAACTGATATGGTACTACATCATTAATAGTTACATTAAATGATGGATTTAAAATTGATGCTAATTCTAATAATTGTGCACCATCAGCTGGAAGATTGGTTACACCTGTTTCTATAGGTTTGTAATAGCCTACACTATAACCTGCATTTGCATATTTAATCAACAGTTTTTGTGCACTGTAGGTTTTGCCTACATTTGTATTTGTAGCTGTAATAAATATTGACTTTTTTTTCATAAACTTTTCTTTTGTTTCTTTTGGTATAATAATTGCATTATAAGATATTAAAGGTTAAAAATATATGTCACATGACTTTGAGATAGAATTACAAGATGATATTGAGGTAGTGGAACCAAAAAAATATAAAGTGTTTTTATTAAATGATGATTATTCTACTATGGACTTTGTAATTGAGGTTCTTACTAAAATTTTTAGAAAAAGTGTAGATGAAGCTACAACTATTATGTTAAACATTCATAATAACGGCAAAGAGGTGTGTGGTGTTTATACATATGAGATAGCAAGAACAAAAGTTGAACAGGTAAAAGTAAAAGCACGGCAAAAGGGTTTCCCTCTAAAAGCTGTAATGGAGCAGGAATAATATGATTAGTCAAGATTTACGAGAGATATTTGCACAAGCATTAATGTATGCAAAACAAAACAGGCATGAATATCTAACGATAGAGCATATATTCTTGATGCTTTTAAATGAAGAGTTTATTGAAAGTTTGTTTGAAAGTTTGGGTTTGGATATAGTTGATTTACATATGCAAATTAAAAATCATATTCAAAATACTACTCCAATCTTACCAGATGGTGTAGATGATGAACCTATAGAATCACTTAGTTTAACTCAAGCTATAAATGAGATGATGGCACATGCTCAAAGCAGTGGAAAATCTAGTATTGATGTAGATGATATGTTAGTTTCAATTTTAAGACAAAAAGAATCATATGCAACATATCTATTACAAAAACAGGGTATTCAAAAAGTTGATATTCTTGAAGAGATTTCTCATAACGGTTTTGAAAATGATCTTCAAACAGATATTAAAAAAGATGAAAAATCTGTCTTAGCTCAAAATAGTGTAGAGCTGGTAGCTTTAGCAAAAAAGGGTGAAATTGATCCTGTAATAGGAAGAGACAAACAAATTAAAAGAGTTATTGAGATTTTAAGTAGAAGAAAGAAAAACAATCCAATTTTAATAGGTGAACCAGGAGTTGGTAAAACAGCTATTGCACAAGGTTTGGCCTTGCAAATTGCAAATAAAGATGTTCCTGATATTTTAAAAGATGCTACAATTTACTCTTTAGATATGAGTTCATTGGTTGCTGGTACTAAATACAGAGGAGATTTTGAAAAAAAATTAAAATCAGTTTTAGCTGAAATTGTAACAATAAAAGATGCAATTTTATTTATAGATGAGATACATACTATAGTAGGTGCTGGAAGTGTAGGGGGAAGTGCAATGGATGCTTCAAATATATTAAAACCTATGCTTGCAAACGGAAAACTAAGATGTATTGGTGCTACAACACATAGTGAGTATAGAAATGATTTTAGTAAAGATAAAGCTTTAAGCAGAAGATTTGCAAAAGTTGATATTGATGAGCCAAGTATAGATGATGCCGTTACAATACTTGAGGGTTTAAAAAGTAAATATGAGCAGTTTCACAATGTAAAATATTCAAAAAAAGCTATACAAACTGCAGTTGAATTAAGTGCAAAATTTATTAATGATAGATTTTTACCAGATAGTGCAATTGATGTTATTGATGAGGTTGGTGCAAAAGTAAAACTTTTGAATAAGAGTAAAAAAGCAAAAAATATTACGGTAAAAGATATAGAAGATACTATAGGACAAATTGCTAATATCCCATCTAAAAGTGCCAGTAAAAATGATCTTGTATTATTAAAAAATTTAGAAAAAAATATGAAAAAAAGAGTTTTTGGACAAGATGATGCAATTGAAAAAATTGTAAAAGCTATAAAAATTAACAAAGCGGGATTGACTACAAATAAGAAACCAATTGGTAGTTTTTTATTTACAGGACCAACAGGTGTTGGTAAAACTCAAGTTACAAAAGAGTTAGCAAACCAATTGGGTATCCATTTTGAAAGATTTGATATGAGTGAATATATGGAACCACATACGGTAGCTAGACTTATAGGAGCACCTGCTGGGTATGTTGGTTTTGAAAATGGTGGATTATTAACTGAAGCTATTAGAAAACATCCACATTGTGTATTGTTGCTTGATGAGATTGAAAAAGCTCATGGTGATATTATGAATATATTATTACAAGTTATGGATAATGCCTCTTTAACAGACAATAGTGGAAATAAAGCAGATTTTCAAAATGTAATACTTGTTATGACATCAAATCTTGGCGCAACACAAGCAAGTGTTATGGGATTTGCAAAAGATGATAGCTTGAATGAAAACAAAGCTATAAAATCATTTTTTGCTCCTGAATTTAGAAATAGACTTGATGGGGTTGTTAATTTTAATCATTTAAGTATTGAAGTTGTAATTAAAGTTGTTGGAAATTTTATACAAGATTTAAACGAACAGTTAAAAGATAAAAATATAACTATAAATATAACCCAAAAAGCTAAAAAATATCTTGCAAATAAAGGGTATGATAAAGCTATGGGTGCTAGACCACTTGAAAGATTGATAAGCAAACAAATAAAAGAGCCTCTAACAGATGAGATATTGTTTGGTAGTCTTAAAAATGGTGGTGATGTAAAAATAGATATTAAAAAAGATGAGTTAGTTTTTGTATATACAGCCTCTAAGTAAATATAGTTTAATTTTTCCAGATCCAAAACTTGCAGATGATGAAGGTCTTCTTTGTTATGGTGGAGATTTGTCACCAAATAGAATTATGAGTGCTTATAGATCTGGCATTTTCCCTTGGTTTAACGAGGGTGATCCAATTTTGTGGTGGAGTCCAAATCCACGGCTTATTTTAGAATTGGATGAGTTTAAAATATCAAAATCATTAAAAAAAACTATTAAAAAAAATATTTACGAAATAAAATTTGATACAAATTTTAGACAAACAATGATTGAATGTGCGAATATAAAAAGGGATGATCAAGATGGAACTTGGATCAATGAAGCTATGATTGAAGCGTATTGTGAGCTTTTTGATTTAGGGTTTGCACACAGTTTTGAAAGCTATTATGATGGGCAGCTTGTTGGTGGTGGATATGGTATAGTAATAGGGGATATTTTTTGTGGTGAATCTATGTTTGCAAAAAAATCTGATGCATCAAAAGTAGCTTTGTCATATCTTGTAAAGCATCTTAAGCAAAAAGGTTTTAAGTATATAGATTGTCAAATTCCAACTCCTCATCTAATAAGTTTGGGTGCAAAAGATATACATAGAGATAAATTTTTAAAATTAGTTCAAAAATCTTTAGAAAATCCTAAGGAATTTTGATAAAATTACACAATAAATAAAAAAAGGTACTAAATGTTGATTAAAATTGATATGAACTCAGAAGAGTTTTTAACAGAACAAGAGAAAACAAAAAAATTTGCACAAAAAGTTTGTGATCAATTTGGATTTGAATTTCATCCTCAAGCAGAGGTTAACGAATCTGTAATTATGGGGCTTACTAGAAATAAGCTTATATACAATAAAAGATATTGTCCGTGTTTTATGGTAATAGGTGAAACAAAAGAGGAACAAAAAGCTGCAGACAATAGAATTTGTCCTTGTAAACCAGCTTTAGAAAAAGAGATTCCTGAAGAAGGAAAATGTCACTGTGGTATTTTTTGTACACCTGAATTTGTAAAAGCAAACAGTATAGAAAATGAAGCTGAAAAAGCTGTACATGAACACTCTCGTGGACTTACTAAAGAGGAGTGTGAAGTATTATTAGATAAACCTCAACTTGATGGTGAAACAATTGAAGCTTTACTTGAAGCAAGAGAATTGGGTTATGTTGATTTTAACCTTGTAGATACAAGAGAGTGGATGGAATGGGTAGCACAAAGAATTAAAGGTACAGACTATTTGGTACCAACAACTTCATTTTATCAATCTATTGAACAATTAAATGATCAAAAAGATAAACCTGTAATTGTATATTGTTTAACAGGAAGCAGAAGTGCATATTGTCAACAAGTTATGAAAGATCTTGGATTCAAACATGTATGTAACTATGATTATGGAATAGTAACTTATAAAGGTGAAATTATAAGTGGAGAGGAGGAATAGTCTCCTCTCATATTTTTATTAGGAATCTTTTTTTGTAAGATCTGCAATAGAAGATATCTGTATCATCAAATCTTTGATCTTAATAGGTTTGGTGATAAACTTGGAAACCCCTAACTCTTTTGCTCTGTCTTGATACTCTTGGCTATTGTATGCAGTTGTAAAAATAATAGGCATATTTGGATTATCTTTTAATATCTCTTCTGCTAATTCAAGACCATTCATAACTGGCATAGTAATATCACTAATAACAATATCTATATTATCTTTTTGTTCAAAATAGTAATTTATAGCACAGTTCCCATCTTTTGCAATATAAGCTTTTTTAAATACACTTTTAAATATATCAGCAGTTTGTTCCCGAATAAGGTTTTCATCTTCTACATACAAAATTGTTATTTCTTTTAAGGTATTAATGCTAAAGCTCATTATATATCACTTTCATATTATTATATTTCTAACATATTGTATCTAATTTTGTCTGTATTTTTTCAAAAGTTGTAGAATTGATAAACAAAATGTAACTAATGCAGGTCCCAAAATCATTCCCCAAAACCCAAATGTAGATAGCCCAGCAACTATTGAGAAAAATATCAAAATTTCATTTATTTTTGATGGAGTTTTTACCATCATTTGATTTATTGCTTTTATAATCATAGGTTTTATAAAAGTATCTGCAAATATCGAAATTACCACGATACTGTATATAGATATGATAACTGCATCTTGAATATTTCCTTTTGCTATCTCATAAAGTGCAATTGGTGCCCACATAATAAATCCACCAATTACAGGAATTAAAGATGCAAATCCATATAAAACCCCTAATAGAACACCATTATAATCATAAAATGATATAAAAAATCCAAATAAAAATCCTTCAAATATTGCAGTAATAATTATAGAGTAAAATACTATACTCATAACATTTGATACTTCGAAGAATAGATCATCACTATCCTCTTTTTTTAATGGGATGAACTCTTTTGCCTGATGTGAAAGAGATGTTCCATAAAGGGTAAAGAAAAAATAAAAAATTAATATCAATAGCATATCTTTTACAAAAGTTGCAGAATTTTTCCCTATATATCCACTAAAAGATAGTATATTTGAGACAATATTACTTACAGAAAGCTGTTTTAATAGCTCTTGTAACTGCTCTTTTATAAATAGATAATCATTTGGAATATCTTTTACCCAAAGTGTTACAGTATTATATAAACTTGCAATTTGAACTTGATCTATATGATTTGCAAAATTTGCAAATATAGAGATAAAATATAATATAGGTACAAAAAATAAAAGTCCAAGTAATATAGTCATAATAATTGAAGATATTGTATTATATTTAATTTTTTTTGTTAAATATTTATCTACTGAATGTGTTGCAATAGTTAAAAGTAGGGCAATAATCAAACTCTTTAAAAATGGAGCAAACAGTTGAGTTAGTAAAAATAAAATACCTGCAAGTAATACCAATAAAAATTGTTGTGGTTTCATTAAAATAGACTCTCTTGATGTTGGTTTAGTTCACTAGGAACACTAAGCTTTAATAATTCATATGTTTTTACAGTTGGAACTCTTCCCCTTGCTGTTCTTTGTATATAACCATTAGCTAAAAGATAAGGTTCAATTGCATCCTCTATTGTCCCTTCATCCTCACTAAGTGCTGCAGCCATAGTACTAAGTCCCATAGGTTTACCTTTGCTAGAAACCAGAAGTTCAAGAAGTTTTATATCCATCTCATCAAAACCATGATCATTTACACCCAATTCATCAAGTGCATATTTACATCTTTGAAGATTGATTACAGATTCATTTTCAACCTCTGCAAAATCTCGAACTCTTCTTAGTAATCTTAGTGCAACTCTTGGTGTTCCTCTACTTCTTCTTGCGATTTCCAAACTGGCATCTTTTTGAACCTCTTTTGCTAACTTTATTGAAGCAATAGTTGTTATTTTTGCTAACTCTTGATGTGTATAAAACTGCATTCTAAAATGCATACCAAATCTCTCTCTTAAAGGATTACTTATCATTCCAGCCCTTGTAGTTGCACCAATTAGTGTAAATCTTAGCAAATCCACTTTAACTGTTTGAGCTGCAGGTCCACTTCCTATAATTATATCAAGCCTGTAATCTTCCATAGCTGGATATAATATCTCTTCAACTGCAGGACTTAGTCTGTGAATCTCATCTATAAATAAAATGTCACCCTCTTCAAGGTTTGTCAAAATTGCAGCTAAATCACCAGCTTTTTCTATCATAGGAGCTGCAGTTGTTTTTATATTTGTACCCATCTCATTTGATATAAGGTATGCTAAGGTTGTTTTTCCAAGTCCTGGAGGTCCATAAAGTAATACATGATCAAGTGCTTCAGCTCTTTTTTTACTTGCTTCTATAAACACTTGAAGGTTTTTTTTGATCTTCTCTTGACCAATATAATCATCCCAAATTGAGGGTCTTAGAGAAATCTCATTATTCTCCTCTTCAAAAGAGATCTGTTCTACTTCTACCAATCTATCCATTTAGTATTGCTCATTTACTGATGGAAATGATCCCTCTTGTACATTTTGTACATATTGTTGAACTGCTGATCTTACTTGAGCAGCACCATCTAAGTAGTGTCTTACAAATTTTGGTTTGAAATCTTCAAAAAATCCAAGCATATCACTCCATACCAACACCTGACCATCTGTAACATCACCAGCACCAATACCAATAACAGGTATATTTACGGCTTTGGTTACTTCAATAGCTGCAGCTGTTTTAACACCTTCAAGTACCAAACAAAATGCACCAGCATCTTGAATTGCTATTGCATCTTCAACTAAAGTTTTTATATCCTCTTTGGTTTTTCCTCTTACTATGTATCCACCTTCACTTCTTACATATTGAGGCATAAGACCAATATGCCCCATCACTGCTATAGAGTTTTGTGTAAGATGCTTTACGATGTTTGCTCTGTTTTTACCACCTTCTATTTTAATAGCTGCAGCATTTGTTTGATTATATACTTTAATAGCATTTTTTAATGCTTCATCTTCATTTATATAGCTTCCAAAAGGCATATCCAAAACTACAAATGAGTTTGGCGCTCCGTTGCATACTGCATTTGTATGATAGATCATTTGATCTAATGTTGCACTAAGAGTATCTTTGTTTCCAGCAAAACTCATATTTAAACTATCTCCAACCAATATCATATCTACATACTGCTCAAACAGGTTTGAAAATAAAGCATCGTATGCTGTAATCATAGTCAGTTTTTTAATATTTTTAGAATTTTTAATTTTTGAAATAGTTTGTTTTTCAAAATCTTTTGTAATAATACTCATTAATCTAATACCTTGTTATAATATGGTATTATTATAGCTAATTTAATTTAAATTTAGAACATATATTAGGATATTATTTATGAAAAAACTTGTTGGGTTTATAACTTCATCTTTACCAGATAATAATTTTACTGTAGATTTAGCATTAAGTATGCAAGAAGCAGGAGTTGATACACTTGAACTTGGAATTCCATTTTCAGATCCTGTTGCAGATGGACCAATTATTGAACAAGCTAGTTTAAAAGCTTTACAAAATGGTTTTAAGCTTAATGATCTATTTGAAGTTAGTTCAAAAATTGCACCACATATGGATACATTGTGGATGGGATATATGAACCCATTTTATAAGTATAGTATGGAGAATTTTTTAAAAAAAGCTCAGGAGTTTGGCATATCAGGGACTATTATTCCTGATCTTCCTTTTGAGGAGTCTGTTGCTTATAATGATATATTTAAAAAATATAATAAAGCAAATATATCTTTTGTAGCTCCAACTGATTCCAAAGAAAGAATCAGTACTATTGTAAAAGATGCTCAAAAATTTATCTATCTTGTTGCATATGCTGGAATTACAGGAAGTGGTGCAAGTGAAGATTTAACAAAAGTTATTGAAGATATTAGAAGTACAAGTACTACACCTATTTATATTGGTTTTGGAGTAAATGAAAAAACTGCAAAAGACAAAGCAAAAGGTGTTGATGGTGTAATTGTAGGAAGTGCTTTTGTAAAAATTATGCTTGATGATAGTTTGAACTATAATGAAAAAATATCTAAAATATCTAATTTATCTAAAATTATAAAAGAAAAAATCAACGAGTAGTTAAATATGATTTATTATCAACCAGATATTGAATTTGTAGAGGAGAATAGAAGTTGCTCATATTTTGATAATGAGATCTCTGATATTAGATATAGATATATGAACAACACTTCACCTGAAGAGTTTTTTGAATTACTTGATCGTGGTTGGAGACGGTTTGGTAAAATGAATTTTGTACCAGAGTGTAAAAACTGTAATAAATGTATAAGTATGAGAATAGATGTTAAAAACTATAAATTTTCAAGATCTGAAAAAAGAGTTTTATCAAAAAACAAAGATACAAAAATATATGTTTCACCACCAACTATGACTATTAAACATCTAGAACTTTATGATAAATATCATCTTCATATGAAAGATAAAAAAGGGTGGAATTACACACCTGTTGATGCAAGTGAATATAGAAGATCATATATAGAAGGTGGTGGGGTTTTTGCAAGAGAGATTTTATATATGAGAGATGATAAATTAGTTTGTGTGGCATTGGTTGATGTATTACCAAATGCATTATCTTCAATATATTGTTATTATGATCATGATTATGAGGAATTATCATTGGGTAAATTTTCAATACTTGCACAGATAAAAATAGCTAAAGAGTTAAATATACCATATATCTATCTTGGATATTGGATAAAAGACCATTACAGTATGGGCTATAAAGAGAATTATCAACCGTTTGAGGTTTTGGAAAATAGACCAACTTTAGATGAAGAACCAATTTGGAGAAAATATGAATAATGAATTATATGAAAAAATAGAAGATGCATTTATAAATGAAGCAAGGTTAGTAAAAAGATTAAACTCTTTTATGTATGAATATAACCATTTTGAATATGATGAGATGGGTATAAATATGGATGAAGCTGATGAGGTAAAAGCAAGACTTGAAAAAATTCATAAAAAACTTATGGATAATGTTAATTCAAATTTAGAAATACCTCTTAAAACAAAAGATATAGATATAGTTTACCATAAGGTAAATTTAGTTGCTACTGTTCAAGAAGATATTGAAGATGAAGATGAACAGATTAAAGTTGTTCAAAAAGATATTAATTTTGCTATAATAGTTGATGATGATGGATTTGAATTAGAGATTGAAAAAGAGCAAGATGATGAAAAAGAGCAAATTACTACTGATACTGAAGATACTGTTAGTTAATATTTTTATAATTAATATATATGCGCAAGATGATTATAGTGCTAATTGCAGAATCTTAGAAGATGAAAATTCAATATTGTGTAAATATAAAGCTCCACCATCTATTGATGATAGAATTATTATAGTTAATTGGATAGATCCAAATGGTATAATATCAAGATCAAGAGAGTTAACAATCTTATCTGGTTATATATCTGTTTATGATTATAGATATTTAGAAGGTAGAGAATTGGGTAAATGGAGTTTTGAGGTTATAGATGGTGATAATACAACCAAAACAGAATTTATAATAAAGAAAAGAGAGCTTTAGTAGTCTCTTTTCTTTCTCATTCTGGCAAGTTCTTTTTGTACACTGATATTAATATCTTCATTAGGTGTATAATCTAAATCAGGATTTCTCTTATCATAGTCAACACTGTTTAGAATAGCTTTTATAGCTTCAAGTCTTGCAAGATGTTTATCATCGCTTCTTACAATTGTCCAAGGCGCTGATCTTGAATTTGTTCTTTTAAGCATCTCATATTTTTTTTCACTAAATTCATCCCATAAATCTTGCGCTTGTAGATCCACTTCACTTAACTTCCATTGTCTTAAAGGATCTGTCATACGACGCTGAAATCTTCTCATCTGTTCATCTTTAGAAACAGAAAAGTATAGCTTGATTAGTATGATGTTTTGCCTTACCAAATCATGTTCAAAACTTACAACATCCTCCATAAAGATCTCATACTCCTCTTGAGTACAAAATCCAAATACAGGTTCGACCATTGCTCTGTTGTACCATGATCTGTCAAATAATAATACCTCTCCTGCAGTTGGAAAATGTTCTATATATCTTTGGAAAAACCATTGATTTCTTTGTGTTTCAGTTGGTTTACCAAGGGCTACGATTCTATAGTGTCTTGAGTTCATATATCTAGTGATTCGTCTAATTGCACCACCTTTTCCAGATGCATCTCTACCTTCAAAAAGAACTATCATTTTCTTTTTTGATTTCTCAAGATAGTTTTGCATTTTTATAAGTTCTACTTGATATTTTTTTAACTCTTCAAGATTATAAATTTTTTGGATACCCTCTTTTAAAATCTCCTCATCAACTTTTGTATAGTCTTGCAGAATTGATTTCATTTTTTTGTTCTCTTCAATTATCTTTTGCATAGCTTTTTCATGCGTTTTTATTTTGTTTTTTGAAGAGTTTTGTATATTGTTATTTGTTTTTGCTACCTGTTTTTTTAACTGTTTTTCCGGATTTGATTTTGCATTTAGTTTATCTCTTATATATTTTTTATATTCATCCATCAATTTACATGCACGAAGTTCAGTTAGATTATCTTTTTTTGTATAACCCAGAACTTTTACATATCTTTTCTTTTGATATTGAAATCGTGCAATATATTTATATCCGTATAGTTTATGTGGAAGTTTTGATATAAAAAGTCCACTATAATCTGTTTTTTGAAACTCACTTAAATTCATATATTTTTATCCGTCATTTTTTGTAAATGTATTTTCAGATTCCATATTTTGAATCTCTATAGATCCATCATATACAATTTTTGGATCAGGAGTTAAAAGTTTTGGATCTGTAGTTTGTCCATCATAGTTTACATGACTTAGTATATGTTTGATACAACCGATTCTTGCTTTTTTCTTATTATCACTTTTTACAACTGTCCAAGGTGTAAGATCATTGTGTGATGCCATCATCATTGAAAATTTTGCTACAGTGTATTTATCCCATAGTTTTTGTGATTCTTTATCAACAGGACTTAGTTTGTATTGTTTTAGAGGGTCAGTCTCTCTTTTTTTAAATCTTCTGCTTTGCTCTTTTTTAGATACAGAGAAATAAAATTTCATTAAAATAATGCCAGATTTTACAAGCATATGCTCAAATTCAGGAACCTCTCTTAAAAACTCATGATGCTCTTCAGGTGTACAAAATCCCATAACAGGTTCTACACCACCTCTGTTGTACCATGATCTGTCAAACAGTACTATTTCACCAGCACTTGGAAGGTGTTTTGTATATCTTTGGAAATACCATTGTGTTCTTTCTGTTTCACTTGGTTTTTCAAGTGCAACTACTCTTGCACCCCTAGGATTTAGGTGTTCAGTGATTCTTTTGATTGTTCCACCTTTTCCTGCTGCATCACGACCTTCGAAAATCATAAGAACTTTTAACCCTTGATCTTTTACATAGTTTTGGAATTTCAATAGTTCAATCTGAAGTTGAGTAAGCTCTTTTTCATACTCCAAAGTCTCTTTTTTAACCCAAATTTGAACCTTTTTACCTTTTTTCTTCATTTTTTTCCGTTTTCTTTTGGTATTTTTTGGTTTATGTGTTAAAGATTCTTCTGTATCTATCTCTTCATTGTCATCAAATTCGCTTTTTATAATATCTCTATCTTGTCCCATTGGTTCTCCTTATGATTGTGATACAATATTTTATCTAAAATTTACATAGTTAAATATTTGATCTATAGTAAATACAATTATAAATTGGTATATTAATATATTTTACACACTATGATAATCTATTTTTATAATCTTCATAAGAGAATGTTTTTATAATTTGATATTCTCCATTTTGTTTTTTTATAACTATAGCAGGTAGATTTATACCATTGAATGTAGTTGTTTTTACCATAGTATAATGTATCATATCTTCAAGTATAACTTTATCACCTATATTTAACTCATTTTCAAAAGAGTAATCACCTATAATATCTCCTGCAAGACAAGTATTTCCAGCTAATCTATAATGGTTTTTGGTTGTGTATGATTTTTGATTTATGATTGTTGCACCTCTTACTTGTGGAGTATAAGGCATAGCTAAAGTATCAGGCATATGAGCTTCAGCACTTGTATCTAATATGGCTATATTCATCTCATTGTGTACTATATCAAGTACAGTTGCTTCAAGATATCCTGTTTGCCAACCAACAGCTTCACCTGGTTCAAGATATACTTTTAGATGTGGGTATTTTTTCTTAAATTTATTTAGTAATTTTATTAAGCCATCTACATTATAATCTTCTCTTGTGATATGGTGTCCTCCCCCAAAATTTACCCATTTTAATTTATCAAAATATTTAGAAAAATTTTCTTCAAATTTTTCAAGAACCCCTTGAAGTGCATCTACATCTTGTTCACAAAGTGCATGAAAATGAAAACCATCTATATCTTTTAATATATCTTTATTATTGTCTATAGCTTTTTCAAACTCTTTTTTTGTGATACCAAGTCTTGAATATGTATCGCAAGGATTGTATATATCAACTTCAACACTACTGTATTGAGGGTTTATCCTTAATCCTAGAGAGTTTTTTGAAGTTGTTTTTGCAAAATATTTGATAAGTTGGTTAAAAGAGTTAAATACAATATGATCAGATATTTTTGCAATTTGCTCAAATTCATCATCTTTGTATGCTGGGGAGTATGTATGTACTTGCAGTCCAAACTCCTCATTTGCAAGTCTTGCCTCATGTAAACCACTAGCACAACACCCTTTTAGATATTTTTTACATATATCAAAGGTACTAAAAAGTGCAAAACCTTTTAGTGCAAGTAAAATATCTATCCCTGTTTGATCTTGAATATCTTTTAATAATTCAAGATTTTTAATTAACAATTCCTCTTCACATATAAAACTTGGACTTGGAAGATTGTTCATAATTAATTCCTTACAGATCTAATTCTATAACTTTCCAAGGTAAACCCTCAGAGTTAAGTTCATTCATAAAAGGGGTTGAATCAAACTCCTCAACATTTCTAGTCCCTCTTAAATTCCATGTTTCATTATATACAAGTTTTG